>Ga0102959_1000363_pt1 | contig 13190 bp, 12 predicted proteins | sample SalPonF2_B_D2_MG_FD_84520 | JGI IMG/M metagenome (GOLD analysis project Ga0102959, IMG submission 84520) | Salt pond soil microbial communities from South San Francisco under conditions of wetland restoration - Salt Pond MetaG SF2_B_D2_MG ...
GGTCCCGAAACCTATCGGGATTTGATCGCTCAAAAACAGTAACAGAACTAAACACCACTTCATGAAAGGATAATATAAAATAGAAGGTTAGGTTATCTGGATCAAAAGATATGTCGAACTCACCTTAATTATAAAGGCATCCATTCCCCGGTTTGGACTTTTTAGACAGCCTCATTCTGGGCTTCGTACGTTGAAGGAAAATTATTTTCAGCCCAGTTTATGCTCCATCGCAAAGCGTACCAATCCGGCTGTGTTTCGGGCCCCGGTCTTCTGCAGCAGGTTCCTGCGGTGGGCATCAACCGTGCGTACACTGATATGCAATTTATCAGCTATTTCCTGGTTGGTGTATTCCTGGCAAATTAAGTTCAGTATCTCACTCTCACGCTGGGTTAGAGCATGCGGATCGTTACGTCCGTTTGTGGATTTTGAGCCTACATAATTTTGAATTACCTGTTCGGTGATTTCATGCCCGTAATATTTCTGCCCTGATAATATTGTTTTAAGGGCTTTCAATAATACCTGCTTGCCGGATTTTTTTAAGATTAGGCCATCCACCTCAGCATGTACTATCTTTTTGAGATTGTTCCGGCAAAACCGGGAAGACAATGCAAGTATTTTAATGTTGGGATAACTTTCCTGTAAGGTTGCTAATAAATTCATCCGGGAACTGAGTAATAAATCAAGGTCAACAATAATCAGATCGATTGATCCCCCGGCGCAAAGGTCAAGAAGTTCTTTTGCCGAACTGGTTTCGCCTACGATTTCAAGATCACTTTCTTCTTTTAAGATTGCTCGTATTCCATCTCTGACAATTTTGTGATTATCGCCAATAAGAAGATTAGCACTTTTTTTATTCGTTGTATTGTCCATAAATGCTATGCAGAATATAACTGATCAAAATTGAGCGCAGATAATAGTTTTTTAGAATTGAATACACCAAATTGATAAAATATTTAAATTATTTTACTTACGAATGACGTAAAATGCTTAAAAAGGTAGATTGGGTAATTTTACGAGTAGGGTTGATAATTACGTACGTATAAAACGCTAATTGGGTATGCAGTAATTATTCTTTTGGGGTTACATTCTATTCTTTTAACGTTAAAAGATGAACTTTCTTGTATTTATGTGTTTCTGTTTATATATGCTTTCAAGCATATTGTTCCGACCATTGAACTCCTATGTAATAGTTACACTCGCTATATTTATCAGGGATTCCTCTATGTAACCGGCCTTAATTTATTTGATATTTGTAACAAAGCTATCAATTAAACTACCTGATTATGAAAGATACAGATGCACCCAAAGTCCAATGGTATCAGAAGCTGGAGGAAGAAGACTATGAGCCCTCCAAAGGTGATCTTACGAAACAACAGTTGAATGATATTCACAAACAATTAAGCTTCGAAAAGCATATCGATGAAACCTATCGCTGGATTCATGACATAGCTTTTTTGCTGGATGGGAGTCCACGCTACGATGTTGCCTACCAAGGGCTTCGGGGCGTGTTATTTGCGATGCGGGATCGGATGACTCCCGCGGAGGTTTTTCAGTTTTCAGCTCAGCTTCCATTGCATATCCGGGGAATCTTCTTTGAGGGATACAATCTAAAGGATAAACCGCAAAAATATCATGCGGAAGAATTCTTGGATCGCATCGACTCGGCTATTCCTTCCGGGGCTTACGAAGGAAAAAAGGTCTTTAAAGCAGTATTACGGGTAATCTACGATCATATTTCCAAAGGGGAATTGAAAGATATTCATGCGACATTTCCTAAAGATTTGCAGGCCCTATGGAATGAGGTCCTGGCGTAATATGATATCCGCCTTAGATAGAACAGTAGGAGTTTGAAGGTGTTTTTTTGATCAGAATTAGCAATTAAAAACATACTGGCGCGAGCATCCACTTGTGTCAGTATAGCTTTTTTGTTGAAGAGGAATTTAGGGCGAATGACTTTCCGGATATGCTTTAACCGGACCGATACTAAGACCTGACCATAAAAAAGCCCGACTACCTTAGTGAGATAATCGGGCCCCTCGCTTAAGTTTGATTTATATTCGGGGCTTTGGTTTTCCCTTCGCCATAATAACATGGATCAGGTTCTAAAGGTATAATCTCAGTCTCTAATACGAGACACCCTCAACCAAAAACCCCTGAATATGAATGAGTATCTTTAGATACTTATTTATCAGGATCTTAAGCTAAGATTCTAACTTTAATATAATACATACCTTGTATGCTGGGATAGCGGGAAAGTTACCTGATCCTCTGTACTTAAAAAGGGAGATAGGTTTGTAGGTTTTATTCCCACAGAGGCTCAGGATAAAGCCAGTAATTCAACTTCAGCAATATAATACAGGGTATCATCCTCATATATGAGGTCGTCGGAAACAACTTCAAAAATTTGGCCCTTCCTTAACGGTACGGCATTTTTCCAAGGGGATGACTTGTCGGGAACCGCCCGGCCTCCTTCATTTTCCCACTGCTCAATTTCTTTAAGATCCGAAGCCGAAAGCGATTGACTGTCAATTTTAATTTTTAACGCTCGTGTTTTAGTCTTATTCATGGCTCGGTGATTTTTATACTTATTAATTAGTAAGAATAACATCATCTTACAAAATGGGCAGGCAGGAAAATAGCAGGGGATATCCCGGTAGCGATGTAAGAGAATAGCGGTTTTTATACTAAATATTGCTAACGTTATACCCGCCATACCTTAGGGGATATCCTTACATGAATATGAGGCGATAACGTGTGTAGGAATTGCGGGGAGTAAAGTAGATTACTTGCAGATCAAGAAAGATTTGAGATTATCAAATAAAAGAGACCTTTGAAAAACCAGAGATTGATCAATAAGGTCGGTTTTGCAAAGGCCTGTAAAATAAATTTTTAAGAGGGAAAATTATGTCACTGGCAAAAGTAATCGAAGTAATGGCCGAAGGAGAGACGATGGAGCAAGCGCTTGATAATGCAGTGAAATCAGCCTCCAAAACTGTGGATGATATCAAGAGCGTTTATGCAGAAAATATTCAGGGAATCGTGGAAGGAAACAAAATAGTCCGCTACCGCATAAATGCTAAAATCACCTTTATCTTAAAAAATCCCTGATTTCACAACTTCAGTGAGAGACGTTGCTTAGAGCAATAAAATTGATGTACACCCTAGAGTGCCTCTTCTCCGATTAAGACGAGAAGGGGCACTTTTGTATAACAACTAAAATCTTTGGAATGACTTTTTTGAAAGAGTGATGAAAAAACCTGTTTGGTGTAGCGGGTCATCGCTAAGATAGAATGCGGATTTTGTTCCAGGTACGTGGTAATACCGGCATGAAAATTGTTTTCAAGAACCATGTCGAAGCCCATCTTTTTATAGGTGATACGTTCTTCACATAGATCACGAAAACCACGGAATTTGATATCTTCTTTCAGCTCAAGATTTGGAGCTACATGAACCACCTTAAGTGTAGCATTGTAGAGTTTAGCCCACTGGGCCAATTGGTCGAGCGCTTGCAAATCCCCATCCCGGTAGTCGGTAGCATAAATAATATTAGAAGGCGGCTGGGTTGGGATGTGTTCGGGTATAGCCAGCACAGGAACGGTAGCATGTAAAATAACCTCCGATGTGATGCTGCCAAAGAGCATCTTTTTAAGTCCGGTAGCCCCTTTAGTTCCCATGGCAATAAGGCCGATATCGGAATTGTCATCTACTTTTTCCAGGATACTGAACACTGTTCGCCCTCCGATCGTATCGATTTCTATTTCCAGATCCCTATTTTGTTCGTCTTGGGTGATCTCCTGTTCCAGATCCTGCAATAAGAATTTCACCTTACGATTGGCTCGGGTCTTGACCTCCTCCTGCAAGGGCGCCAACTCATACGGATTCTCAATAGAATGGAAAAGATGAAGCCTGGCCTCAGAGCGCCGCGCCAGATCCAGCACAAACGGTAGCGCATGGCGGGCATTTTCTGAAAAGTCGGTTGGAAATAGAATATCTTTGATGTACGCTTCCATTGATTAACCTCCTGCATCTCTTGTTAATGGTACAGCAATGAATAACTGGCACTCCTTTAATAAAGATCTACACGCGGGACGCCGGTTCAATCTTATTGACCAGGGACGACCATTTGGCATTAACATTGATTTCACCCTCAGCCAGATCGCTCAATCCCATATCGGCGCGTTTTTCCTCACGTAATGTATCCAGCAGCGGCTCAGCAATATCATGGCGTTCCAGCGTCTTGGCATAAGCTATTGCTGTGCCATAGCCGGCCATTTCGTAATGATTGATATGCTGGATTGCCGTAATCAGAGCGGCATCCCGGACCTCTTCATTCATGCACCGGTCGGCCAGCTTTTGGGCTTCTTTAATTAGACCTTTAATGCCGTCGCACAATTCTCCTTTTGGGCTTTCATCAAGCGATTCAAATACTTCTTTGATGCGTCGAATCTGGTGCTCGGTTTCTTTCAGGTGATAGGCTAGAAACTCACTGAGTTCGTAGGACTCGGCGCTGTCAAGCAGTTTTTTTAGAAAGGAGGTCTGCTGAACTTCCCCGTCATACAGATCACGCAGCTGTTCCAGCAGTAGATCATATAAGTCAAATATATCTTTATCTTTTTTTGGGTTCATGATAGCCTTTTTTTGGGGTGAATTCCTGTAATAATATGGTGAAACCATATGCATTGATGGCCTTGTCAAACTGAATTTCATCATCCAGATTTTGTTGGAGAAAATGTTTCTGCTGTTCCAGATCCAATTCATCAGCCATCGAAACCAGCATCTGATAGACCGTGATCATACAATGCGTAAGACGGTGCAATGAACCTACAACCGCTCTTTCGGTTAACTTTTCACCCGAGCAGCGGTCAACGAGTCCTTTGATTTCCTTGATCATTTCTTTCATCGTGCGGCAATGTTCCTGGAGCATATCACTTTGTAAATCCTCCTGGATTTCTTCGAGGCGAGTAATATGGGCATTTGTTTTTTCAACGTGCTGGGTTAACGCTCTTTTAAGTTCTTTAGTTACCACTTTCTCTGCAAAAAACTGGAGTTCGGGCACTAAAAGAATTTCCGCATTATAAATATCGCGAATAAACTCTTCGTACAAATCTTTAACCGTGTTGATCGTCTTAGCTTCCATAACATTATTTTCATTTATATCTAGTAAAACGTTACTGTCTTTTTAACGGGATTATCGAAAGGGATTAAAGGCCGACTTTTGTAAGTAAAACCTGTCTGCCTGTGTAGGGGAAAGACTTGAAAAGATCATTAACCCGCCTATATTACAAATAGTAGTAATTTGTTATTGTATCATCTTGTTAATAAAGATCCTAAGCTGCTTGATTTCCCTTATTTGAGATCAACATACGGTAATTCGCTGCGAAATTGGTGAGAAAAGTGTGTTAGTCCTTTAGAGAGACCTTTGAAAAATCAGGAATTTTGTTCAAGATCAAAGCTTGAGTAAATTCGAAACCGGAGCTTATTACGTATAAGTGAGGATTTCGAATTTACGAAAATGCAGAGATTGATCAATAAGATCGGTTTTACAAAGGCCTCTCAGAGTAACCAGGGCCGGCTTATGTAGTCCAATCTCTTTCAAATAAATAAGAGATCGCCCATTTTTTTGACCAATCTTTTTTATCATATTTTAATATGATCTTAAATAACTCAATCGAGCAGTGTTATGATTAAAAGAATACTGGTAGCTCTGGACTCTGATACCGATACGCCCATTGCAACGCATTATGCTATAGGTTTGGCCCGGCGTTTTGATGCTCAATTAACGGGATTAGCGATCGTGGATATGGAAGATATTTATGCCAGCGTAGGTACGGGGGGAATAGGGACGATCTATTATGCGGAAAAACTCCGGGATTTTCTAACCGAAGAGAACCGAACGGAGGCAAAAAAGCTGCTCAGGGCTTTTCATGATACGGTCGAAAAATCGGGCGTTGCATATACCGAACTGATGGAGGAAGGAGTACCCTATGAACGTATTATCGAAGAGATGAAATATCATGATTTGCTGATTGCAGGCCGGGATTCGCACTTTTTTTACACCCGTCCTGAGAAAGAAACCAGCACCTTAACCAAAGTAATAAAGAAAAGTATTACCCCGGCTTTAATTGTTACCGATGGTTATCGTGATATGAAGCGCGTGATGGTCGCTTATGATGAAAGTGCAGCTTCGGCCAGGACGCTGCAAAGTTTTGTTCATCTGCTGCCTTACGGCAAAGATCTGGAAGTAGAACTAGTGAATGTGCTTGACCAGAATACCGATGAAACCCGGGACCATGCCCGGCTTTTGCTAAAGCTGGCCACAAACTATTTGGGAACCCACGGATTTGAAAAGATTCAGCAGACAATACTGGATAAAGGTAATCCCGGTGAGCGTTTGCTCAAACGACTGGAAGACACCCAACCGGATATGGTTATCCTTGGCGCCCATTCCATGTCAGCGATAAAACGTATGACCTTCGGTTCTACGACTTACGATCTCATTCGTAAAAGCAATGTGCCACTATTTGTAAACAATTAATTGTTTAGCTGCGATGGTACGCTATGGAAGCCGCGTTAACATCCCAATAAAATAAAATCAATCAGTTTGTCGCTGTGAAACGACCGTAGAAAGACCTTTAACATAGCTTTTTAGATTTGCCAATCCTTGTTTTAAATCAGGGCCAATCATAGGATCCAGAAGAAATGCCATATATTTGTCAATTGGATTATCCCCTACATCGGTAGTAAAAACCCAGGTTACCCTGGTCCCTTTTCCAACAGCTTCAAAATGATAGTGGTTGGTTACCTCCATGTTCGTATAATTCATATTAGCGGTGATGGATTGGTAAGGTTGGCTTTGGGTGATTGTAAGTTTACCGTTCCCAACCTTGTCGCTTTGCCAGCGATAGGAAGCATTTTTGCCAGTCAAAAATCCCTCATAGGTGATCGTCATATCTGGATCGACTTTCTGCCATGGCGACCAGTATCGCCACTTTCTCAAATCATTCACCTGTTCGAACACAACCACTGATGATGCCGGGATTATCACGGAACGTTTAACTTGCACCTCTGAAGGTAAAAATATAGCGATACCAAAAAAGAGCACCACAAAAAAGATCACTGACACCCCGGCAATGTTTAGTAATTTCATTATCCTCTCCCTTAAATATTATGTAACAAAATAGATTAACCAGTTTTAGGGAAAATAAACATAGGGGAAATCCTGACATCTGAAATAGAGTGTGAATTGAGCTTCCTAAGGGCCTGTTATATTTTGCTTATTGCTGTTTTTATAACTTTTTTGGGTTTTGAGGGCAGGCCTTCGATTCCCATGCGGCGGAGCACGTAGAAATATAGAAGCTGCAAATCATATGTCTCAGGAAGTACGGCAAAGAGGGAGGAGACCATAACCAGCACTACGGCAGACTATCTTTTTTTAAAATGAAGAACCAATAAAAATGGAAGATAAAGGCGAATCTTTGAGAAGCCGGAATAAAGGAATCACAAATAATATAAGCCGAAAGGATTTTCTAAAAGGAGGGGCCGGAGCGGCGGGGCTCCTGGCACTGTCTGGGTCAGGATTGTTTTCGTTGTTTGTCCGCGAATCAACCGTTCCCGGCAATGTTAAAAAGAAGGTGAAAGAGTTGATTGGTAAGATGAAGCTGGAAGAAAAAATATCCCAGCTTCGCTACGATGCTCCGGCCATTGATCGCCTGAATATTCCCAAATATAACTGGTGGAATGAGTGTCTGCATGGGGTCGCTCGTGCCGGATTGGCAACCGTTTTTCCACAAGCGATTGGCCTGGCAGCCTCCTGGAATGGTCCGCTGCTGCAAGAGGCGGCGACGGCAATTTCGGACGAAGCCCGGGCCAAGCATGCAGCATTTGTTAAAAGGGGCCTAAGACAAATCTATATGGGGCTCACTTTTTGGTCGCCGAATATTAACCTTGTCCGCGATCCGCGCTGGGGCAGGGGGCAAGAAACCTATGGCGAAGATCCCCATCTGACCGGTCAGATGGCTGTCCATTTTATTAAAGGATTGCAAGGCGATGATGAGGATAACCTGAAAGTTGTTTCCACCGCCAAGCACTTTGCCGTCTATAATGGTCCGGAGCCCAAGCGGCACAACATTAATGTGGAAGTATCTCCCCAGGATTTGCACGAAACCTACCTGCCCCAGTTCGAGATGGCCATCAAAGAGGGTCAGGCCCGCTCGGTGATGTGCGCCTACAATAGCGTGGATGGAATGCCGTGCTGCAGCAATAATCCCCTGCTACATGAGATTCTGCGCAACCAGTGGAACTTTGACGGCTATATCGTCTCCGACTGCTGGGCCATCAGTGATATTTGGAAGGGAAACGCTCATAATGTGGCTAAGGATACACCCGCAGCTGCAGCAATGGCTCTAAAAAGCGGTACGGATTTAAATTGTGGGGTTAGTTATCGCGAGTTGGATAAAGCCGTAGATCGCGGTCTGATTAAAGAAGAGCAAATTGATCAATCGTTGCAGCGTCTATTCGAGGTCCGATATCATTTGGGTATGTACGATGGGAAGGAGACAGGACCTTATACCGATATCCCATATTCAGTTGTCAGTAGTTCGGAGCATAAGCAAAAATCACTGGAAATAGCACGTGAATCCATTGTGTTGCTAAAGAATGATCATTACGCGCATTCGGAGAAACCGCTGCTGCCCTTTTCTGATGATATTAAAAAGCTTGCGGCCATTGGTCCCAATGCCGATGACGATTGGGTGATGCTGGGAAATTATTACGGTACGCCGGATGAAATTGTGACTCCGCTCAAAGGCATCAAAAAGAAAGCATTCGGGCGGGATATCGATGTGCTCTATGCACAGGGTTGTGATATAGCCGAAGGGTGGGATTCGCTGGAAATCATTCCGTCGGAAAATTTGGTTCCATCCAAAGGATCCGGCTCAGGATTGTACGGCGCGTATTTTGGCAATGAGGATTTTAAAGGTTCGCCTCCAAAGTCAAGGGTAGATAAAGTGATTAATTTCAGATGGAAAGATAATACGCCGGTGACCGGAAAGATGGCCGAGCCGTTTTCGGTGCGGTGGACAGGCAAACTTAAAGCCCCCAAAACAGGCACCTATGTCATCAGCTTTAAAGCAAAGAATGCCTTCAGGCTTTATTTTGAAGGTAAACTAAAGGCAAAATCGGAATCCGAGCACGATCCCATCGAGCGACGGATAAGATTGAATCTCAAGGAGGGGCAAGAATATCCCATAAAAATAGAATATGTCAATCGCGGACCCGATCCACAGGCGCATCTGAGCTGGAGTGTGCCCGATCGCCATCTCGAAGCTGAGGCTATAGATGTGGCTAAACAGGCAGATGCGGTAGTCTTGTGTATGGGATTGAATTCCAGTCTCGAAGGTGAAGAGATGCCCATCGAAATTGAGGGCTTCAACGGCGGCGATAAGACCAACCTGCAGTTGCCGGACACACAGCTCAATTTGATGAAAAATCTTCACAGCATGGGCAAGCCGACGGTCCTCGTGCTAATGACCGGCAGTGCGGTGACTTTTCCCTGGGCCGAGGAGCATATTCCCGCTATTCTGGAAGCCTGGTACGGCGGACAGGAGGGAGGCAGTGCAATCGCGGATGTCCTTTTTGGGGATTATAATCCTGGCGCAAGGCTCCCAGTCACATTCTACGAAAGAATCGACGATGTACCGGCATTTACCGATTACAGCATGGATGGACGCACTTATAAATATTTTAAAGGCACTCCATTCTATCCCTTTGGCTACGGTTTAAGTTATACGACCTTTGCCTATTCCAATTTCCAACTGCCGGATAAGATAGCAGCTGATCAACCGCTGGAGGCCAGGGTGACCGTCAAAAATACGGGAAATAGAGCCGGTGACGAGGTGGTGCAGCTTTATATCAGCCATCCGGATGCGGACATCCGAAAGCCCCGCCGAAGCCTGCAGGGATTTCAGCGCATACACCTGGAAGAGGGAGAATCCAAAACCGTACGTTTTTCACTTGATCCAAAGCAATTAACGCTCATAGATGAGACGGGCACGCGCATCCTGCCCGAAGGACATTTAAAAATAAGCGTTGGTGGCAAGCAGCCTGGCTTTTCAGGAAGGGCCGACGCTCAGACGACCGAAGTTCTGGAACGGATTATTGCCATTAGGTAATGGTCTCCATCAAAGCCTACCTCATCTAATGTTGGGCAAATTGGTCAGTTTACCACCAAGCTATTAATCCCTATCCAAAAGGGCCCAGACCAGATAATTTAAAGCTTTGACCAGCGATGAAATTGATATGCTAGAAGAGAGATATCAAGGGATTTTTGCGAGTTAATCTTTTTAGGGATTGCAGATGTCAATTAATAATCCGCCTGTAGTTTGCAATTTATCTCTTGTGACCTTGAAAGGTGAACCTGTGGCCAATCGATTATGAGTGTGGCAATATATTACGTTTAGGGATCGTATGGGGCGATATTTAAATAAGTGTACCCACTAATGTACCCCCTTAAAAAATCACTGGTGAATGGAAGTAATATAGATATATACACTTATTTATTCTTGAAATGAATACGCTCTGACATTTCGACGATTTATACCAAAAAGGACAACTTTATTTATTTTCACCATACTTCTAACATCGCCTCTTAATTTTAGACCTGATCTATATTGTGGGACATATGAAAAATTTCCGTTTCCATCACCCTGTAATGCGACACCATAATTTGCATCATATTTTCCAAATCGAATTCGTGCTTCATTCATATTCCCTCCTATTAGCAAATCTTTATTTCCATCTCCATTGAAATCTAAATCTATTATTGAGAAAATCGGCGAGAATTGGCTCTCAATTGGTAATTCTTTGATTTTAAAAGTATTAGTTTTGTTGCTCAGGAATAATGTTGTTTTCAGATGATTTGCCATTAAAATCTTAGCGTTTGAAAGTTCATTTTTTGTTAAAACATCTTTAATAGTTGCATCTGCATATTCATTATAACTTTGGAATCGAGTTTTAGTCATATTCAATTGTTTATTTAATTCGTCGAGAGTAACAAATGGATAACTTTTTCCTTGAATATAAAAATTGAGAATCGGATCTATTGAACCATTTTTATCAAAATCATTATAAAATAATTTTGCAGGATGTTTAAAATCTGCATGCAATTGTGAATTTAGTCCGAAATTTCCAGCAACTATATCCGGATATCCATCATTATTAAAATCATCAACTAATAATTTATTCCATAAGCCACTGTAATTCCGCTTAAAATAATTATCAGTTTGATCTACTAATTTATTTTTTTTAAGACCAAATATCTTGATCGGCATCCAATTTCCGGCAATAATTAATTCTTTACTACTGTCATTGTTTAGGTCTTGCCAAATTGCATCAGTTATCATTCCAATCTTTTGTAATTTTGTCGACATAGTAGAAGTTCGGTCTTCAAAATGCCCCTTACCATTATTTATTAATAAATAACTAGTTGGTATTTCTGGATAACGTCCTGGTATTATTCCTCCTCCTATAAATAAATCTGGCAATCCGTCTTCATTGATATCATTTACAGCTATTGTAATAGTACTGGTAAACATTTGAGGTAGTGCATTTTTTATTTTGGCAAAATTTCCTTCTCCATCATTTAAATAAAGGCGGTCTTGAAGTGATGGGGTTTTGGGCTTAAAATTATCATACCCACCACTTGCTATATATAAGTCTTCAGCCCCATCTCCATTTGCATCAAAAAAGACGGCATCAATATCTTCAAAATTTTTGTCTTGTTGGAATGCAGATTCTGTATGATGAATAAAAGTACCATCAGGTTGTTGTAGAAAGATTGCACTGGTTTGACCATATCCCCCTCCAACAAAAATATCTACTAATTGATCTCCATTGACATCGGCCTTTTTGAGGACTGGTCCAACAAAAGATTTAGAATTTGTCATTAAAGGTTGACGTTCAAAATCATCGATATTGCCAACGATTCTATGTTTAAAATTGATAGGTGAATTTTCTGATTTGAATATAATCTGTTGTGTTGAATGCTTATGGTTCAAACCACCATGTGAATTGTTTTTTTCTTTTACCTTTAATGTTTGATCGGCTTTGAGATTTCTAAGTATTTGTTTTTTTCCATCTCCCCAAGTTATCATTAAGGAGTCAACGTGATCTCTTTTACCTAGACCAAAATGTAAAATAGGAGAAACGCTAGATAAATAACCTCTAGTCGGCATTTGCTCTAAATATTGTTTGTTGCCATTGGTATATATTGTAAATCTTGCCCCAATACCATAAGTATTTTTACCGGCACCTATGGGTCGGATTTTTAAATAGTGATTCTTTAAAAAAATACTTGTCTTATTTTCAAAAATTGAGGCTGGCTGATTGATATTATTTGTTATAAAATCAAGGTCACCATCATTATCCAAATCTGCATAGGAAGCTCCATTACTATTGAACGATTTTTTTATTCCCCAATTTCGTGTAAAATCACTAAAAGTAAGGTCACCATTATTTTTAAAAAAATAATTAGTTAAATTAGTAGAGGATAAATGCCTTAATAATATTGAAACATCTTTTGGACTTAGTTTTGAATCACGTTTAGCTTCATAACTATTTATAAAATCAATAAAGTCACGATCGGTAAAATCTCGTGGTATTCCATTAGTTATGAAAAGGTCTTTCCAACCATCATTATCATAATCAGCAACCAAGGGAGCCCAGCTCCAGTCAGTATTTGATATTCCTGCAAGTTGACCAATTTCACTAAAAGTACCATTACCATTATTGAGCTGAAGCATATTACGCATATATTGATAATGAAATCCTAAGTCCACATTTTTTTTGAATTGATCTCTATTATTTGGGATGTTAAGCGTTTTTTGCCGATGGTTATCTTCGGGTAACATATCTAGAACAAATATGTCTTGTTGCCCGTCATTATTATAATCCGCAATGTCGATTCCCATCGAAGCATAAGATGTATGTCCTAAATATTTTTTTAAGCTATCGCTAAAGGTTCCATTCCCATTATTTATATATAGATAATCTGGGACTGAGTAATCGTTTCCAATGTAGATATCTGGCCATCCATCGTTATTGATATCGGCAATATCAGCACCCATGGCCCCCAGGCTGCTCTCTCCAAGCTGTTCATCGAGAACTTCTGCAAAGGTCCCATCCTGCCTGTTTAA
>Ga0102959_1000365_pt1 | contig 13166 bp, 4 predicted proteins | sample SalPonF2_B_D2_MG_FD_84520 | JGI IMG/M metagenome (GOLD analysis project Ga0102959, IMG submission 84520) | Salt pond soil microbial communities from South San Francisco under conditions of wetland restoration - Salt Pond MetaG SF2_B_D2_MG ...
CCCTTGCCATCCCCTTTTAGCCATATCCCACGTCCGCTATCCATTCGTGGAAATCGCGGCCGCATCTGGAAAAAATTTTGGCTCAAAAATAGGTCTTCATTTCCATCGTTATCAAAATCCCCGACATTGGCACTGAAGGCCATAGAAAATTGAGCAAAATCGGGTAGTTGATGAGCAACAAATCCACCTTTTTTGTTGATAAAGATCACACTCGATAAGGTATTGAGCTCTTTTGAAGCTAATTGATCATCCGGATTATATCCCAAAAGTTTGCCTAAATAGGCATTTGAAAATTCTTTGTGGTCACGAATATTCCTATACATTACTGAAGGTACCGAATGATATTCGGGAAGAGGTCGGATAGGGACGTATTTACCAATAGTCGTATCGTATCGGGACTCAATGATATCGACCTTGTGGTCAAGATTAAAATCCTGATAATACATCTTTAAAGGCTTTCCAATATCCAGTTGGTAGGGAGTATTTAAGCCAATATTCGTAGCTACGATATCCGGACGGCCATCGTTATTAAAGTCTCCCGTTGCTATCCCATTCCACCAGCCTTTATAGGTATTTAACCCTTCTTTGGAGCTGACGTTCTTAAATTTTCCGTTGTCATTTTCAAGCAAGACAATCGAGCCCCATTCCCTACTCAAAATAAGATCTTCATCCCCATCGCTATCATAATCCGAAAAGACAGCACCCGTGACGAGACCAATTTTGCGTAATATCTTAGAGTTTTGGTTATCCAGTTGATAGTTATCATTTACATTTTTAAATAATCTTGAGATAGCGTTCATCGGGTAATGCGCAGGAACAAACCGTCCGCCTACAAAAAGATCCAGATCTCCATCTCCATCATAATCCGACATAGCCATTGGCCCCGTCGATGAAGATATACCGGGGATATTGCCCGTATCTGCAAAATGGCTTTGGGTTATTTTAAATTGGGAAACCGCCGGTGGCTTTCGTTTTTTTTGTCCATAATTGGACTCACCAACCAAAAATTTTACCCCGTTTAAACCAATGAAACCCAGAATTGTAGTTTGGTCACCCGGTATATGGGTTAATCTTTCAGGTAGCGGTATCTCCCGGAAACTGCCGTTATTCAAATTCTCAAAGGCCCCCAAATTCCCATTTTTTCCCGATCCTATAAACAGATCCTCGTCCCCATCCCTATCATAATCAAACCAAGAGATTCCTGGGCCCAATCTACTGAGTTTATAAGGTAATAGCGGCTGTACGTTATAATCTGAATAAGCATCCTCGTGATGACGGTAATCGATTTTATCGGAGACATCTTTGAAGATAGCTTTAACCGGTTTCTCCCTGTTATCGGCAACCTTCTTTGGGATTACAACTTCGTTTATTTTATAAAAATGATTGGCTTTAACGCTGTCGATCAGACTCTGTTTTCCATCCGGCCAGGTAATCTTGATCGTATGATTGGAATTTTTATTAGCTGCAAAAACGGCAATTGCTTCTGACCCGGAAAGGTATCCACCTCCTGCAGTAATTTCCCTTTTCTGTGGTGCCGGACCTCCCGGACCACCCTTCAACTCGATCTTAGCTCCAATTGCCTGCGTATTAGGCCCTTTTGCGGATAGTTGCACCATAATTCTGGAAGAGGCTGCCTTATTCTCATAGATCAATGCCTTTTGATTCATTCTGTTAATGGCAAGATCCAAATCACCGTCATGGTCCAAGTCAGCCGTTGCCAACCCCTGGGAAATGTTTTTTCCCTTTAGCCCCCACTGCGAACCCTGCTCGGTAAACGTAAGGTCATGATTATTCCGGTACACTTCATTTCTAAGTCGCAGAGGGGGATACGGATCCAAATTCTTTTTCCCGGCTAATATGGGTTGAGTTTTGTTGCCACTCATAAACAGTCGATGAATAGCATCCATATCCTGCACATCGAAGGTGAATCCCGTATTTATAAAAACATCTTGGTAGCCATCCAGATCTACATCCATAAAACGGGTGCCCCAAGACCAGCCCGAAGCTGCAAGACCGCTAAAATAGGAAATTTCGGCAAACGTATTATCTCCTCGGTTCAAGTACAGCGAATTACGATTATATTGAGGTTGGTAACTGCTCTGATCTACTTTAGAGGGGTATGGATCATCGGGCGTAAATTGGCGAAGTCGCTTGTTGTGGAACCGGCTCAACATTTCGGTCACTAAAATATCCTCATGACCATCCCGGTTAATATCAGAAAAATCGCCGCTCATCGAGGAGAAGCTATAGCTGCGAATTCTCGAAGGACCAATAGCTTTAAATTTTCCCTTACCCTGGTTGATCCAAAGTCGATCTGGCGTCCAGAAATCATTGCAAACATATAGGTCCGGAAGTCCGTCGCCATTTACGTCATGGAACTTTGCCGTTAATCCCCAATCGGGATAAAAACCTTCAGGATTGCCTTGTGAATCCAGAAATCTTTGCGTGATATTTTGAGCTTTTATAAAGGTCCCATTCCCTTTATTCAGAAAAAGCTCGTCCCTTTCTCCCAATTCCCGTTTCATAGGGCCGCTTCCGGATTGGGTAATGATATAATGCTTGTCGAAAGGGGGGCGTACAACGAGTGAATCACCTACTTTTTTTGCTATATTCTTTAACCTAAGCTGGTCCTGATTAAAAATTTTATTTGCAGCTTTTTCTTTGTAACGAGCAATATAGAGATCCAAATCCCGGTCTCCGTCAATATCGGCCAGCGTCATGGAGGTACTGCCCTTAGCCGAATCAAGTCCACTATTTTTACTCGATGTAAAATGGCCTTTACCATCATTCAGATATAATACATTCTTTTTATGTACAGATGAAACCAGCAGATCCAAATCCCGATCGCCATCGACATCAGCAAAAGTGGCGCCTGTCGAATAAAATCCCTGATGAGCGACTCCAGACGACTTTGTAATGTCTTCGAACTTCCATCCTCCCAAATTTTGGTATAAATGGTTCGGTCCATCTAGCTGAGTAAAATAAAGATCCGTCCAACCATCGCCGTCCACATCACCCGCTGCTACTCCGGAGCCATTCAGATAATAAAAATTGGTTTTCATATCCGTTTTCGACAGGTGATTCACAAATTTTATCCCAGATTTAGATGGCGTAATTTTATGAAACCCCACGGTTTGGCCACTGTTTACACTCAACTGAGCCCACTGGTATCCCTTTTCTTTATGCCATTTTAATTCTTTTTTTGAAGAACAACCTGCTACAAGAAACACGAAAAGAATGAACTCAAAAAAAGATATTACGTATTTCATTAAGTCGAGTTATTAATCATTCACTAATTGCAATAAATAACTTGAAAAACTACATCTACTAATCACAGATAGTCATTTTTTAATTAAAAAAGCAAGGAGGAGAATATCCTCCTTGCCTTCAAGAAGCTTAACTCGTGAATGTTCAAACCACTCTCACGAGTGTTATGATACTACCACTGCTCATCGGGTATCCCACCAAACGGTCTTCAGCATAACGTCTGCATTCATTGGCAATCCAAGTTTTTTCACCTGATCCGAGTTATTAGACAACTCCGAGCCCGGCCATGGATACCTGCGAGGTATGGAATTAAAATTAGGCTCTACATTATTCGGATTTTTCGACGGTGATAGCGTTGGATACCCCGTCTTACGCCAATCATTCCATGCTTCGGGATGCAGGAAATTGGCTATGTATTTCTGCGTGATGATATCCCGTAACGGATTACTGCTGGAAGCCAGATTTGTTCTGTTGCTAATATAAGTTGTGATCTTAGAATCTGCTACACCCAATTCCTCCATATCGGCACGAATACCCTCGCGATAAGGTTGATCAGCTGCAGATGGTCCTTGCGTTATAAGCTTGGCTTGGGCTTCTAAAAATTTGGCCTCTGCATAATCCATCAATCGCCCCGGAGCTGCAGGTCCTGCAAAAGCAGTTCCGATGGATGAAACGCTGTCGATGGCCGTCCCCGGTGCTCCATTTTCGTGGCCCACATATGGCTGGCCGGCCGGATGTTTGGCAGCTTCCTGAACTTGTATCGGAAGCCTTGGATCATTTAACGATTGGAGCATATTGATATAATGGGCAGACATCTGTAGTTGTTCAGAACCTTGCAAGGTACGATACCAGGGGTTTCTTGAACCACTCTGATCCATATACGGAAATTTTGCATTATCATCATTGCTCTGGAAGCCTTTTGAAAGAGCATCGAGCGCAGCCTGGGCCCGCTGCTGTTTCTTATTATCGGGAGCCTCAGTCAACCGCATCAATAACCGCGCCTTTAGCGTATATGCGAGACGGCGCCATTTTTCCATATCTCCATTGTAGATCAAATCATTGGCCCCCAAAGTCCGAGTTCCCCCCTTTTCAAGAGCCGCGATGGCTTCATCAAGCTTACTCATAAGCTTTGGATAAATATCCTTTTGTGAATCGTAAGCTGGAGTGGTAACACTTGGATCAAATGCCTCGGAATAAGGAATATCCCCGTATAGATCGGTCATCATCGACATGGTCCAGACAAACATTAATTTGGCCATTCCCTCGTAGTTAGAATACCCCTGTTTCTCAGCATTCATATAAGCATGACGAGCATTCTTTGCCAGAGTCGTGTAACCTTCATCCCAAACCGAACTAAATCCGAACCACGGCTGCCCCAACTGATACCAGTCAATATCGTAATAATAGGGAGAACCATTTTCGGATATTTGCTTGGTAAAATCAGCACTTACAATTCCCGGCCAGCTGTCATTCATCTCGAAAGAAAATCCAGCTATTAGCGGTGGTAACTGCATCCTGACCGGTGCTTGTTCCGGGCTGTTTGGATTATGATTAACATCCAGGTAATTATCACAACCGCTAAAAAACACCAACAGTACAACAATAAGCCCTCTGATAAGATATGTTCTTAATGATTCTTTCATAATAATCCTCTGAGTAATTTTTTTGTTCTAAGATATTCTATCATCCAAAAGTTCAATTAAAAGCCCAGCTTTAAATTGAAGAGTACACTTCGGCTTGTAGGGGTAACCCATTGATAATATCCATTACCACCATTTGCCGTACCATATAAATTCCCCTCAGGATCACCATAAGAGAAATCAGATTTTATCCAAAGATTCCTCCCTGTAACGGTAATCGAAGCCGTTCGTAACGGGGTTTTGGAAAGGAATGCTTTGGGCAATCGATATCCGAGTGAAACCTGACGTAATTTGATATAACTAGCATCTTCGACTTGGTTTTCGTGAGTTGAAGCATAGCGTTGCCAGAAATCTTCATCACGTAACAACTTTATATCATTGGGCTCTCCGTTACTTTTCTTAACTCCATCCCAGACATAGGGCTTGATATACCCTTTTTTATTGGGATCCGTCATTTGTGTACCCCGCTGCTCGGTAATTTTGGCCATTCCATAACGGATGGTATAGTTAAGATCAAAATTCAGTATATCTCCACCTTGTTGAACGTCGAATAAGCCTGACAGAGAAAATCCTTTGTAATGGAAGGTCGTTCTCAGGTTACCCTGCCAGTCTGGCTGAATATTCCCTATGGTTTTTTGCTGATCGGTAGTAACCGGGAAACCATAACCATCCTTATTCGGATCATCCTGTATAATATATTGACCTTTATCATTCGTCTTATATCCGTATCCCCGGATAATACCGTAACCCGCTCCTTCCTGAGCTTGTATCGACGGCCATGCATAGCCTGCCAAATACAGCCTGTTAACCCCCGGGGCAAGGCTTACTACTTCGTTTTTATTTTTGGACCAATTTACAGTTAAATCCCAGCTAAAATTCTTGGATTGAATCACCGTACCATCCAATGCTACTTCAACTCCTTTATTTCTGATATTTCCAGCATTACGCAGCATATTGGTAAATCCTGTACCCGATGCGACCGGGGTTGAATATATCTGGTCTCGGGTAGTCTCGTTATAATAGTCCGCATCAATTGTAGCGCGCCCTCCGAAGAATCTTAGGTTAATTCCAACTTCATACGATTTGGTCAATTCTGGCTTTAGATTGGGATTACCCAAGGTATTACTTTGCAAATACCCACTCACCCCGTTATATGGGAAGTCTAACGAAGTGGAATTAGCTTCATACCATTGGGTAAAGCTGGCCGAATTATAATGCGTACGAAGTGAATATACCGGTGCGTCATTACCTGTCTCAGAGATTGAGGCGCGAATTTTACCGTAATAGAGGGGATCGTCCGATTCTAATCCCAACAAATCAGAGAAGACAAAACCCAAGCTGGCTGATGGATAAAAGTAAGACCTATTAGATTTTGGCAGTGTTGATGACCAGTCATTTCGCCCGGTAAGTGTTAAGAAAAGATAGTCGTTGTAACTCAAGACTGCCTGTGAGTACAAGCTCATCAATCGTCGCTTGGATCTATATTGATTTCCATCCAACCGGTTAAAATTCGATATGTGGAAAAAGTCAGGAATATTTTGATCATTACCATACAATATGTCATAGCTGTGATCTCGAAGATTGAAATTATTACCTATTTGTCCGCTTATACTGAACTTGTCGGTAATAGGTACCTCCTGCAGATTCAATATTAGATCAGAATTAATTTCTGATCGAACAATCTTTTCGTCGAACATACTTCCATCATGCTGGTAACGCTGTCTTCTATTACGATGCTCATATCTTGAATCAGTATATTTATCTAGCCCTACACGCTCGGTAATATCCAGCCAGGACGTAATATCGTAGGTCAGTTTTTGATAAAACATGATACGATCAACATTACTGTGAAAGCCCGTTTCATTGACTTGCCAGTAAGGGCTGTCTTCAGATTGGCCGTGTGTTATATTCGTTCCATCCGGATACTGGTAAGGCTTCATCTGAAGATTAATGGGCCAGACACGCGTGGTGCGTGCAGAAGAGACCCAGCCATTACGCTGCCAACTGTTGGTTGTATTGACATACGTTGCCCTCGTTTCCGACTGAAGGTTGGGCATAAGATCAGCATCTACCTTTGCATTTAGTGTGGTACGTCCCAACCCTGTGGTAGGAGTAGTTCCATTCTGATCAAGTCTCGAGGCAGAAAGCATATAGTTTATATTTTCGCTGCCCCCCGAAAAGTTTATTGAGTTCTGAGCAAGTTCACCGGTCTGGTAAAAGTTTTTCAAATGATTGTAAACGGGAATCTTATCTACGCCCAGATCATTAAGTACCTGCTGACTCACCTGATCTTTGCGTGGCCCCCAGCTGTTATAAACCTGTGGACTATTTCCAGGAAATCCCGGTTCCATATAACCGCCCCGATTTGCCGGCAGACCATTCGCAAAATATCCTTGCTCACCAGACAAATACTGATCCTGGGTACCTTCGATTAAAGCCTGGTCAAACCTTAATTTTGAATGGAAATTAATACGAAAATTATTAGATGGGTTCTTCGTAGTAATAAGAACTACCCCATTTGAGGCACGAGCACCATAAAGAGCGGTGGCGCTGCCCCCTTTAAGAACCGTTATATCCTTAATCATACTTGGATCAATATCCAGTGCACGGTTACTTGAACTACCGGAATAAAGAGCAAACTGCCCCGGTATTTGATCCTGTGCATTACTAATAGGAACACCATCTACTACAAACAAAGGCTGATTATTCCCGGTAATAGAATTTGCTCCCCGAATTACAATACGAGACGCTGAACCCGGCTGACCGCTGGAACTGGTAATTTGAACGCCGGCGGTTTTCCCAGCTAATGATTCAACGACTCCAACTTCCGGAGCATCTGTAACATCTTCTCCGCTTACCTTTTGAACCCCAAACCCCAGGCTCTTTTGACTTCGCTTGATCCCTAAAGCGGTAACAACCACTTCTTGCCCCTGATAGGTTGTAGGTACCAGTTGAAAATTTACTTCAACCGTTTCACCGCTCCCCACTTCAACGGTCTTTTGTTTTTTGTCATATCCAATAAAAGAAGCAGTTACGGTATATTGTCCCGCAGGAACTTCATTAATTTCAAAATTCCCTGAGCTATTGGTAGCAGCTCCTAAAGCCAAAGACTGGATACCAACATTGACACCCGGTAACGGATTCGAAGTAGTACTATCAATTGCGGTACCTTTTATAGTACCCGTTTGTGCCCTCGCATCAACGCTAATTAATGCGAGAAAAAAAATCATCAATGTAGCTATTTTTCTTCCCATCACATTTCCCCTTTTTCTTTTAAGATTAAAGTTTAGCGCTTTCATCTCTTTTAATAATTAAATGTGACAGGCTCTTTTATATACCATTTTTTTGTTACATCGTGATACTAGGTTTGCAAAAAAGACTTTCCCTCCTGTTTAGTTATCGTAATTTTTATTACGAGATAATCTCTAAGTCAACAATTAAAATTATTACCAGCCTACTTAAATAGAGGTATTTTTAAAAGACACTTACCAAACACATTGCTTTTTTGAGAGGAATACAACTTATAAATATAAGTCCATTTATTAACCTAAAAAGGAGTGTGATTTTCATTGATTTTATGATCATCCTTTAAAATTGCACAAACTTTAATTTTTTTAATGATCTACACGCACAAATCTCTTTTAAAATTTAAACTCCCCCAACTACCAATCACTATTGGGGTGAATGAAAAAATTTCATTCACTTTTATAAAATATTTTCAGAAAGTATGAAAATATTATCATATTGATCTCATCCCTTTCAAATAGGCCATTTTTTGTATTTATTTGATATTGATATTGCTTTATAACCGTAGGGGACAAAAATTTAGTATTATGACTAAAAGCAAATCTATCTACTTCAGAATCCCAAAAATTGACAAGGAAGGGTTTGTAGTACAGTATGATGACTTAGATCATTTTTATAACCAATTACATCATCATCCGGAACTACAGCTTATCTATATTATTGAAGGTGCGGGAGACTTGTTTGTAGGGAACTCAATTACTCCTTTCGAAGCAGGGAATCTTTTTTTAATCGGATCTAATCAAAGTCACATCTTTAAAAGTGATCCTGAATATTTCCAGGAAGACACTAATAAGAATGCCCGATCCATTTCCATTTTCTTTAATATGGAATCACTAGGCGATGGATTCTTTGATATTACAGAAACCATCGCCATTCGCAATTTGATAAATCGCGCTGCTCGTAGTATAGAATTCCATTCCGAAACTGCCCAGAAGTTTGGGGACCGCATGGAACAACTTATAAACATTACCGGCTTTGATCGTTTTCTCGAAATATTATCGTTATTAAATGACTTGGCTAAATCAAATAATTACGATTATTTGACAGCTATGAGTAATTCATCGCCTCCCTCTGATAAAGAAAGTGAGCGCATCAATAATGTAATTAATTACATCCTAAACCATTATAAGGAAGATATTCCTTTGCAGACTATTGCCGAAGTGGCTAATTATAGTAAGGCTGCATTTTGTCGTTTCTTTAAGAAAAGAACTCGCAAAACATTCTCGGAATTTTTGAATGAGGTTCGGATATCTCAAGCCTGCAAACTTCTAAGAAATAGCGACCTTAATATATCACAAATTTGTTATGAAAGCGGCTATAACAACGTTTCTAACTTTAATCGTCAGTTCAAAAAGCTAACAGGTACGACCCCAAAATCATACTCAAAAAAATATAAGAAACTAGCCACAACCCCCCATGCAATTGGATATTCAGAATGAAAGTTAAAATATTCAATAGTAATATTAGTTGTTCCAGAGGTTTATTTATTATTTAGAAACTCCTAATATGATTTTTACAACTTGTTTCTCTAAGGGAATCACATACGCTCCTCTTTTCTGCTCTAAGTTCTTTTCAGGTTTAATATTACCCATCTCTTTTTTAAGGGCCGGCTGACGAATACGCAAGAGTGCATCTTTCGTGAATTGTGTCCCTGCATCCAGCAATATTTGCACCTGCTTTGTCGTCGGATTGTAACGGACTTCTTTGAACTTGCCGGCGTCAAGCGTCAGCCACAATCCAACAGGGGCTAGATATATGCGGGACTGAGACGTATCTAGCGGTTTCACGGAAATCCAGTTTCCTTCTTTTTTGAGATTTCCACCAAATGCCAGCCATCCAAATTCGGGATGATCTATTATGTAGGTTCCAGTGTTTATAGCATGCCCGAAAAAGTTGGACCCATAATCTCCGGAGTAACCGTCGATTTTTAGGGTTGAGGGGAATGCATGAAAAGCCGACGGTCCGAAACCGTCTTTAGTAACGTTGGAAATAGCTCCCATTAATCCACCATAACCAACACGCAGAAGATAATAATCATCCGGATGGAATCTATATTCTGTCAGTACAGGAATAGCATTCAGTCCGGAACCATAATGATGAAGCTGACGTTCGAGTCGTCTTGTTCTACCGGCAAAAAGGAAATCCCAATAACGGCGGGCACTGCCGTTGTATCCCCAGTGAGGGACGGTAGGCATGTACCCCAAAATAGCATCAAGCGTAACCTTGGCTTTGGCATCAAAACCAAAGTATTTACACCAGGCATACACTTCTTCCTGCCCCGTTGAATCCCATGGCATCTCACTGCCAAAGGGGAATGGCTTGGATTTCCATACATCCGCCCGTTTTCGCATCGTCTTTTCATAGGCCTGCGCCCTGGTATCCCAATCTTCGCGCTGAAGATCCTTTAAAATTTTCAGAAAGACCGTCCCTTCCATCTGACCAAATTGAGCATAGTGCGGGGCATATTTGACCATGGCCTGTGCCGTTTGATAGGCATGGTCCAAATACCATTGCCAGGGATGATTGGTTACCAAACCTTCGTGATCCCGAGCTAACCGGTAAAGCACCCAGTACGCCGCAGCTACGTGTACGTAATTATAAGAACGCCCCACTGAACGAGCTTGCTTACGGCTCCAGCTCGACCAACCACCGTAATGAACATCTTCGCTATAAGTTCCCTTGGGCATGCTGTCAGGCTCGTAATAAAACATACTCTTTCGAACTCCATATTTACGATCGCCTTGACTATACTGGATTCCGCCCCACAAAGTGCTATCAACAAAGCTTTCCAGTTTCTTAATTTCCTCTTTCTTGGGTTGCACCAACTGCTTCATAATTGCAGCCAACCATGAACCGGCTCCACCTTCATCGCTCAATCCGGCAATCCACACCCGGTTGTCCTGGGTAACCTGTTTATTAGCCTCATAGTCATAGGTGATAACCGAGGGATCCCGATGGAAGGGATCATCTTTCTTGTCAAACCACTGTTTGGTGGTCAAAAAGTGTCCCAAATCTTTGGCAACCTGGGGCTGAGATTTAATCACCTTGTAATTGATCGACTGCACTGTTCCATCATCATAGGTAATGAGGAGGCGAGCACGTCCCCATTTTTCGCCCATCACTCCCAGCCATTTCCAACCATCTTTTGTGGTCTTGCCCCGGCTAACTTGTATAGCCCCGGCCGGTTCTACATCCAGTGACTTGATCTTGTGATCATATTTGAGAAACAGCTGAGCATCCTGTTCTTTAGGCAAAATATATCCCGGGATACCTTTTGCAACCGGACGATCATTTCGTGCCAGGGTCTGTTCTATGTCCTGAATCTTATCAGATAGCAAGAATTTAACGCCATACGTTCGGCTCTGCCCTGGTTTTAGCGTCGTTGAAGTTGGCTTATTCCACTGCTTGGCACTTTTCCATTCATTATTCGCATAGACTTTGGTATGAATCATCCACTCATAGAAACCTTCAAAGGTAATTCCACGCCGTGTAGAATCACTCAAAAGAGGTTTGTAAGCCTCAAGCGGAGTCTTGTTTTCTGGAACAACTACAAGGGACGGCCCATGTCCGTTCAAGCGAGTGACTTGTACATAACCAGCATCACGACCAATGTACGGGTCATAAAATGAGCACTTGGCGTGGGCTTCGGGTAGCTTTCGGCCGGTTAAAATATTGTTGAACACCATCGGGATTCCTAGTCCTCCAATTTGAACAGGCTCGTCGCTTGTGTTCTTTAATTCAAAACTGAGAACAAGATGTCCATCTTCTATTTTCCAATATCGTCGAACCTGTAACGGTATATCATTTGGCAGCGTGGGATTAAGCAGGGCGCCGGCTAGCACTGGAAAAGAAACGTCTAACGGCTTGACATCGGTTCGATGGGTGGCCGTGACGTAATCTTTCCATTGGCCGGAATCGCCTTTGCGCAGCCGTAAAGTGATATCCCCAAGATGATAATAACCATCTCCATTACGTTTCTGCAACCAGTCGGCCGGGGTAAAGTCAAATCCATCTGCGCCCTTCGGCTTCAATCCCGCGATGGTCTGGGAAGCCTTTACCAGTTTCAGATGAAAGTTAGGAGTTTCAAAATTCAGGAAGCCCTGATCGAGCCCGAGTGTGGGTACCGGCCCTTTCTTTTTGTTCCGTTGCTGGGCATATGTTTGCGCTTGTAAACCCAATATTAACCATAAGACTAAAAAACTATATAGAAGATGATATCTTGTTCTTCGCATTGTAAAGGACCATTTTTGAATTTAAAAATTCCCGATTGAAAATTACTTGATAGCTTGCAATTTGTTCGGAATGTGCATTAACTTTTTAAAAATATTGGTTACAATTATTTCTGATATTTTTTAATCACGACTGTGCTTTCATCGGAGGTAAGCGGAATTTCTACGACTTTTTTTGTGGAATCATTAAAATCGAGTGTGTGTTTCACCTCTCCATCCTCCAGGATTCTGTAATTGCCCGACAATCCGGAAAGATTCATTTGGGCGTGATGTGTAGAACCGGGGTCTGTATTTTCCAGCGTAAACGAAATTTGAGAAAGGTTGTCTCCTACCCTAACCGTTTTTTTATCAGCAAAATGGGCGTAAGACAACTCAATATGAACCCGCTGGTTGTCGCGAAGTATATCAAATCGCTTGCGGACGCCATCTTTGGGAACAACATCAACCACATTTCCTTCTTCTGTGAGGCTACCACCATAAGCGGTCATGCCAAAAATCGGGTCATCCACTAACACGGTAGTTGCCGCTCGCAGATAGCCTGTGAACCCAAGGTTAATCTCACAGCTATAATACCAGGAGCCTCTGCCATGCGGCTGGCCAAGCCAGTTATGACCATAAGCCAAAGGTTCAAATCCTCCCCCGGCTCCCCCGTCATTCACTTTGCCCGGAAACCAATACCCATAATTGCTGGCGGCGGTACCGGTATTCATCAAGGCCCAGGAAC
>Ga0102959_1000368_pt1 | contig 13123 bp, 11 predicted proteins | sample SalPonF2_B_D2_MG_FD_84520 | JGI IMG/M metagenome (GOLD analysis project Ga0102959, IMG submission 84520) | Salt pond soil microbial communities from South San Francisco under conditions of wetland restoration - Salt Pond MetaG SF2_B_D2_MG ...
CCCGCACACCGCGTTCAAGACGCGGGGATTTCACTGGTTCTATCGGCAAGCAGGCCGGCGGAATCCACAGACCTTTGAACCTTTTGATTCTGAAAGGGTTACGCACGGCAGCAGGCCGCCGAACGAGCGGCCGATTGTTCAGACGAATCAACCCGCCCTCGGGTTCGATTCTTGTTTGGGAATATGCGGATGCGGCCGCCTCAACCGCACAGACCATGGAAGATGGAGCATCCCGCCGGCCAGGAGGCCGGCGCCTTCGCCGTTGCGGGCGGGCGGACGGATGCTTAGAATGCTCCCTTCATCCCGCGGCAAGGAACAGGGACGGAATACGCCATGGCATCGCAGAACTACGCACAGGACGTGAGCTTTCTCAGGGAACACACGGAGATCGTCGAACTCAGCGGCGAAGGCGGCGCGAAGATCTCCGTCGCCCCGGCCTACCAGGGCCGCGTGATGACCTCCTCGCTGGCCGGGGACGCCGGCGAGAGCTTCGGCTGGTTGAACCGGAAGTTCATCGCGGCCGGGCGGCCGGACGCGGCCTTCAACAACTATGGCGGGGAAGACCGCTTCTGGCTCGGGCCGGAGGCCGGGCAGTTCGGCCTGTGGTTCGGCCCGGATGAGCCGTTCGACACCGATCACTGGAAGACGCCGGCCGGCTTCGGCAGCGGCTCGTTCGACGTGACCAGCCAAGGGGCCAACTCCGTGGCCATGGCCGCCGAGTTCCGCGTGACCAACCGCGCCGGAACCACGTTTCACTGCGCCGTGAAGCGGACCATCTCCGCCCTGACCGCCGGGGCCGCGGCCGACGCCCTGGGTGTGCACATACCGGACAGCCTGCGGGTGGTGGCCCACGAGAGCCGCAACGTGCTGGCCAACGCCGGCGACGCGGCGTGGAGGCGGGAAGGCGGGCTGCTGTCCATCTGGATCCTCGGCCAGTACAAGCCGCTGCCGCGGGGCAAGGTGATCGTGCCGTTCATTCCGGGGGCGGAAGAGCAACTCGGGCCGAAGGCCACGACGGACTACTTCGGCCCGGCGCCGCCGGAGCGGTGCCGCGTGGCCGAAGACCATCTGCTGTTCACCTGCGACGGGCAGTTCCGCAGCAAGATCGGCGTTTCTCCGGCGCGGGCGAGGCCGGTGCTGGGCAGCTTCGACCCGGAAGGCAATGTATTGACGCTCGTGCAGTTCAACCTGCCGGCCAACGCCGCGGACCTGCCGTACGTCAATAGCCTGTGGCAAGTGCAGGACCGGCCGTTCGCCGGCGACGCGGTCAACAGCTACAACGACGGCGAGGCCAAGCCCGGCGCCGGGCAGCTCGGCCCGTTCTACGAGATCGAGACTTCCAGCCCGGCCGCGGAGCTTGCGGCCGGCGAGTCGATCACGCACACCCACCGCACGCTGCACCTGACCGGCGAGTTTGACGCCCTGAACGCCCTGGCCCAAGCCGCGCTCGGCGTGGACCTCGCGAGCCTCCGGCGCTAGACGACGGCCGCTACAGGCCCGCGCCGACCGTGATGTCCAGCGGCGCCTTGAGTGTTTCCATCTTGCCGAAGTACTTGATCTTGATCGTCGCGGAATTGGGGCTTTCGGCCAGGCCGTAGGTCACGCTGTAGATTCTCTTGCCGCCGAAGCCGGAGCGGGACGATTGCTGGCGGCGGCTCTTGATGGTCTTGCCGTCCGCGTCCACAAACTCGATGTTCTGGATCGCCTCGAAGCTCTCGGAGCTCTGCAGCGTAACGGTCATCTTCATGCCGCCGTAGCTGGCCTTGCCGGTGTCGGATATCTTCACCTGCTGGCCGCCTACGCGGAAGCCGGAGCCTTTGCGAAGCCGGACGTTCTTGGCCTCCGTGTCCTTCTCGTCCGATCCGCAGATGATCGCCAGCGTTCCCTTCACGCGGATGGTTATGGCGCCCTTGTCCGGCAGTTTGTCGGTGCGCACCTGCAGAATACAGGAGTGCTTGTCGTCGGAGAACTTCGGCCAGGAGCCGAGCCAGTGGTCCATGAGGCTGTCCGGCTTGTCCGGGGCCAGGCTGGCGCCCTGATCGTCGGTGAAGCTCTCCAGCTTGCTGGCCTCGCGGTCGAGGGACAGCATCTTCCGGCCGGCGTCGGCGACGTGCAGGTGGATCGTCACGCCGGGCTGCACGCCCATCACGTAGGACTCGCCCATGGGGTTGGCCGTCTTGGCGGGCCTGGGCTTCATTACCTGCAGGCCCACGACCTGAACGGACGCGGCCATCGCCGGGGCGGCGAGTGCGGCGGCAACGAGAGTGACCAGTGCGAGAGTGGCGATGCGCTTCATGGGTTGCTCCTTTCGATGTTCCAATGATCGTTCGGCCGCAAACGCACTCGGCCGAGCCTGTATCTCACAACACCGGCCGCGGCGGTACAAGTCGCGATCTTCGAGAAATGTGACGGACCAGAACCCATCGCCCGAGGGATGGGTGGGAACTGCTTATGCGGGCAAGGAGTTGCGCGCCCTACCTCCGCTTACTCAGCGTCCGCGGGGCGAACGCCTTCTCCAACTCCTCCCGCGTCATCCGCCAGGCGATGGCCGTGAAGGCCGTGCCGGCCGCGCCCGGTTCGGCTGCTCGCGTCTGCAACGCGCCGCCGGCAAGCTCCACGAACACCGGCCCTTGGCCGAAGTCCACGTGGCCTTTGAGCCGCAGCAGCTTCTCGCCCAGCGCCGCGACGGCCTCGGCGAACGCTTCCCGGTTGACGGGCCCTTCGCCGCGGATGCTGGCGGCGGCCACCGGCGGCGGTCCCTCGGCCGGCGCTTCGCCGCGGGGCTCGTGCTCCAGGCCGAGCAGGAAGCTCTCCTCCACCCGGGCGAAGCTCGTGCGCGTCCGCGGGGCGCGCGGGTTCAGTTCCGCCAGCAGCTTGGCCAGCCGGTCGACCTCGCCGGGGGGAGCCTGGTCTGTCTTGTTGATGACGATGCCGTCGGCGGCCCGCACCTGCCGCGAAGCCGCCTGGAGGAACGCCGCCACCTTCGCGAAGCCGCCCGCGTCCACCATGCACACGTTCGCCCGCACGTTGAACCGTTCGGCCAGCGACGGCAGGCCGATGACCTGCTCCAGGTCCGCCGGCTCCGCCACGCCGGTGGCCTCGATCAGCAGCACCCGCGGCCGCAGCTTTTCGGCGATGTCGGCCAGGGCGTTGAGAAGCTCCACCTTGGTGCAGGCGCAGAACAGGCTGCCGCGGTTGATCTCGTACTTGGCGTGGTCCCCCTCGCGCACGAGCATGCCATCCACGCCCAGCGTGCCGAACTCGTTGATCAGCAGCGCCGTGGGGCGCCCGGCGAACATTGGCAGGCCCAGCAGGTGGTTCAGCAGCGTGGTCTTGCCCGCGCCGAGATAGCCCGTCAGCACCCAGGTTTCGATGGGGGGAGGGTTCACAGCACGTCCTTGATCCATTCCTTGATGATCGCCGGGGCCGGCGCGTGGGCGGTGGAGCGTACCTGGTACTTGGCCACCACCGCCGCGGGCGTGAGGGAAGGGCTCACGCCAAACGCCAGGATCTGCCGCTCGTCGGTGACGCTCTCGATGCTCACCTCCGCGCCGAGCTCCGTGACGGCCTTCCGGGCGTTGGCGGCCAGAAGCTCGGCCTTCTCGCCGGCGCCGAGGATGAAGATCGACGCCCGCTTGCGCTGGATCTTCACGCGGAGCTTCTCCAGGATGCGCTCCTGGATGGCCCGCACCAGCTCCTCGCGCGACGGAATGCGGGACACGAAGCGGATCTCCCCGTCGATGCAGATCGTCGGCACGTTGTGCACCATCAGGCTGGTCATGAACACGAGCGACTCGCGGTACTTGATCTTGTGCTCCCGCCACTCGACGATCCCCTCGAACTCCGGGGCGATCTTCCGGACGGATTCCACCATGTACTGGCACGGCGCGCACGCCTCGCTGTCCAGGGTGACGATGTCCACGATCACCTTGTCCGCCTGGCCGTACTCGCTGAGGTCCAGCAGGTCGGCGGCGCTCTCGCCGCGGGCGAGCGTCTTGGCCACGTCTCGCTGGTAGGGGTCGGCCACCACGTTTGAGACGGCCCGCAGGTTCTCCGGCGGCACGGCGTAGGGCAGGTCGCAGCCGGGGGCGAGGATGAACCCCTTGCCGTCGCCCACCTCCAGGCACTCCACGGCGTTGCGCTGGGCGTCTTCCGGCCGGCCGAGCAGCAGCACGGTGGTCAGTTGCAGATTCCCGCCGAAGCTCACGCCCCTGGCCAGGCACGTGTCGCGAACGAACGCCAGCGGGATGTTCTCGTCCACGGAAATGTTGTGCGGCTTGCAGTCGCACATGACCGGCACGTTCTGCTGGGCATGCCCGCAGACGAAGAACGAGCCCAGCCCACCCCGGCCGCGGATGTGCTCGAAGACGGGCGTGATGTACGGGCTGACGAACTGGGTGAACTGGTCCGGGCCGATCTGGCTGGTCATCGGGTCCACCACGGCCACCACGTCGCAGCCGGCGTCCAGGTAGTAGCCGGCCATTGCCTCGGACACCTGCCCGCAGAAGGCCATGAGCCGGTGCACGTAGTCCTCGTCGTCGTACATCTTCATGAAGATGTCCGTGCCCTGCAGGTGCAGGGCCAGCGTGAAGGGGCCGGTGATCAACCCGTACAGCGCCACGTCCGGGTTGGCTTCGCGCAGGCGGCGGGCGGCTTCCAGCGACAGGCCGATGCGGCCCGCCTCCGGGCCCGGCACGCGCAGGTTCTCCAGCGTCTGCTCCCCGTCCGCCAGCACGTGGCCGGCCACGGCCGGGGGGTTCTCCGCGGCCCAGGCCAGCGTGCAGCCCAGCACTTCCGCCTCGATCTGCAGGTCGAACATCACGCAGACGCCGTCCGGCGTGTAGGTGTCGAGGGCCTTCTGCACGCCCTCGACCACGCGGTCGGCGGACTTGAGGTACTCCTCGGCGGACAGGCCCAGCAGCGCCGCCCCGTGGCAGCCCACGAACGGAACCCAGGGCGTGCGGTCGGTCTCTTCCAGCAGCATGGCTTTGTGGATGCGTTCTCTACCGGTCACGGCTTGTGCTCCTTTGGCCCGCTCGGGCCGATTGCTTCAGCGCGCACGGAGGGCGCTTGCGGCTCGCGCCATCCGTGGATGCTTGTCTGCGGGAGGGAAGGCGGCCTCAGGCCGCGGAGATCAACTGCCGGGCCACGTCGACGGCGGTGGCGGCGTCGGCCGCGTAGCCGTCGGCGCCGATCTCGTCGGCGAAGGCCTGGGTCACCGGCGCGCCGCCGATGATCGTCTTCACCTCGATGCCCGCTTCCTTCAGGGCCTTCACCACACCGGTCATCTGCGGCATGGTGGTCGTCAGCAGGGCGCTCATGGCGCACACCTTCGCGCCTTCGGCCTTGCACAGTTCGACGAACTTCTCGGCCGGCACGTCCGTGCCCGCGTCCACCACCTTCAACCCGCCGCCGGTGAGCATCATGCCCACGAGGTTCTTGCCGATATCGTGCAGGTCGCCCTTGACCGTGCCGAGCACCACCGTGCCGATCGGCTGCACGCCGGCCTCGACGAGCTTGGGCTGGAGAATCTCCATGCCGGCTTTCATCGCGCGGGCCGCGATGAGCACCTCCGGCACGTAGACCTCGTTCGCCTTGAACCGCTTGCCGATGACGTCCATCCCGGCCACGAGCCCTTCGTTGAGCACCGTCTCCGGCGCCGTGCCTTCGTCCAGGGCCTGCTGCGTGATCGTCGCCACCGTGTTCCGATCGCCCTTGATCAGGGCGTCCGCCAATGCCTGCATGTCCGCCATGGGAACAACACTCCCGAAATCCTGACCGCATTGCGCCGGGTGTCATAGCCCGGCGGCTGCGCCTCGGCCCCACGCCGCTTGTGCGCATGGCTCGCGCGGCCCGGCGAGCCAACAAACTCCATATCCTAAACGCCCGTCGGCAATCTGCCTATGGACGATTGACATCATATTATGGATTTTTCGCCGATTGGCGGTACTCCATCGGGCTCATGCCCACCCGCTTTCGGAACGCCCGGCTGAAGTAGAGCGGGTCTTCGTAGCCGACCTGCCGGGCGATTTCCTTGACCGTCAGGCTTCCGCCGGCCAGCAGGCGCCGCGCCTCGCGGGTGCGCTGGGTCTGCAAGGCCGCGATCGGAGAAACCCCCAACTCCGCCGCGAACAGTGACCGCAAATGCGAGGCCGACAGCCCCACCCATTCGCCCATCTCGTCCACCGTCAGCGGCTCGGCGAACCGCTCGTGCAGGTTGGCGAGCACCTCCAGCACGCGCGGGTCGGTGGTGATGGTAATCCCCGGCCGGCGGACGCTGCGGCGGATCAGGTCCACCAGCAGCGTGCGCGTCAGGTCGTGGACCACCATGCTCCGCCCGAGCAGTTCGTAGCCGGTCCATTCTTCCGCCACGCGCCGGGCCAGGGCGTACAGCGCCTCCCACCCGTCCGGACGAGAGGCCATGTCAAACGGCACGTTCTGGAAAAAGTCCGTGCCGCTCTCGATGTGCAGGTCGAAGTGGATGCTCGCGTGCTCCGCCTGCCCGCTCTGCCGGCCGGGGGTTCCGTTCGCCACGCCCGGCGGCAACAGCAGCACCGTGCCGGGCCTCACCGCTGCCTCGCCCACGCCTTCAATCAGCCAGACGGCCTGCCCGCGGGCGAACAGGACGAGGTTGTAGTCCTTGAAGCGGCGCATGGGGTAATTGTAGTACCGGCGGTACGCGAAGAGCCCGGCTCGGTGGACAGAGAGCTCCGAGCCTTCCAGCAGAACGTTGACGGCCGCCTCGACGTGCATGCCGGCCAGTATACTTCCCCCGGCACGCACGTAAAGCCGGCCCACACCGGCCGGGCGGCGGCGGAAGACAAACCGGCCCTTCGCCCGCTCTTGCCGCAAGCCGCCGAATGACCCGCGGTAGCCGCTTGGCTTCCGGGCTGTCTGGGTGTATCATGCACCGCACGGCGCGGGGCTGGCCTCTCTGAACCGCGCGGCGATAACCAGGGCGCCAGAAATGAGCGAAAAACGAGCACATAAACGGTTCGAGCTCGATTGCCACGTTACATTGCGCAACGGCGACGGCCGGGAGACCAAGAGCCTGTCGCTGAACATCTCGAGCGGCGGCATGTTCCTGCCGGTCCGCCTGCATGAGACGCCCGAGGCCGGTCACGAACTGGACGTGGAGTTCTCCGTGCCGCGAAGCACGCCCAACACCTTCCTGCTGGAGCAGTTCCGCGCGAAGGCCGAGGTGCTGCGGCACGGCATGATGAAGGACGAACAGTACGCCGGCCTCGCGATCCGCTTCAAGACGCCGCTTGCTCTACAGATCGAGGTGTGAGCGACCGCCCGGCCTCGGCGCCATGACAATCGCAGCCACGCGAAACGCCGCCGCCGTTGTCGCTGCACGCCAGCCCTCTTGCCCGCGCGAGATATCCCGGAACCTTCACGGTAGAATTGCGTCCAAAGAGCGTATCGGAATCGGGAGGTGTTCTATGCGCAAAATCTCGCTGGCGTTGGCATTGCTGGCGCTGACGGCCGTCGCGGCCGGTCAGATATACACGCTGCCCGTCACGGCCGACGTGGGCATCTGCGCCCACCCGAAGGAGACCGCCCTGAACACCGGCGGCCGAAGCCGCGTGCGCGTCAAGGGCAACGAGCACTACTACCTGTTCCGCTTCGACACCGGCAAGCTCGCCGGCCTCCGCGTCCGCAAGGCCACGCTGCACGTGCGGCTGGCCCAGGGCAAGCTGCGGCGGGTGGCGTTCTGCACCGTGCCGTGCGAGTGGGTGGAGGGCAAGGCCGTCAACAAGCCGCAGAACGGCGCCACGTGCTTCTCGCACGTGAAGTACCCAACGCACGTCTGGCCGCGCGGGGGCGACGCCACCCCGCCGGAAGGCAAGCTGCACCACCTCGGCGGGGACATGCTGGAGGCCACGTTCAACAGCCCGGCCATGCGGTGGGCCGCGTCGGACGTAGAAGACGCAGGCGACGGCTGGTTGGAAATACCCATCGACCCGGAGTTGGTGATGGCATGCGCGGCCGGGCTGTCCCACGGGCTGGTGATGAGCGACGAGAAGGGCCAGACGCGCGAGAACCACGATATCTACACCCGCGAGCAGGCCAACGCCCGGCCGTACCTGACGGTGGAGTGCCATGGGGAAGACGCCAAGCTGCCGCAGGTGATCCCGATGAACGCCCGGCCTCTGCGGGAGCTGTTCGGACCGAACTCCGTGGCCGTTGCGATGAACGCCGGCTGGGGCAAGGGCCAGGGCTACATCGGCTCGCGGATCACGCTGACCGCGGCCGACGGCTCGGCGAAGCACGAGCGGCTGGCCCTGGCCGGGCCGGAGGCCGTGTTCGACCGCCTGCCGGCGGGCGGGGAGTTCCACGGCAAGGTGGAGACGTACTTGGGCCCGCACCTGATCCGCTACGAGGACCCGCAAGGCAAGCCGTGGGTGGTGAAGGCGCCGAAGGCCGTGGAAATGCCGAAGGCGGCCCGGCTGCATGAACCCAACCAAAAGGAAAGCAGTTGGGGTGGCCGGACGCAGGAATACCGCGTTACCGGCGAAAGGGGCTGGTCTTGGTGGATCGTGCCTGCGGGCCACAAGGCAGACCCGAAGCTGAAGCATCCGATGCCTGCCCTGGTCGCCGCCCATGCGCCGCTCAAGCCCGGCATGGCGATTCCCAGCACCCCTCGCAACGCCTGGGTGAGCGTGCAGGTGCTTCTGATGCCACCGGGCGGGAAGGCATCGGACGTGAGTATTGAGTTGATGGAGCTGCGCGACGCCCGGGAGAACAGGCGTCGAACGTTTGCGCCACTGAAGCAGATTCGCCTCTACCGTGTTTGGCATGTGCCCAAGGGGAAAGACCCGCACGCCGAGGTGCTCGTGCCGCTGAAGCCGGGCGAGAAGTTCGACATCCCGTGGGCGGCCAACAAGGTGGCCGGCCAGGCGAACCAGGCCATCCTCGTGGATGTGTGGGTTCCGGAATACGCCGGGCCGATTCCCTACGAAGGCGCGCTTGCGGTCTGGCAAGGCGGCAAGAAGGTGGCCGAAGCGCCCCTCGCCGTGGAGGTGGCGAACGTCACGCTGCCGGATGAGTTCCACATCGCCGGAGACATGAACACCTACGGCTCCCCGGCCGGGGCCATGGGTGTGGATGGCAAGGACCGCCGCGCTTTCCTGGAGATGGAGCGCAAATACTACCGCCTCGCCCACGCCCACCGCATGACGCTCAACATCCTGCCGTACGGGCAGAGCGGGCTGCCGAACCGCCCGGACAGCGCGCCGGATATCTTCTTCACCAAGGTTCCACGCGGCGAACTGCCGAAGCACGTCGGCGGAAGTTGGGAAGACTGGATCGACCGCCACGGGCCGCTGCTGGACGGCTCGGCGTTCAGCGCGAAGACCGGCTACATCGGGCCGGGGGCGGGCCATCCCATCCGGCACATGTACTTGCCCTTCCATGAGAACTGGCCGGCGAAGCTTGCCGACCACTTCCGCCCCTGGCCCCCGCCCGGCGATTACGACAAGTTCCTGACCTGGTCGGCCGAGTTGCCGCCGATCGAGAGGTGCTTCGACAAGGCGGTGGAGTACAAGTGGCGGACGGCCTTGGACGGCTTCATGGAGCTTGCCGACCGGCTCGAGTGGCGCCGCACGCGCTTTCAGGTGTACTTGAACAACAAGTACTACTTCCGGCGCGGCAAGGACGCCGGCGAGCGGGCCTACAGTCTGTGGCTGCTGGATGAGCCGATGTTCGCCGATGACTTTCTGGCCCTCCGCCATTTCGGGCGCATCACGGCCGACGCCCGAAACGGACTGAAGCAGAGGAGCATGCCGGCGCCGGTGGACTACCGCATCGACATCTCCCGGCCGACGCACCAGCGCGACTGGCTCGACGGGCTGGTGGACTTGAACGTCTGTGCGGGGCAGCTCTACGAGCAGCGGCACTTGCTCGCCCACCGCAAGCGCGGCTTCGGCGAAGCGTACTGGAACTACCGCATGCCGGAGTCTTTCGGCGAAAGCAACCTGGGCTGGGCGCTGTGGCCGGTGCGGAGCTTTTGCTGGGGGGCGGCCGGCACGCTGCCGTGGCAGACGATCGGCTCCGACGGCGACCTGACCAAGGCCGACGCCACGGCCCTGATGTACCCGGGGCGGAAGTTCGGCCTCACCGAGCCGATCCCCTCTCTGCGGATGAAGGCCTGGCGGGAGGGGCTCCAGACGGCCGAACTGCTGCGGATGCTCAAAGAGAAGAACAAGTGGACGGACGTGCAGCTCCGGGCGTGGGTGGGGCAGGTCTGCGGGCTGGAGGGCTGGCAAGACGGCTTCGACCCCGCGCCGGATGCGCCCATCGTCACCTTCCGCGGCATGACCGCCCCCCGGCTCTCCGCCCTCCAGCGCGCGGCCCTGCGGGAGCTGGCGGCGGGCGAATAGAGGTCAGAGGCCCGAGGTCCGCGACATTCCGCTCGATGGCGCTCGCGGCTTGCGGGCGTCCCGTTCGTTAAGGGGCAAGCCGTTCACCTCGCCGGCGGCGCGGGGGCCTCCTTCGGCTTCGTGTTGTTGCGGATGTCCGTCAGCGTGCTGTTGATGCGGAAGATGATCATCAGGATTTCAAAGTAGATCCGCACGAGCAACGGGCCGAGGATCAGGAGCAGCAATCCGGCCACCACGTTGTTGCCTTCCACATCGACCTGCACGTTCATCGCCCCCAGCAACGGAGCGGCCGCCTTCGACCGGCCGATCAACACCGCCACGCCGGATACCATCACCCCCAGCGTGGCCAGCCAGTAGAGGATTTGAATCAGAATCGGTGTGATCATCCGGCGGAAGCAAAGGAAGTCCCACATCAGAGCTTCTCCTTCGTGCGAGTTTGTTATCCCTAACTTACTGCCTTGCCGCTCCACCGCGGCGCGCGGTAGAATAACCCCTTTGCCATTGCGCCGAAAGGACCATCCATGCAGGGCAAGGAGATCATCGAACAGTTTCGCATTGGGTTCCGCCCGAACTACATCCCCCAGGCCGACGAGGAAGCCGTCTTCCGCCACGCCCGCGACGCGAAGATTCCCCTCATCCTCAAGGGCCCCACCGGCTGCGGCAAGACGCGCTTCGTCGAGCACATGGCCTACGAGCTCGGTCTGCCGCTGGTGACGGTGAGCTGCCACGAAGACCTCACGGCCGCGGACCTGATCGGCCGGTACCTGCTCAAGAGCGACTCCACCGTCTGGCAGGACGGCCCGCTGACGCTGGCCGTGCGCTTCGGGGCGATCTGCTACCTGGACGAGATCGTCGAGGCCCGCAACGACACGACGGTGATCATCCACTCCCTCACCGACGACCGCCGCATGCTGTACATCGACAAGACCGGCGAGGTCGTCCGCGCCGCGGACAATTTCATGATGGTCATGAGCTACAACCCCGGCTACCAGAACATCGTCAAGGATCTCAAGCACTCCACCAAGCAGCGGTTCGCCTCGCTGATGTTCGACCACCCGGCCGTCGAGACGGAGGTGAAGATCATCGCCACGGAATCCGGCCTGGACGAAGACCGCAGCCTGCGCCTGGCGGAGATGGGCCGGAAGATCCGCACGCTCAAGGGCTTCGGCCTGGACGAGGGCGTCTCCAGCCGCCTGCTGGTGTACGTGGGCCGCCTGATCACCGGCGGGCTGGACCCGCTCAGCGCCTGCCGCGTGGCCATCAGCCAGACGCTCAGCGACGAGGCGGAGATCATCGCCTCCGTGGAAGACATCGCCCGGGCGCACTTCGGCGACCTGATGGACGAAGAGCCGGCTAATGAGCCGGCAGAGGAGAAGCCATGAACGACAAGCAACTCGGCGTGATCGGCGCGGGGAACATGGCGGAGGCGATCCTCCGCGGCGTGGTGCGCGGCAACGTGCTTTCGCACGGGCGGATCGTCGCGGCGGACCCCTCGCTTGAGCGGCGGCAGAAGCTGCTGGCCGAGCTGCAGATCGACGCCGTGCCGGACAACGCGACGGCCGCGGCATGCCCGCGCGTGCTGCTGGCCGTCAAGCCGCAGACCATGCCGGCCGTGCTGGAGGAGATATCCCCGCACGTGCAGGGCGACGCGCTGGTGATTTCCATCGCCGCGGGCGTGAAAACGGGCCGGATCGCCGAGAGACTGGGCGGGGCCGTGCGGATCGTTCGCGTGATGCCGAATACGCCGATGCTCGTGGGGGCGGGCGTCTCGGCCGTGGCGGCCGGTCCGCGCGCCACGGAGGACGATCTGCTCTGGGTGGACCGCCTGCTGGGCGCTTGCGGCCGGGTGGTCCGCGTGCCGGAAGACGCCATGGACGCCGTGACGGCCGTCAGCGGCTCCGGGCCGGCGTACTTTTTCTACCTGATCGAGGCGATGATTTCCGCCGGCATGGCCGAGGGGCTGGACGCCGACACCGCCCGCACGCTGGCCGCGGAAACCTGCGCCGGCGCCGCCAAGCTGCTGGCCGAGACGGGCGAGGCCCCGCGGGTGCTCCGTGCGAAGGTGACCAGCCCCGGCGGCACGACGCAGCGCGCCATCGAGACGATGGACGCCGCCGGCGTGGGCGCCGCGCTGGTGACGGCCATCCGCGCCGCGGCCGAGCGCAGCCGGGAACTGGGCGGCTGACGGCTCTGGAAGATCACACAGAGAAGCAGGGGGGATGAAGAACGGTCTAGTTCAGGCGTTCTTTCTGGGAGGGCGACAGGATTCTTGGCGGGCAGTCTTGTCGCACCCCTGTGCCCCGCCGGCGCAGGGCCGGCCATTGATACGGCCCGCCGATTGCCAAGAATGATCCTATTTCGAGCGGAGCAAGGAGAGCGGCTCATGGCTGTGAAGCGTCCGAACATCCTCGTCTACATCGCCCATGACACCGGCCGGCACATCAGCCCGTACGGCATCAAGACCGTCCACACCCCAAATGCCGAGAGGCTGGCGGCCGAGGGCACACTCTTCGAGCAGTGCTTCTGCACCGCCCCGCAGTGCAGCCCGTCGCGCGCCAGCGCGTTCACCGGCCGCTACCCGCACTCCAACGGCGTGATGGGCCTGACGCACGCGGAGTTCGCCTGGGACCTGGCCGAGGGCGAAGTGCACCTGGCGAAGATGCTCAAGGGCCTGGGCTACGACACGTACTGCACCGGGTCGATCCACGAGACGCGGGACGCCGCCAGGCACGGGTTCG
>Ga0102959_1000370_pt1 | contig 13103 bp, 11 predicted proteins | sample SalPonF2_B_D2_MG_FD_84520 | JGI IMG/M metagenome (GOLD analysis project Ga0102959, IMG submission 84520) | Salt pond soil microbial communities from South San Francisco under conditions of wetland restoration - Salt Pond MetaG SF2_B_D2_MG ...
GCACTCGCCTACTGGTACCTCACCCGTGGGGCGGTCCACGCACCGGTGGACGCGACTCCCGCGGCCCAGGACGATTGACCGAAGCCGGCTGACCGGGTGGCGCATCGCGTGACCACCGCCTCGCACCTGTGTCCGCCACATCGCATCCGCTAGCATCGAAGGAGAGCAACCCCCTCGTGAGGGCGTCGACGACGCCGCGTCCCGTGCTCACACGCGCTCGCGAAGGTGACCAGGATTCGGCGTCGACGGCGCGCGGTCGGCGGGTGACCGAACGAGTTCGACGACCACGATGGCGCCGGTGGGCTCGTTGTCCTCGATCCAGACCGACCCCCCATACTCCGAGACGAGGGCGTTCACCAGGTAGAGCCCGAGGCCCGTTCCCACACTCTCGAACCCGAGTTCGTCCTTCTGGAAGAAGGTGTCTTTCCGGGAATCCGGAACGCCGGGGCCGTTGTCGGCGATCTCAATCCGCACGGTGTCCCCGCGCTGTGTCGCCGTAACGTCGACCTGGGGCGCATCGGAATCGTTGTGCTGGACGGCGTTGTTCAGCACGTTCCGGAACACCGAGTTCAACAGTTCGTTCGCCTCGATGTACACCGACTCGAGGTCGGTGCGCAGGATGAACTCCGAGTCCGGGTAGACGTCGCGGCACGTCTCGAGTTCAATGCGGAGCGTCTCGACGAGGTCGACGGGTTTCGTCGCCATCGAGTCCTCGTCGACGACCACCGAGACGTACTCGGTGGCGAGGTCCGTGAGCTCCACGACGTGCTCGCTCGCAGTGTGGATCCGCTCGACCAGCTGTCGTTGCTCGGCGGTCGCGCTCTCGGCGAGGAAGTCGATCCATCCGAGCACGACGCTCATGTCGTTTCTGATGTCGTGACTCAGCATGCGATTGAGGATCTCCAGGCGCTCCCGCTCGCGCTGCAACTCCACGTGTTCGACCGCGAGGGAAACCGCACGCTCTCTGGCTTTCGTGTAGAAGTACGCGATGAGAAGTCCCCCGGTCGACCCGACCGTCACACTGTTTATCAGGACCGCAACCGGAGTCACGAGGCGCACGCCGTGCTGGGATTGATACTGCAGGAGCGTGGTCGCCATGAGCAGGGTCACGAGCATGCCCCCAGCCCACCAGCCGAGCACGCGGAGAACGTGTCTGTTCGCTGGACGTGAACGGAGAAGCCACCCCCCTGCGACGACCGTTCCGAGGGAGCTACACAAAAGAATCGCTACCCGCAGGTCGATCGGCAAGAGGGAGGCACTCCGACTGGCGAAGTAGACGTCGGAGACGGCGAACGTCGCTCCAGTGAGCACGACGAGGAGCCCCACCGGAATCGCCCCCCGACGGTGTGCTGGTTCCATTCTGCCAGATGGACAGACCCGGCTAATAAGCGTTCGGTGCGAATCCACCCGTCATCCACCCGAACCTCGACCAAGAGGGCAGGTTCCCGCTTCTGGTGTGCACCAGAGAGTTCGAATCGGACGTCGTCGAGAATGTGTTTGAGCGGGGAAACTCTGTGTGGTGTTCGTTCGTCCCCACCTGGCCGACCACTATTCAGGTACGCCTGCGCATTCGGGTGCCTAGCGAAGTTCGGTCCAGGTCGGTGCTGCAATCGAGGCGGGATTCGCGTCGAGGACCGCGTATACCGACTGCCGCGGGATTACGCGTTCGTCCGACCCCAGCTATATAGTAGGTGGCTAACCCAGCGTGTCAATGGCCATAGAACGGTTTCGTCGGCGGACCTTCCTCGGCGGTCTCTCCGCGACGCTCGCCGGGGTAGCTGGCTGTGCCGGCAACGAGGACCCGAAGGACCCGAACGCGAGCGTGGAACCACCAGCCACCTCGTCTGCGGCGAACCGAGGGAGCCAATCCCAGAATCAGACACGTCCTGACCCACCGGTTTGGGCGACCGGTACCCCGTCCGCCTGGCCGTCTTCCGTCCATCGAGCGGAAACGCCTACGACAATACGCTCCGTGACGTCTAGGTGTCACTCCCCGAGGCGTGGATCGGATGTGCCATCGCCGTCGCGCAGCCGAACACGCGAATCGAGAACCTGAACTACCGCGGCCCGACCGGCCAAGGCGGCGTCGTTCACGTAGACCGCGGCACGGACGTGTCGATCCAGGACGCATCGATTGTGCTCAACGGGTCGAATCCAGACTCGCACGAGGCCATCGTGACCGCATCGACCTCCCGGGCGACTGTGAGAGACGTCACGTTCACCGACGAGGGGGAGCGCTCGTCGGCCGGCGATTCGCTTTGCCGAGCCGACCGACCTGCTGGACAGCATCACGGTTCGCGACGTGCGCGTCGCGTCTCGGGGGACCGCACTCGACGTCCGAACCGGTGGTCGGATCCGGAACCTGTACGTCGAGAACTTCCGCGACCTGAACGACGCTGGCGTCGTCGTGGAAGGGGACGTGGCGTTCACCAATCGGGACGTCCACTGAGTGACGAACCCGGGAGCGACGCCGGTTCCGTGGGACCGAGCCGACGGACCCACCCGGCTCGACGAGATTCGGACGAAGGCCCAGCGTCGGAGGCAGAAGACGGCCGGGCTGCGACCCGGTCGAGGTGACGCTACGGTCCTCGGTCACCGATGAGACCCCGCAGCCGCCGCTCCAGGGCGACGAACCCGTCGTCGCGCCGTGACCTCGGTCGGGGAAGGGCGACCTCGACCACGTCTCGGACGCGCCCCGGGCTCCCGCCGAGGACGACCACGCGGTCCGCCAGCGCCACGGCCTCGTCGACGTCGTGGGTGACGAACAGCACCGTCTTGCCCGTCTCCGTCCAGATGCGGAGGAGTTCGTGGTGGAGCAGCTCCCGGGTCTGGGCGTCCACGCTGGCGAACGGTTCGTCCATCAATAGCACGGACGGGTCGACGGCGAGCGCGCGGGCGATGCCGACCCGCTGTTGCATCCCACCGGAGAGCTCCCGGGGATACTGCTCGGCGGTCTCGGCCAGTCCGACGAGGTCAAGCATCTCCATCGCTCTATCGTCGGCCGCGGACTGGCTCAGCGACTGCTGTTCGAGCCCGAACCGGACGTTCCCCAGGACGGTGCGCCAGGGGAACAGGCGGTAGTCCTGGAAGACCATCCCGCGGTCCATCCCCGGGCCGGTGACCGGTTCGCCGTCCAGGAACACCCCGCCGGTCGTGGCCGTCTCCAGCCCGGCGATGATGCGAAAGAGCGTCGTCTTCCCGCACCCCGAGGGACCGACGACGCAGACGAACTCGCCGTCCCGCACCACGAAGTCGACGCCGTCGAGGGCCTGGACCGCGCCGCTGTGTCCTTCGTATCGCATCCCCACGTTCGCGACGCGTACCTTCGTCGCCCCGTCGAACCGTGGGGCGAGACCGTCGGCAGAGCCGACAGCGTCGGTCGACTCGGCGGCGGCGCCATCGTCGGCAGACCCGCGAGTGAACCAGTCCATCGATGTCAGCCTCGCCACTCCAGTACGCTCGCCTGGACGAACCGGAAGAGGCCGTCGCTGACGAGGAAGACCGCGCTGATGACGAGCATGTACGCGACGCTCACGTCCATCGAGAGGTTCTGTGCGGCCTGGATTATCTGGTAGCCCACGCCGGGCGCGCCGAACAGCTCCGCGGCGACGACGACCATCCAGCACTGTCCGATGCTGGTGCGGACCCCCGTCAGTATCTCCGGGGCGGCGCTCGGGAGCACCACCTTGCGTATCATCCGGCGGTCGTCGTCGACGCCGAGGCTGGCCGCGACCTCCAGCCGGTCGCGGGGGACGCCCGCGACCCCGCTCTCCGCGTTGTAGTAGTTCACCCAGAACGCGCCGATGGCGACGATGAACGTGGCGCCGGTGTTGCCGATGCCGAACCAGACGATGGCGAAGGCGATCCACGCCAGCGGCGGGACGGGACGGAGAACGCGGACGACGGGGCGGAGGGCGTCACTCAACCGCTCGCTCCACCCGGTCGCGACGCCGAGCGCGATGCCGAGCGTCGCGCCCACGACCAGGCCGGGTACGTAGTGTGATAGGCTCTCGACGAGTTTGACGACGAGTCGGGGAAGCGCGACGACGAAGCCGAGACCCGGTACCGTGTACGTCGCCCGGACGGTCAGTTCGCCGACGAACGCAGTCGCCACCTCGACCGGACCGGGGAGCAGGTACGTCGGCTGGGTGAGCGCGGCGAGCCACCACACGGCGACGAAGGCGACTGTCCCGGCCAGCCCGCGTCGCAATCGCCGCCGGTCCGTCGGTAAGAGCCGGCGACGGCCAGCCTCCTCGCGCTCGCGCTGGCCCCTCCCAGAGGTAGCACCGGGGTGTTCGGTGGAGAGCGAACTCATCCGGTCACCTCGTCGTACAGAGAGAAGTCGAAGAGGTCGTCGGTGGAGACCGCCGCGTCTAGCTTCCCGAGACGCGCCCCGTAGCGGCTGTATATCTTCGACCCCTCGGCGATCTCATGGGGGTCACTGATGTACTCCTCCAGCGGGGACTGCAGCGCCTTCAGTGCGACGTCCTCGGGGAGGACGTTCTCGCCGATGACGGCGCTCGCGTTCGCGGCCGCCTGGTGTGGATGCTCGTTGATGAAGCGCGTCGCCTTCAGGTGCGTGCGGAGGAACGACCTCGCGACGTCGCGGTGCTTCGACCGGAGGTCGTCGCGCATCAAGACGAGCGCCGAGGGCTGGCCCCCCGGGACGAACGACGCCGCCTCAACGAGGAGGGTGTACGGCGCGTCGTGCATCTGCGCGATGGTCGGGATGGGCGGTAAGAGACTCGTCCCGTCGATCTCGCCGGCGAGGAGGGCCTGTCGGACCTTCCCGGCCCCCATGTAGACGACGTCGACTGCGTCCTCGACCGACAGGCCGAGCTCCTCGCGGAGCCAGTATCGCAGGAGGATGTCGGGGACGCTCCCCGAGGGGAACGTCCCGAACGTGAATTTCCTGCCGTGTTCTTGCTCGAAGCTGGCGAACGCCTCCTCGCCCTCCTCCTCGAAGCGTCCCGCGAACGACTCGGTCGTGAAGATGCCGATGGAGTTCTGGTCGTTCGCGGCGACGGCCTTCGCGGCCACGCCCTTGTCGACGAGCACCTGCGCGGGCAGGACGCCGAACAGCGCCACGTCGAAGTCGCCGCTTGCGTACGCCTGGACGATGCTCGGCCCGTCGGAGAACTGCGACGACCTGACCGGCACGCCGAGGTCGTCGAGATAGCCCTCCTGTTCCATCTGGAAGTACTGCATGTCGGGGTAGATGGGCATGTAGGCGACGTGCAACTCGTCGAGGCCGCCGCCTCCGAGGCAACCGGCGACGCCGGTCGTCGTGAGGGTGATCGCGCCACCGGTCCCCTGCAGGAACTGCCGCCTCGATAGCTCGGACATCGGTATCTGACTCGCACGTCCTCTCCGGTATTACGTGGCTGGTTGACGGAGTGTAGAGCCGTCATATCTGACGCCCTCGAAGCCGCGTTACGGCCCGTCACGGTGGACTGGCGTCCGGGAGGGCTCGGAGACCACGCGCTGGCCACGTAGGAGCTATCGGCAATTGCTACGGCACGCCGCCCGCCGAACGAGACGCACACCGCTCGGGGAATCGGTGACCGGGGTGACACCACGTGTGAAGACTCGTTCTCGCCCCGACGTACCCTGACCTGCTCCCTGCGGGTGCGGTCTCCTTTTCGGCGAAGGGGCCGGACTCGGGTATCTCGGCCGGCTTGCGTTCACGTAACACCGGAAAACCGCCACCCGCCCGTCGTCGACCACGAGGACTCCCCCCGACACGAGCAGTCCGTCGGCGGAAACGAGGCGTGTCGCGCGACCGAGCGGGGGTTGCGTGGAACGCGAACCGTCCGACGAACTACTGGTACCGATTCGGTCGGTGAAAAGCGCCATCGCTCGGCAGACGTGTCAACGAAACATAAATATACGTTTTTGATATGTCAGTGTGAACCTGCTCGAGAGGGGAACCATGACCACTACTAGACGGCGCGTCCTGCAGGTGCTCGGCGCGGGCGCAGCGGGGACCGCACTCAGTGTGCCCGCGGCGGCGAAGGAGTGCCGGCTCGACTGGCGAAAGCACATCAACGAGTACAAACCGCACGGCCGGCCGGTCGTGAACGCGACGCAGAAGGTCGAAAACAGCAAGGACTCCGGCCACCAGGGCAACTACTGGGCGTACATCGACCACCGGCGGTCGCTCCAGGCCTGGCAGGTCGGCACCGACCAGTACCGCCTGCTCGCCCAGTACACGGGCCAGTTCGACGGCGTGGAAGGACAGCAGAGCCCCGGTACGTCCGAGGGACCAACGCTCTCGGGCGACGAATCCGGGACGTTCCAGGGTGGGTACGCCGCGACCATCGACGGGACGATGCTGGCCGAACCGGCCTGGGACACCCACGGGTTCGTGGGCACGTTCGACTACGAGGCCAGCATCCCCGGCCCGAGCCCCCCACCGGGGTACGTCGACTGGGTGGCCCAGTACTTCGAGTACAGCGAGTTCACCTACGAGTGGTGGGGCTGGATCTACCACGGCGGCCGCTGTGGCACCTGGGCGAACGCCTCCACCGAGGACTGCGGCGACGTCTACTGCGAGGGCTAATGGGTTGAGGAGGCGTCGTTAGCCGCCTCACGGAGGCGGGGCTCACCGTACACCCCGTAGAGCAGAACGGCCGCGTCGAGATAGTCCTCGCCGATCGAAAGTGCGTCCTCGTCCGGGACGGTCGTCTTCGCGGGTACCACGGCCGACGTCCAGGATAACGGGCCGGCTCGACAGGCTGGTCGCTCGGGTCGCGGTCTCCGGATCAGCGGTACCGGTCGTCGCCACGAACGGCTCTCGATGAGTGAGTCCGGAGAGCCAGGCATGGGAGGCGCCGAAAGTGGACGTGAAAATGGCGGTAGAAGAGAGCGTGGGAGTGGAGTTCCGGAACGTGGGCACTCCCGACGGCAGAGTCCTGCTGGACGTGGCCGCGAGGCTCCGGGCCTTTGGCGGTCGCCATCGGATTCGCAGCTCCCGGAGCCACGGAATCACGGAGCTGCCCGGTTCGAGCGGGCCAACGGGAACACGACGTCGACCACGGCGGTCACAGCAGGAACGAGCGGAGGAGAATCACGAGTCCGATCCCGATCGTTATCGATTCGACGACGTGTACCTCCGTCAGTCCGAGCGAGGTCCACTGGTAGAGGACGCCCTCGATGAAGATGCCGACGGTCACAATCCCGAACCCGAGCGTCGCATCCCGGAGGTATCGCGCGTCCGTCCGTCGATACGCCCGGAACGCGATGCCGGTCGTCGCGATACCCAGGAGGAGGTCTGCAACGCGGGCGAGTATCAACGTCACCGTCCACGTATCGATCACTTGGCGTTCCCCCCGAGAGACCTCTCGCCGAATTCGCCGTACAGCGAGTAGAGGATGACCGACATGCCGAGCGCGACGATGCTCGTCTGGATGGCCCCTGCCATGTAGATCTCCCACCCCACGACGTCGAATAAGAGCCCCTCGATGACGGAGCCGAGGCTGATGAAGAAGAACCCGATCGAGACGAATTTCAACGGCGTCGCGCCGTGAACACGATACCCTCGATAGGCCTGATACGCGATCAGGAATCCCAGCCCCATGGTGATGAGTTTCGCTACGATGAGTGCTTGGTGCATGGTTCGTTAGGTTTCGCGGATGTCCGACCAGATGTGGGTGAAACGCTCCGCGGGGGACTGCCGCATCCGGGCGCTGACGGCGAGTTCACCGTCGGTGACGTCGATCTCGACGCGGTCGACGTTCGCCTCGTAGATGCTGTGGTGGCTCCCGTCGGTGACGATGCGCGTTCGTTCGGCGAGCAGATCGCACTCGACCATGTCGTGTACGTGTCGATACACCGTCGAGAGGTCCGCATCGAGCGCATCGCTGAGCTGCTTGGCGGACAGCGCTTCCCGACTCGTGGCTGCCAGGATAGCCTGGACGTACTCGTCGCCCAGCAACCCGAGGAGCTCGCTACCGTCATCTGATTCGACGTTTGACACACCTCTTACCTAAGCGATAGTGAGCACGACCCGCTTAAAAAAGCTACCCTGCTTTTGCAGCCAGCGCAAAACAGCGTAGCATTACACTACCGTTTCCCCGCAATCACTACCTGTGAGGCGACTGATGATGTCAAACGATTCGTTCTCCCGACGGACGGTTATCGGAACCGCAGGTAGCATCGCGGTCCTCGCGTTGGCCGGGTGTGCCGGCTCGGCCAACTCGGGTGGGTCGCAGACGACGACGCAGACCACCGCGAGCGGCCAGCAAGAAGCGGAGGGCTTCGCCAGCGTAGAGGAGGTCCAGCAGGTCCCCGGCGAGCCCGTAGAGCAGGCGACGGTGGAGATGACGATGGTGTCGAAGACCCAGCCCGTGTTCGACCCGGAGATCACGTGGGTCAAGCCGGGCGGGAGCGTGACCTGGAAGAACGTCGACGAGGACCCCCACACCACCACCGCCTTTGCGCCCTCGAACGACAAGCCCCAGCGCATCCCCGACGGCGCCGACGGCTGGGACAGCGGAATCCTCAAGACCGACCAGACGTTCACCCAGACGTTCGATAACGCGGGCGTCTACCAGTACTACTGCACCCCGCACGAGAGCCTCGGGATGGTCGGGATCGTCGTCGTCGGGACGCCCGACCCGGCGGGACAGCCGGCGTTCTCGTCGTTCCAGGACTCCATCCCGCAGAAGGCGTCATCGAAACTCGAGACGCTCGACGGGAAGGTGAAAACGCTCCTCTCGAGCCACCAGTCCTCGAGCGGCGAGGAGTTCGCCAGCAAGCAGGAGGTCGAGTCGTTCCCGTCCGAACCGGTCGAGCGGGCGAAGACGACGATGACCATGGTCTCGGAGACGGAGCCGGTGTTCAACCCGGAGATCACGTGGGTCAAACCGGGCGGGAGCGTGACCTGGAAGAACGTCGACGAGGACCCCCACACCACCACGGCGTTCGCCCCCTCGAACGACAAGCCCCAGCGCATCCCCGACGGCGCCGACGGCTGGGACAGCGGAATCCTCGAGACCGACCAGACGTTCACCCAGACGTTCGACACGGAGGGAATCTACGACTACTACTGCACGCCCCACGAGGCGCTCGGGATGGTCGGCGTCGTCATCGTCGGCACGCCCGACCTGTCGAACCAGCCGGCGATGACCGCACCGCAGGACAGCATCCCGGAGACGGCTCGGAGCAAGCTCACGGCGCTCCACAAGGAGATCGACGCGAAGCTCTCGTAGGGTAGACGGCATCGACGTCGCCGGTCACACCAACGACCCCGTTTCCTCGCCACCCCGGCGTCCGCTACCTAGCGGGCCCCCGTCGGTACCGACGCGTCTCTCTGGGCGGGAATGTGGGGCGAGTCATACGACGGATATCGAGGGTCCATCGCCCGATGGAGACTTTCACGCCGACCGGGGCACCGATCGCCGTTTCGCCGAAGCCCGGGCGTCTCTTTTCGAGTCAACACGGTCTAACGGCATCCCAATAGCGTCGTTGGCGTCGTTCGCGCGGGTTCCGCACCCGCCGATTCGGTTCGGTGCGAACCAGCTCTACCGAACCCACTCGTAGCGAATCGGCAGCGACTCGACGCCGTAGATGAACGAGCTCCGTATCGGCCGGAGGTCGGTCTCGGGGAGCGTGACCCCCGAGAGCCTGTCGGTGAGCTCCTCCAGGGCGACCTTCGCCTCGAGTCGGGCCAACGGCGCGCCCAGGCAGTAGTGAGTCCCGTGGCCGAAGCCGAGGTGCTGGTTCGGCGTGCGGTCGGGGACGAACGTCTCGGCGTCGGGGAACTGCCGCTCGTCGCGGTTCGCCGAGCCGAGCCAGACGACGACGCGGCTCCCCTCGTTCAGCGTCTCGCCGGCGAGTTCGACGTCCTCCGTCGGCACGCGCGTCATCGCCTGGACGGGCGAGCGGTAGCGCAGCACCTCCTCGATGGCGGAAACAATCCCACGCTCGTCGCCGGCGAGTTCGGCGAAGAGGTCCTCGTCGTGTTCGTCGAAGCATCGTGCGGCGTTCGTCACGAGGTTGGTCGTCGTGATGTTGCCCGCGATGAGGAGCAGCATGCACATGCCGAGCGCCTCTCGATGCGTGAGCTGTCCCCCCTGGCCCTCCTCGGTGGCGATGACCGTGAGCAGGTCGTCGCGGGGGTTCTGCCGGCGGTCCTCTATCTGCGTAAGGAAGTAGGCGGCCATCTCCTGGCCAGCCTGACGGCGCTGCTCGAGGAACGTCTCTACGTCCACGTCCTCGCTCGCGCCCTCGACGATGGTGTCGGACCACTGCTTGAACTGATTGCGCTCCTCGCGGGGGACGCCGAGCATGTCGGCGATGACGATGACCGGGAGGGGGTACGCGAGGGTGGAGACCAGGTCGAACTCGTCGTCTGCCTCGTCGATGGCGTCGTCGAGCAGTTCGTTCGCAATCGCCCGGATTCGGGGCTCCAGGTCGCGCAGCGCCCGCGGCTGGAACGCCTCGTCGACGACGCTCCGGAGCTCCTCGTGTCGGGGCGGGTCCTGGAGCAGCATCGTATCGAGCATGAAGCCCGCGTCTTCGGGGGGCTCCTGGAAGCCGGTGAGGTTCCGCGGGCTGGTCGAGAAGCGCTCGTCGTCGGCGAGGATTGCCTTCACGTCCTCGTGCCGGAAGACGTCCCACGTCTGGCGCGCCTCGTCGTAGCGGATCGGCGATTTTTCGCGCATCACGGCGTACCAGCCGAACGGTTCGAGCCAGTCGTCCCGCCCTTCGAGTTCCGCGGGGAACGTCTGCAATCCGGAGAGGTCTGACGCGCTCATTTCAGGTTGAAGTTAGGGGGAGACGTATAAAAAGCGTGGCAGGTCCACGCTGACCAACGTCGATGGTCGCGTCGCTCGTCGAGTTGCGCCCGAAAGAAAAAACCGCATCGGTTCGACCGCTTTCGGCGGTCAGTCGTTGTCAGTTAGTCCCGACGGCGCAGCGCCAGGAGCGCAGCCCCGATGATCGCGACGAGCGCGATGCCGATGCCGAAGCCAGGCTGGCCACCGCTCGTGGTGCCCTGCGTGGTGGTCGCCATCTCAGTCGTCGTGGTCGTCGTGGGTGCCGCCGTGGTCGTGGTCGTCGTGGTGGTCGTCGTGGTCGTCGTGGTGGTGGTGGTCGTCGTCGTCGGCGTCGACGTGGTCGTCGTCGTCGGCGTCGTCGCACCACCCTTCATGACGGTGCCGGAGATCTCCGAGTCGTCGGAGACCGTGCTGGGCACGTTCGCACCGGTGGCCTTCACCGTGAACGCGGTGCCGTTCGGCACGTCGCTGAAGTCCATCGCGCCACTGAAGGTGCCGTCACTCTTGACCGTGACGGTCTGGGTCTTCAGGAACGGGTTGGAACCAGTCGAGCGGGCGCGGAGGCTGAGCTCGCTGCCCGGCGCGAGGTTGGTCGTACCCGTAACGTTGTGGCTGGCCATCGGAACGACGATGTCGTTGCCGCCGTTCAGGGTGACGGACTGCTTCGCCACCGAGAACGTGACGGTCTGCGACTCGTCGCTGGACGTCACATCGTTGTGGGTGGAGTTGATGGCGAACGTGACGTTGTAGTCGCCAGTGGACTGGGAGCCACCCGGCTTCCACATCACCAGGAACGTGTCGTTCGCGAGGTCAGTCTTGACCGAGACGTTCGTCTCGTTCGCGTCCCACGTCATGGCGTCCTGGTTCGGGCCGGGGTTAACCTGGCTGAAGGAGACCTCCAGACCGTTCCCGCCAGCCATGCCACCGAGGTGGCTCGAGTTGAAGTACCCCTCGAGGCCCGAGGCGTTGAACTGCGCGACCGCCCAGTCCTTCCGGGCGACCGTGCTGCCCGGGCTGACGTCGCCGACGACGTCCGAGAAGCCGACGGTGCTGCCAGCGTTCGTCGAGCCGGGCGCGATCCACGCGGCGGAGCCGGTGGTCGAGCGCTGCTCAACGATGAGCGTTGCGACGGACGTCTCGCCGACGCCCGAAACCTGAGCGCTCAGCGGGTAGTCACCCGCGGCGATCGGGTCCGAAAGCGAGTAGCCCTGGTTGCTGACGAAGTACGCCGAGTCGTCCGAGTTGGACGTCGAGAGCGCGGTGCCGTTGACGTAGTTCGTGGTGTTGTAGGTGTCGAACCAGAGGGTCACCTCGCCGTCACCACTGCCGTCGGTGACGTTCAGCGTGACGTTGTAGTTGACGTCGGCGCTGCCCAGCGAGACGTTCGCCGAGTTGGTGTTGTCGAGGTTGACCTGGATCTTCGCGTAGTCACCGCGCTGCGTGCGGTAGATGCTGTTTCCGAAGGTCGCGGTGCCCTCACCGGCCTTCTGCACGTCGATGCTCGCCGACGCTTCGGCGCTCGTGTCCGCGGCGGAGAACGTGAAGTTGTACGTGCCCGCCGAGAGCCCGGTGAAGTTGACAGCCTTGGCAGAGCCCTTGGTGACACCCGTCAGCAGCAGGGAGTCGTCCTTCGAGGCGCCCGAGGTCATGTGCTTCTGGACGTTCCAGGCCGAGAACGCCGACCTCATGTCACTGACGGACGTGCTGGTGTCCCACGTCACCACGACATCGAACTGGCCGCGGTTGGACGTGAACGTGAGGTCCGAGTTCGTGCTCGAACCGCCGTTCTTGACACTGCTGTCAGCGAAGGAGGCGCCGAGCGACTGGCTGACGACCTCCCAGGCCTGGTTGCCAGGACTGCTCGTCGCGTTACCGTTGGCAACACCGACGTTGGTAAGGGCAAGAACGGTCTGCGTGGCGTTCGTGATGACATACTCCTGACCCGCGTCGAGCGAGCCGGTGTCGATCACAGCAGTGCCGTTCCGATCGGTTGTGAACTCAGTTTGGAGTGTCCCAACCTGTGTGTTCGCACTGTCCCACTGACGTATCTGATACGTCGAGTTGGCCTTTGCGCTGCCCCGTCCATCGTGGAAGAACAGCATCTGGCCGTGCCAGTACGTGCCGCCACCTGTTACGTTCGCGTCGTACGTATAGGACGTACGGTCCGGACTCGTGTTGAGTGCCGCAACCGAGCCGGAGAACGCGACGGTGGCTGCCAGTACTGACATCACCATCAGCGCGGCCAGAAGGACCGCGCGGAGTTTGTTTTTGTTTCCTGTCATAGTGTGTGTTGTTTCTTACCTGGCAACAGTCCTTTCCACC
>Ga0102959_1000373_pt1 | contig 13048 bp, 10 predicted proteins | sample SalPonF2_B_D2_MG_FD_84520 | JGI IMG/M metagenome (GOLD analysis project Ga0102959, IMG submission 84520) | Salt pond soil microbial communities from South San Francisco under conditions of wetland restoration - Salt Pond MetaG SF2_B_D2_MG ...
CCACACTGGGACTGAGACACGGCCCAGACTCCTACGGGAGGCAGCAGTGAGGAATCTTGCGCAATGGAGGAAACTCTGACGCAGCCACGCCGCGTGCCGGAAGACGGCCCTATGGGTTGTAAACGGCTTTTACTAGGGAAGAACCTGGACCTTTCGAGGACCACTGACGGTACCTAGTGAATAAGCACCGGCTAACTCCGTGCCAGCAGCCGCGGTAATACGGAGGGTGCAAGCGTTGTCCGGAATCATTGGGTGTAAAGGGTGCGTAGGCGGAAGCCTAAGTCGGAGGTGAAATCTTACCGCTTAACGGTAAAAGGGCCTTCGATACTGGGTTTCTTGAGTTCGGAAGAGGCCGGTGGAATTCGTGGTGTAGCGGTGAAATGCATAGATATCACGAAGAACACCAGTGGCGAAGGCGGCCGGCTGGTCCGACACTGACGCTGAGGCACGAGAGCGTGGGGAGCGAACAGGATTAGATACCCTGGTAGTCCACGCCGTAAACGATGCATGCTAGTTGTTGTCCCTTTGGGGGCAGTGACGCAGTTAACGCAGTAAGCATGCCACCTGGGGAGTACGTTCGCAAGAATGAAACTCAAAGGAATTGACGGGGGCCCGCACAAGCGGTGGAGCATGTGGCTTAATTCGATGCAACGCGAAGAACCTTACCTAGGCTAAATCACCGGCGACCGCTCCTGAAAGGGAGCTTCCCTTCGGGGCGCCGGTGAAGGTGCTGCATGGCTGTCGTCAGCTCGTGCCGTGAGGTGTTGGGTTAAGTCCCGCAACGAGCGCAACCCCTGTGGTTAGTTACCAGCACGTAATGGTGGGGACTCTAGCCAGACTGCCTACGCAAGTAGTGAGGAAGGTGGGGACGACGTCAAGTCATCATGGCCCTTACGTCTAGGGCTGCACACGTGCTACAATGGACGGTCCAATGGGAAGCCACCCCGCAAGGGGGAGCAGATCCCCAAAACCGTTCCCAGTTCGGATTGGAGTCTGCAACTCGACTCCATGAAGTCGGAATCGCTAGTAATCGCGTATCAGCAACGGCGCGGTGAATACGTTCCCGGGCCTTGTACACACCGCCCGTCAAGCGATGGAAGTCAGGAGTACCTGATGCGGCCGTGCCAACCTTCGGGGGGCAGGTCGTTAGGGTAAGCCTGGTGACTGGCGCTAAGTCGTAACAAGGTAGCCGTACCGGAAGGTGCGGCTGGATCACCTCCTTTCTAAGGAGAGTCAGGCCGGTGTCGCGGCGTGTGATCGTCTGTATGTTCCCCTGGTCGCATGGGTGCCTCCCCGAACGCTTTCGGTGGCGGCGCTGGCTGGCCATTCCATGGGCTTGTAGCTCAGGTGGTTAGAGCGCACGCCTGATAAGCGTGAGGTCGCAGGTTCAACTCCTGCCAAGCCCACAGGCGAGGGGCTATAGCTCAGCTGGCTAGAGCACCTGCTTTGCAAGCAGGGGGTCCGGGGTTCGAATCCCCGTAGCTCCACAGATTGTTCTTTTAGTGTAATGTGGTATTTGCTGGCATGTGCTGAGGGCCGTCCGGTCCCGAGCAGATGCGTGCGATGCGCGTGTTCTTTTATGTGTTGTAAGATGTTGAGTGTTGATTGCGGGCTGCCGTTGTATGAAGGCCGCCCGCCTAACCAGCAACCAGCCTCTCGTGCAACGAGTTCTTTGACGTAGTGATAGCTGATAGGTAAACAAAGGTAAGACGAGCGTCATCCTCATATGAGGATGACCAACCAACGAAACGCTCATGTGGGCTTGCCCGCCGGAAGGTGGTGCAAGTCATATAAGAGAAAGCAACAAAGGGCGTATGGTGGATGCCTTGGCATACCCAGGCGATGAAGGACGTGTAAAGCTGCGAAAAGCTGCGGGGAGCTGCACAAGAGCCCAGATCCGCAGATATCCGAATGGGGCAACCCATCCCGCGTTAGCGGGATATTCCTTTCGAGGAAGGCCAACCCGGGGAACTGAAACATCTAAGTACCCGGAGGAGCAGAGAACAATCGAGTGATTCCCCAAGTAGCGGCGAGCGAACGGGGAGCAGCCCAAACCCGACTGCTACGGCGGTCGGGGGTAGCAGGGCTCCCGTAATCCAACCCAAGCGAAGACGAAGCGGACTGGAAAGCCGCCCCACAGAAGGTGACAGGCCTGTAGACGTAAGCGAGGTGCGGAGGGGAGATCCCCTGAGTAGGACGGGACCGGAGAAATCCTGTCTGAACCAGCCGGCACCATCCGGTAAGGCTAAATACTGGGTATGACCGATAGTGAACAAGTACCGTGAGGGAAAGGTGAAAAGAACGCCGAGAAGGCGAGTGAAACAGTACCTGAAACCATACGCTTACAAGCGGTCGGAGTCTCTCTTCGGAGGGATGACGGCGTGCCTTTTGCATAATGAGCCTACGAGTTGCGCCTGTTGCGCAAGGTTAATCTGCTAAGCAGAGCAGCCGAAGCGAAAGCGAGTCCGAACAGGGCGGCAGTGCAGCGGGGCAGACGCGAAACCGAGTGAGCTATCTATGACCAGGGTGAAGCGCCGGTAAGACGGCGTGGAGGCCCGAACCGCCTGGCGTTGAAAAGCCATCGGATGAGTTGTGGATAGGGGTGAAAGGCCAATCAAACTCGGAAATAGCTCGTTCTCCTCGAAATATATTTAGGTATAGCATCTGGCGTGCAGGGCGTCGGAGGTAGAGCACTGATTAGGCTAGGGGGCTTCACCGCCTACCAAACCTAGACAAACTCCGAATGCCGGCGCCTGTTGCCAGGTAGTCAGCGGCCGAGCGATAACGTCCGGTCGCAAGAGGGAAACAACCCAGACCACCAGCTAAGGCCCCTAAATCCAAACTAAGTTGAACAAAGAAAGTTGGGTTGCCCAGACAACTAGGAGGTTGGCTTAGAAGCAGCCATTCCTTGAAAGAGTGCGTAATAGCTCACTAGTCGAGCGGCCCGGCGTCGATAATTTACGGGCATAAGTTTGGTGCCGAAGCTGTGGATTGCATCCGTAGGGATGCAGTGGTAGAGGAGCATTCCAGGCCCGTCGAAGCGGAGTTGTGAGACCCCGTGGAGGCCCTGGAAGCGAAACTGTAGGCATGAGTAACGATAAGACGGGTGAGAAACCCGTCCACCGAAAATCTACGGGTTCCTGATCAACGCTAATCGGATCAGGGTTAGTCGAGACCTAAGGCGTAGCCGACAGGCGAAGCCGATGGAAAACCGGTTAAATATTCCGGTACCACCGACCAGCGATAAACGAAGGCGTCACGCAGAAGTGACACTACCGCCCCGCGATGGAATGCGGGGTTAAAGGTTGTAGGCTGGGGGGCAGGCAAATCCGCCCCTCGCAAGGCTGAAAGCCGACAGTACGGGGAGCCTGCGGGCAAACCGATAGCGTAGGTAAGCTAGCTGCCAAGAAACCCGTCGTCGTTTGTTGGAAGGTGCTCGTACCAAAACCGACACAGGTAGATGAGGAGAGGATCCTCAGGTGCTCGAGCGAATCGTGGCTAAGGAACTCGGCAAATTAGATCCGTAACTTCGGGAGAAGGATCCCCCGCCCAGCGATGGGCGGGGCGCAGTGACCAGGTCCAATCGACTGTTTAACAAAAACACATGCCTCTGCTAAGTCGTAAGACGATGTATAGGGGCTGACACCTGCCCGGTGCTGGAAGGTTAAGGAAGCCAGTTAGCTTCGGCGAAGCTGGCGACTGAAGCCCCAGTAAACGGCGGCCGTAACTATAACGGTCCTAAGGTAGCGAAATTCCTTGTCGGGTAAGTTCCGACCTGCACGAATGGTGCAACGAATTGGACACTGTCTCGGCCACGAGCTCGGTGAAATTGTGGTATCGGTGATGACGCCGATTACCCGCAGCGGGACGGAAAGACCCCGTGAACCTTTACTACACCTTTACATTGGCTTTAGCTGCCGGATGTGCAGGATAGGTGGGAGGCTCGGAAGCCCCAGCGCCAGCTGGGGTGGAGCCGACGGTGAAATACCACCCTTCAGGCAGGTGAATTCTAATTCCCGGTCGGGAAGACAGTGTATGGCGGGTAGTTTGACTGGGGCGGTCGCCTCCTAAAGTGTAACGGAGGCTCCCAAAGGTACCCTCAGCACGGTCGGCAATCGTGCGTAGAGTGTAAAAGCATAAGGGTGCTTGACTGCGAGAGATACAGCTCGAGCAGCTGCGAAAGCAGGGTTTAGTGATCCGGCGATTCCGAATGGAAGGGTCGTCGCTCAAAGGATAAAAGGTACTCCGGGGATAACAGGCTTATCTCCCCCAAGAGTTCACATCGACGGGGAGGTTTGGCACCTCGATGTCGGCTCATCGCATCCTGGGGCTGGAGAAGGTCCCAAGGGTATGGCTGTTCGCCATTTAAAGCGGTACGCGAGCTGGGTTCAGAACGTCGTGAGACAGTTCGGTCCCTATCTGCTGTGGGCGTTGGAATGTTGCGGAGAGCTGCTCCTAGTACGAGAGGACCGGAGTGGACGCACCGCTCGTGGACCTGTTGTCCCGCCCGGGGCATCGCAGGGTAGCGATGTGCGGAAGTGATAAGCCGCTGAAAGCATCTAAGCGCGAAGCACGCTCCAAGATAAACATTCCCTACCAAGCCTTCTGGAAGACGACCAGATCGATAGGCGGCAGGTGTACGCGTGGTAACACGCTCAGCCGAGCCGTACTAATCAGGCTACCGGCTTCCCTTATATGGCTTGCACGACCCGCCGGGTCGGGCAAGACCGCTTACCGGCCACCAATCAGCTATCACTACGCCAAAGACCTTATTGACAGACTGACTTTACGAGCAGGCGGGTCATGCGCCGGGGCCCCACCCGTTCCCATCCCGAACACGGCCGTGACACCCGGCAGCGCCGATGGTACTGCCTCACCGGCGGGAGCGTAGGTCCCCGACTGCTCTGTTTTTTTGAAGCCCTTTACGCCTAGCGTAAGGGGCTTTTTTGGTATATAAACTCGATGCAATTTCTCTGGATTGTACAAACAAGCTTTTTAAGTTTTTTTGTAAGTATTGGCCGACTAAGGGGTCTTACTAATAAAGATGCCAATATTTATGTTGCTCTTTTGTTTGGCGGCATTTTATAAAGAGGTATCCTTTATTTTATATCTAAGTATACTGTAATTATGAATGAACTCATTTCTGAAGGCGGCCGATACGTTGTTGGTTGGGGAACATTATCTTTAATAAATGCAGGGCTGGCCCAGGGAAAGGGGAAACGTGGATTGAACTGGTTTTTATTATCACTATTCCTGGGACCACTTGCTACCTTTCTTTTGGTTCTGTCAGAAAAGGAAGCCGATTAAGTCGTAATGTGAGTACGTTGTCAGCGTAGGAATGCTATATTTTACGGTCCATGATTTCGGCTCGATCTTTATACCAGCTGTAAAAGGTGTCGTTGGCAATACGATTCCGCACTTCCCGCATCAGCCATAAATAAAATGTAAGATTGTGAAGAGAGGCCAGTTCGAGTCCTAAAATTTCATTATTTCTAAAAAGGTGGTGGATATATGACATTTTATATTTTTGGCACAGATCTGTGGGAAAATCAGGATCAAGAGGTACGTTGTGATTTTTCCATTTGGCATTCATGATATTGATGTAGCCATTGCGGGTAAAAATCTGGCCGTTACGGGCATTACGGGTTGGCATCACACAGTCAAACATGTCAATTCCACGGGCAATACTATGCAATAGATTTGCCGGATTACCAACGCCCATCAGGTAACGCGGTTTATCTTTAGGGAGGTAATCGGTATTAAGATCCGTCATCTCATACATTAATTCTGTAGGTTCACCAACGCTTAGCCCCCCAATGGCAATGCCTTCAAAGTCAAGATCGGTTACATATTTGGCCGATTCTTTTCGTAAATCTTCAAAGATACCCCCTTGAACAATACCGAACTGGACTTGTTTATGTCTATATTTGGGTTCGGTATTTAAGAAGGCTTCCCTTCCTCGTTTCTCCCAACGATGGGTAAGTTTCATTGATTCTCCGGCATATTCGTAGCTGCAGGGATAGGGCGGACATTCATCAAGGGCCATCATAATATCAGAGCCAAGGGCGCGCTGTATGTCAACGACATTTTCTGGGGTGAATAAATGTTTGGAACCATCGAGGTGGCTCTTAAAATGGGCTCCTTTTTCTTTAAGCTCCCGATTGTCAGAAAGGGAGAAAATTTGGTATCCTCCGGAATCTGTTAGAATCGGCAGATCCCAACTCATAAACGAATGGAGACCGCCAGCGGCTTCAATAATATCACAGCCCGGACGTAAATATAGATGATAAGTATTTGCTAGAATAATTTGGGCTTTGACCTTTTTGACAAGCTCGTCTTGTTTAACCGCTTTAACCGATGCCAGGGTACCGACGGGCATAAAAATGGGGGTTTTAATATTTCCGTGATCTGTTTTTAAAAGACCAAGGCGGGCTTTAGTGGAAGAAGCAGTTTTTTTGAGTTCAAACAATGGGAAAAGCTTTATTTATGTAATTTAATAATGTAATTTTGAAAAATATTATGCTTTCAAGATCTTGTGATTCAGCAATTTAAAATTGCAAAAAGATAGATGCGTTCTGAAAATTTGAATTAAGTTATCACTCTAAGCCATCTATAATCAATAATTAGGGGGGTAGAAAATAGTAAAATTATTGATGTAATCATTACCGAGCTATTTTTATATCCTAAAACAATTATTAGATCAGTAAATCATTTAAAATTATTTTTAACAACTATTAAGACCGGGTATGTCTGATAAGACGTTGGTAATCGTTCCCACTTATAATGAAGCAAATAACATTTCGCGACTGGTCCATACGGTTATGGAGCTGAATAATTCGATACATCTTTTGATTATAGATGACAATTCGCCGGATGGTACCGCTGATATTGTTAAAGAGGAGCAGGAGAAATTTGGTAGTCGTCTTTTTCTACTGGAACGTAGTGGTAAGTTAGGATTAGGTACGGCTTATGTAATGGGATTCAAATATGCGTTAGAACATGATTATATGTATATCTGTGAGATGGATGCTGACTTTTCTCATGACCCCAATGATATTCCTCGACTTGTTAAAGAGGTGAGAAATGGGAATGCGGATGTGGCTATTGGCTCCCGTTATGCCGATGGAATCAGTATTATCAATTGGCCGCTTAGCCGATTGATCTTATCATATAGTGCAAACCTGTATGCACGATTTATTACGGGATTGCCCATTTTGGATACGACCGCAGGATTCAAATGCATTCACCGAAATGTGCTCAAGCAAATTTCGGTGGATAAGATTAAGTCCAATGGATACGCATTTCAGATAGAACTGCATTTTCGTGCATGGAAGGCAGGTTTTAAGCTTAAGGAAGTGGCAATCATTTTTCGTGAGCGAGAAGAAGGAGTATCCAAAATGTCGAAAGCAATTGTATGGGAAGCGATTTGGCGTGTATGGACTCTAAAATTACAGAGTATGTTTGGAACACTTTAATATCAACAGATAACTTCTTAAACTCTCGGCTTTAGTTCTTATATTTGAGCGGACTTATAAAGTGATAAAATACATTTATGCAGTATTTAGATTTTGAACAGCCCATAGCTGATCTTGAAAAGAAGATTAAAGAGTTAAGTGAACTATCGATTACGGATGATGATGTATTAACACCCGAAATTGAACGCTTGGAGAAGCGTGTTGAGGAACTCCGCCAGTCAATATTTTCTAATCTTACGCGATGGCAGCGAGTGCAGCTGGCACGCCATCCTGACCGCCCTTACACACTGGATTACATTTATAAGATTACCGAAAACTTCGTTGAGATTCATGGTGATCGATATCACAGCGATGATAAAGCTATTGTAGGTGGATTCGCTACTATTGATGGACAATCAGTGGTGATTTTGGGGCATCAAAAAGGTCGTGATACCAAGAGCCGAAAGTTCCGGAATTTTGGAATGGCAAATCCCGAGGGATATCGCAAGGCGTACCGGTTAATGAAACTCGGTGAGAAGTTTAATATTCCTGTTATAACGCTGCTGGATACTCCAGGAGCTTATCCTGGTTTGGAAGCTGAGGAACGAGGTCAGGCCGAAGCTATTGCTAAGAATTTAAAGATGATGGCTACTCTTAAAGTGCCGATCATTACTGTAGTGATTGGCGAAGGTGCTAGTGGCGGAGCAATAGGCATTGGCATGGGTAATGAAGTGTTTATGATGGAGAACACTTGGTATTCTGTGATTTCGCCAGAGTCATGTTCCTCTATCTTGTGGAAAACCTGGGATTATAAAGAACAGGCGGCTTCGGTTTTGAAACTAACCGCTGAGGATCTCAACGATTTGCAAGTAATCGATGGTACGATTGAGGAACCCCTGGGAGGGGCCCACCGCGATCCTGATAAGGCGGCGGAGGCAGTTAAAAAACAATTGCTGGCCTCACTGAAAAGACTTAAAAAAATGTCCCCAGAAAAGCTCGTAGAAAGCCGCATCAACAAATACTCAAAGATGGGCGAATGGAAAAAGGCTCCTAAAAAAGCCACGAAAAAATAATCCCTCGTGTTTCCGGAAACAAATCCTATTTACGTTTATACTCATCAACTTCGCAGTCGCTATGGAGAGACCGATCAGATGGGATACGTGTATTATGGGAGATATCTGGAGTATTTTGAAGAGGCTCGAACCGAGATGATTCGCGCTTTCGGTTTTCCTTATACCAGGCTGGAAAAAAATGGGATTATGTTGCCTGTTATCCATACCGAGGTCGATTACAAGGCTCCTATCTTTTATGATGAGCTTATGCGTATCGACGTTGCACTGTTTGATATTCCTAAGGTGAAGTTGGAAACTTATTATAAAGTTTATACTGATCGACAAGAAGCACCACATGTTATTGGTAAGGTAGTGCTATGCTTTATGAAGGAAGACAACCGCAAACCATGCCGGGCCCCGGCCGATTTTGTTGATAACCTGACTTCATCAATCAGAACATGACACTATGCAAACCCGAAATCTCAGTTTATATTTTTTCATATTAGGAATGCTGCTATTTATTATAATAGCGGCGCTTGGCGGGGGACTTTTCGGGCAATCATCGCCTTGGCTAACCCAATGGCAACACAAACTCTTTGCGGATTTTTGCCACCAGGATCCCAATCGTTCGTTCTGGATTGGTGGTCAACCTATGGCGGTTTGTAGTCGTTGTCTGGGAATCTATACAGGTTTTACCCTTTCCTGGATCTTATTACCTTTTTTATCAATCATCGAGCCCCATGATAATTATCTTAAAAAAGTGATTTTAGCTGTTGTACTTTTAAATTGTATTGATGTAATTGGAAATGCATTTGGCTTTTGGCAAAATACGTTGGTCTCGCGTTTGGTACTTGGCTGGCTGATGGGATGGACGGCCGGATTATTTTTTACCGGAGACTTCTTCAAAATAACAATTAACTCATTGGGATATCATTATGGAAGAATCACAACAGACGTCAAGTAACAACCCTTCTTATTGGACTTCTGTAGGTATTGCGGGATTAATATTCGGGATCGTTGTATTTGCGCTGTCTATTATTATTAGCTATATCACTATCAACTCGGAGCCTACAGGTTCTCTATTCTCACCCATCCAACTTGCAGGCACCATTGTTTGTTTAATTGGAGCTTTTGGGGGGATGCTGGCTACCTGGCATTATGCCAATGAATATGACATCCCGTTTACCCTGGGAAAGGGCGCTTTAATAGGCTTGTTTGTTGGGATAGTAATTACAATCGTAAATATTTTATTGAATCAGGGGTGGCATTTTATTGATCCGGATATGACCCAGCGATTGATCGACCATACGGTAGCCAATATTCAAGCATCAAGTATGCCCGATCAGCAAAAGCAGCAAACGATCGACATGATGGCCGACACACTGCGCAATCGTAACAGCATTGGAACTCAATTGCTGTGGGGGTTGCCTATGTATGGAATTTTGAATCTGATTACCGGCATGATCGGGGCCAAGATCTTTAGCAAGAAAGCAGAAGATATTATTTAATTATTGATGAATAATTCATATGACCAAGTGTATTCAGGCGAAGAAATAAGTAACAAAGGAGCCTATAAATCATGGGCTGAAAGGCATGGTTTTGCCGATTGGGCCTTGGCACTCCTTTGGATTATCGGGGCTTTCTTTCTCTTCCAGTTTTCGGCCACGATTATCGCTGTCGTGCTCATAGCCTCTCAACAAGGCCTTAGCTCAAATCCCGCAGAAATTGCGAAAGCACTTACTGATAATCTAAATTTCGTTTTTGTGGGAAATTCGACCGGTCAGATACTTTTTTTGGGATTAGCCACTTGGTTTTTTAGCCGTTTGCATACTTCAAAAAAAGGGCGAAAGAAGTTCCTTCGATACGAATTCCACAGGGATACACTGCAAAAGATGGGCATTACGGTTCTTTTGATCGTTGGTGTACAACCGGTTATATGGTTCCTGTCATGGATAAATTCACTTATCCCGGTACCGGACCTTTTCGGCAATCTCCAGCATACACAGATGCAGATGATTGAAAACTATCTTCGAGGCCATCATATTTTGGCTTTGACTCTTTTCCATGTAGCCTTCGTACCTGCTATTTGCGAAGAAACCTTGTATCGCGGTTATGTGATGCGTGCTTTTCAAAAAAGCTGGGGTATTTGGCCGGCGATTATACTATCTGGGTTATTATTTGGATTGTATCATGTGCAATTAAGTAATCTAATCCCGCTGGCATCGCTGGGAATGCTATTTGCTTATATTACATGGACAACCAAGAGTATTCTACCCGCTATGGTTGCCCATTTTATTAATAATGGTGGAAGTGTATTGATGGGGACATACTATCCAAATTCGGCTTTCTCAGAAGTGACACCCGAGACAATACCTCCAATATGGGCGGTAATTCTAGGTCTGTTAATTTCTGGTTATATTGTATATTACTTATATAATCAGCATGTTAAAAAAGAGCTTAAGTAGAAGGAACATATATGTTTAACGGTCCCAAACCCAATAAAATTAAGAACTGGGTCTGTGTAATGGAACGAAGCACAGAATACGAAATAAGTTTTGCCAAAAATTATTTATCGAATTTAGAAATACCATCCCATATCCTATCCAAGAGAGATTCGGCCTATAGTTTAAATGTTGGTGATATGGCTCTCGTCTATCTTTATGTTCCCAAAGAATACGAAAAACGAGCTCGCAAGGCTCTTGAAGAGATTGATATAACCGACGATTTAAATGACGAGGAAGAGTAATCCGCGTGAGTAAACTAACCAAACGTATTCTCTTTGCAGTTCCTGCGGGCGCTCTCTTTTTGTATGTGACATGGATAGGCGGTTGGTTCTTTGCTGGGCTCATTATATTGATTACTCTCTTTATCCAAAGGGAGCTTTCGGTTATCAGTGAAAAGGCAGGTTTTAAAACAGATGAGTATTTTCCTTATACCATCGGACTCTTAATATTGTTATCTCCTCAGCTGCAGTATTCGCTTGAAATTGGGCTACTGATATTTTTGCTGTTTATAGGAATCCAGATTTTTAAAAAGGGAGACGCGGGTTTGAAAGAACTGGTCTCCACATTCTTCTGCGGCATCTATGCCCCGCTGGGCTTGGTAACCCTTTTAATGATACGGGAAATGGGCAACACTGAGATGGGGTTTATGCTTACAATAAGCCTTTTGTTGATGGTCTGGGGGAATGATATTTTTGCATATTTCGGTGGCAAAACCTTTGGTAAGCATCATTTAGCCCCCGTGATAAGCCCCAATAAAACCTGGGAAGGATTTATTTCCGGAATTTTGGGTGCCTTAGTGGGGCTTGCGACTGCCGTCTATCTGGTACCGCTTAGTTATCCGACTTCTATCTTAGTGATGGCTCCGGCAGCATTGGCTACCAGTATCTTCGGTCCAATCGGTGATCTTACCGAAAGCAGAATTAAACGTGCTGCCAATGTCAAAGATGCTTCCAGCATTCTGCCTGGCCATGGAGGGTTATTTGATCGTTTTGATGCGCTTATTATGGCAGCACCGGCTTTTTATCTCTATCTTTTTGTGCTGAAACTTCTCGGATATGTCTCATTTTAAGCTAGATTACGAAATCCTTGAACTTCAGCTGGATCAACCGTTTACGATCTCCCGGGGGACCAAAACGGCAGTACGAAATGTCCTCGTTAAGCTTACCGCTGATGGCATCACCGGTTACGGAGAAGCGGGGCCAAATCGTCGCTATGACGAAGATGCTGAGAAAGTTATTTGTGTTCTGGAATCATTGCCCGAGCAATTTTTTGATGATATTGAGTCGGGTCAGGAATTGGCTGACAAGCTGGAGCAATTTCAATCAGATAGATCCCAACCGGTAGTCCATTCGGCTAACGCAGCCTTGGAAATGGCTTGGCTGGATTGGTGGGGAAAGTCGCAACAGCAGCCCCTCTGGAAACTTTGGAAGGCTCCGTCCAATAAGACACCTGCTACATCCTATACCATCGGCGTAGATGAAATCGAGGTGATGCAGCAGAAAGTAGAAACCGCTGCTGATTACCCCATCCTTAAAGTGAAGTTGGGAACTGATCGAGATCGTAAAATCATCAAAGCTATTCGTAAGATCACCGATAAAACAATCCGCGTTGATGCCAATGAAGGATGGGGAGATCTTGAAACAGCTAAAAAGCGGATTACTTTCCTTGCGGATCAGCATATAGAGTTGGTTGAACAACCGATGCCTTCTTCAATGCATAAAGATTTACGGTCGCTTAAAGAATGGTCTCCGCTACCGCTCATGGCCGACGAGAGTTTTCTCGGGGATGAAAACCTAGAGCAAATTGCTCATCAATTTGATGGGATTAATATCAAACTGGACAAAATAGGCAGCTTGGTAAAAGCGAGACAGGTTATTAAAAAGGCTCGTCAGCTGGAGCTGGAAGTAATGGTTGGCTGCATGGTTGAGAGCTCACTGACGATTTCAGCTGCTGCGCTTATCGGAACCTGGGCCGATTATATAGATCTGGATGGGTTTCTGTTGATTCAGGACGATCCTTTCGAGGGGTTGAAGCTGGC
>Ga0102959_1000378_pt1 | contig 12979 bp, 14 predicted proteins | sample SalPonF2_B_D2_MG_FD_84520 | JGI IMG/M metagenome (GOLD analysis project Ga0102959, IMG submission 84520) | Salt pond soil microbial communities from South San Francisco under conditions of wetland restoration - Salt Pond MetaG SF2_B_D2_MG ...
CCGCCGAAGATGTAGATGTCGCGGCCGAGGTACGAGCGCACGACGATGGTGGTGTCCTGCAGGTTGTGCCACCGGAGGTGGACCCGGTCGTTCTCGACGGTCTTGGCGTAGCCCCGCGGGCGGACGTCGCCGAAGATGAAGTTGCCGACGCGCATCCCCGGCGGCAGGACGACCTCGTAGGAGCCGGAGACGCTCACCGGGAGCTCGAAGTACTTCTCGCCAGTCGGCGCCGTGTACGCCAGCTTCCCCCGGTCGGCCGGCGGCGTGATGACGACCCGCTTGTTCCGCGTCGTCACCGAGATGTCGGCGGCGTCGACGACGGTACCGTTCGGATACCGGAACTGCACGGCGGCCACGTCGACCGGCTGGTCCCCGCCGAGGGTGTCCCGCGTGTAGACCTCGACGGTGGAGGCGTTCGTGACGTTGTAGACGGCCTGGTACTGCCCGCCGGTGACGTTGACTGTCGCGTCGGCCGTGGTGTTCCAGTCGTAGGTGGCGTTCTGCGCGAGCCGGGACTGGTCGAGGGTGTTGCCGAAGCCGGCGCAGCCGGCGCTGACCGCGAGCAGGGCGAAAAGCAGCGCGCCGAGCGCGAGCCGTCGGTTCATGTGATGACACAGAGCAGTTCGGCGGGCAGGTAGCGCCCGACGGCCGCCAGCAAGCCGGGCGGGTCGGTCCCCTCCGCGCAGACGATGGACTGTTCTAGCAGGCCGAGGCGCTCGACCGTGACGATGTCGCGGGCGTGGCCGGCCCGGTTGACCGTCGCGCGAACCTCGCCGCGGGTCGCGCTGTTCACGTTGACCCGGCCGGGACCCCGCGTCCAGTCGTAGAGGCGATCGCGCTCCGCGTCGGCAAGCCGCGGGGGATCGCCGTAGGTAAATCGCATCGGGAGGTGCTGGACCAGCCCGAAGCGCTCGCGGACCTGCGCGGGCGTGCCGGGGCCCAGTCCGAGCTGGTCGGCCGGGATGCACACCGGCTGGCCCGCGTCGAGGACGAACCCGTCGTCGTCCCACGAGTCGAGCGTGCCGACGTACGTCTCGCCGTCCTCGAACGTCGACGTTATCTCGCCGAACGCCTCGCGGAGGACGTTCCGGGCGACGACGGCGTCCCCGCCCTCGACGCTGACGGTCGGGAACTCGTCGTGGCGGAGGCCCACCTCGAACGTGACGTCGAGGTCGTCCAGCTCGTTCGTCACGAGCGAGCGCAGTGCGTCGAGCGCGCGCTCGCGGGCGTCGCCCGCGACGTACACCTTGGTGGCGAGGACGACCATTATGGTTCGGGGGCCTCGACGCCGAGGTCCGACCGGAGCGCCTCGAGTCGCTCGTCCATCGCCCTGACGAGGTGGTCGTTCTCCATCGCCTCCAGCGGGGAGCCACACTCGGGACACTCGAAGCCGCGGTCCATCGCCTCGCCGAACTCGAAGCGGATGGAGCAGATCTCACAGAGGTAGAACTCGTGGGTGAGCTCGTACTCGCGGCGCTCGTCCAGCGCGTCGAGCAGCCGGTACATCTCCTCCTCTAAGTTGTCGGGGATGTTCTCGTACTCGAACGTCCAGAGGTAGGTGAGCCAGCCCGAGTCCTCGTCACGGAGCCGACGGTACTTCGCCAGGTCGTTCTCGTAGAGGATGAACAGCGCCCGGCGGACGTCGTTGAGCTCCAGGCCGAGGCGCTCGGCGAGCTCCTCGTCGGTCACCTCGCCGTCCGGCGGCGCGGCGGCGACCGGCATCCCCTTCGGACCGACCAGCTCGTGGAGGTACTTCTGTACGACGGGGTCCTCCAGTAAGTCCTCAAAAGCCATTACCGTAACTGGGGGTGGTTACGGCTTTAAAACCATCGGAGAGTGCGTGCGCACGTCACGAGTCCCACCGGCCCCTCGTCGGCACGCCGACCAGCCCCACTCGGGGGCTCGCTCACTCCACGTCTTCTAGCGTCTTGCCGGTCTCGCGCGGGACGACCCGCTGGGCCGCGTCCTCCCACTCCCGGGTCAGCTCGCGGCCCTCGAAGAGCCGGTCGAGGAAGACGGCGAGCGCCGCGACCTCCGAGTGTGGCTGGTTGGTCACGGCCACGTTCCAGTCGGCTCGTTCGTAGACCGAGAACGGGACCTTCTCCCCACCGACGACGACGAGCAGCGGCCCTGTCTCGTGGGCCGTCCGCACGTCGGCCTCGACGTCCTGGACCGGCAGCCCGTACATCGTGAGGTGGACGACCGCTCCCTCCCAGTTCCGGACGAGCGCCCGCGGGCGCTCGGTCGTCTCCACGTCGAAGGGCCCGCCGAAGCGCTCGGTGATGTCCCTGACCGTCTCCGCCGACCCGGCGGCGTTCGCGGGGAAGACGACGCGGTCCGCCCCGAGCGCCCGGGCGGTCAGCCCGACGTGGGTCGTCATGCGGTCGTCCCGCCCAGGTCGGTGGCTCAACCGGAGGACGGCGACCGCCGGTTCGTCCTGCATACGTCATGTTGTGACCCGGGCGGGTTAGGGGGTTTCGGAACGCGACCGGCCGACGCGCCCGGCCGGGGGCGGCGGTGTGCGTGTCCGGTGGTCCAGGTGGGTCAACCCAGCGCACCGGTTCGGACCGGCCCGTGACTGGCCGGTTCGCCGCTCGCGGTCGCCCGCGACCGATTGTACGTCACTGTAAGTCCATGTAAGTCGTTGTAAGCCACTCGCTTCTGGCGGTTTCGACGCCGAACGCGCGAACGTCCACATTGACCCGCCGTAACCTACCGCACCCTGCCATGACCCGCCGTAACCCACCGCGACCCGCCGTGACCCGTCCCGACCCGGCGCGCACCGGGCGGAGCGACAGCTCCTTGGCACGACGGCTCGAACGACGGACATGGCCACTCGTCCCGAGGTCGCCGCGGGCGTCGCCGACGTGGACCTCTCCGGACGAACGGCGTTCGTGACCGGCGCGACCAGCGGCATCGGTCGGGAGACTGCGCTCGCGCTCGGCCGACTCGGCGCGCGCGTCCTCGTCCACGGCCGCGACCGGGCGCGCGGGACGTCGGTGGTGGACCAGCTCCACAGGATGGGCGCGAGGCCCGTGTTCCTCCGCGCCGACTTCGCGGACCAGGCGGCCGTCCGCGGGCTGGCCGAGGCCGTCGCGGAGCGCACCGACCGCCTGGACGTCCTCGTCAACAACGCGGGGGCGCACTTCCAGGACGGCCGGCTGACCGACGCCGGGGTCGAACGCACGTTCGCCGTCAACCACCTCGCGCCGTTCCTCCTCACGAACTGGCTCCGCCCGACGCTTTCCGACGGTGGGCGCGTCGTGACGGTCTCCTCGGGCGTGCACAGTCGGGCCGGCCCCGACGACCTGACGCGGGCGGCCGTGACCGGCGTCGACGGCTACGACGGCCTGGACGCCTACGCCCGCTCGAAGCTCGCCAACGTCCTCTTCACGGCGGAGCTGGCCCGGCGGGCCGACCGGCTCGCGGCCAACTGCTGTCACCCGGGCTTCGTCCCCGGCAGCGGCATCTGGCGGGACGCCTCGCTGCCGGTCTCGGCGGTTGTCGGGCTGCTCGCCCGCCTCCCGCAGGCGCTGGTCGGTCGCACGGTCGACTCCGCCGTCCAGGGCGCGGCGACGCCCGTCTTCCTCGCCGCGTCACCGCGCGTCGCCGACGTCTCCGGCGCGTACTTCGAGGACTGCACGGTGGCCGAACCGTCGGCGGCCGCCAGGGACGCCGACCTCGCGCGCCGGCTCTGGACGCTGAGCGCGGAGCTCACCGGCGTCGGGGCGTGAAGACCGGAAAGCACTTGCCCGGTTTCCCCCACCCACCGACATGGACCTCTCCGGCAAGCAGATCCTCGTCACCGGCGGCGCGGGGCTCATCGGCTCGGCGCTCGCCGATCGACTCGTCGCGGAAAACCGGGTCGTCGTCGCCGACGACCTCTCGAACGGCGTCCGCGAGTCGGTCCCCCACGACGTGACGCTCGTCGAGGCCGACCTGACCGACCCGGCGGCCGTCGCCGACGTGCTGACGGCCGACGTCGACGTCGTCTTCCACCTCGCGGCCGCGGACAAGTACGTCGACACCGACCAGCCCAGAAAGCAGTTCGAGGCCAACGGGCGGATGACCTACAACCTCCTCGAGCGCATGGACGCGGTCGGCGTCTCGGAGATCGCCTTCACCTCCTCGTGTACCGTCTACGGCGAGGCCCCCCGCCCGACGCCGGAGGACTACGCTCCGCTCGAGCCCATCAGCATCTACGGCGCGAGCAAGCTCGCAGAGGAGGGACTGCTCTCGGTCTACGCCCACTCCCACGACTTTACGGTCTATTCGTTCCGCTTCGCCAACATCGTCGGCCCCCGGTTCGGTGCGGGCGTCGTCCCCGACTTCGTGGAGAAGCTCCGCGCGGACCCCGAGGTGCTTTCCATCCTCGGGAACGGACGCCAGGAGAAGTCCTACCTCCACGTCGGGGAGTGCGTCGACGCGATGTGCCACGTCGTCGAGACGGCGAGCGAGCCGGTGAACACGTACAACCTCGGCACGCGGACCACCACCTCGGTGAACCGCGTCGCGGACATCGTCGCCGAGGAGATGGGCCTCGACCCCGCGTACGAGTACACCGGCGGCGACCGCGGCTGGACCGGCGACGTGCCGAAGGTCCAGCTCTCCCTGGAGAAGCTCGCAGCCCTCGGCTGGGAGCCCGCCCAGAGCAGCGACGAGGCGGTCCGCCGCGCCGCTCGCGAGCTGATCGCCCTCGAGAGCTGATCGCCCTGGAGGGACAGTCGCCGCCGCGTCGCGACCGCCAGCGACACTCGACTGCCGAGAGCGCTCAGACGGCGAACGTCGCCAGGTCCTCGACCGGTCCGTCGATCACGTTCAGCTCCGCGACGACGGCGTACTCGCCCGGCTCGGGGTCCGGCCACGCGCCCTCGTACGTCCTCGTCTCGCCGGGCGCGAGGGTCTCGGACTGGAGCGCCTGGGTGAACATCCGGCCGTCGCTCGCCCGCCAGCGCTCCGTCCCGTCGGCGCGCACGGTGAAGTCGGCCTTGAGGCCGCTCCGGAAGGTCAACTCGACCGGGTCGATGCCCGCGTTCGTGACGGCGAACGCGAACTCGACTGCGTCGTCGCCGACGCGCACGTCGAGGGCTGTCTCGAGGGTCATGGGTATATTTCGCGGCTTCGACGTGAAAATGTTACGCCCCGAGGTCGGTTCGGCGCGTGCCCGGCGGCGGTGTCGCGAGCTGGTACCCGCCGGTTGAAGCTCGTCGGCTGGGCTCTCGGGCTGGAGCTCGTCGGCTTGCGGTCCGAAAGAACGCGGATTTCGGGACGGACCTGGAACCCGTCCGTGGCTCGGTGCGACCTAGTTGTTACTCGAGTTGAGCCCGAGCGAGGCGGCCACGTCGAGCAGCCCGCTGCCCTGCTCGTTGCTGGAGAGGCCGATGTCCTCGGCGGTCGAGGTGAGCTGGTTCCGGGCCTCCGTGTTGGTGTAGCCCTGGGCCATCAGCTGGGCGCCGGCGCCGGAGACGTGCGGGCAGGCCATCGACGTTCCCGAGAGCGTCGCGTAGCCGCCCGGGACCGTCGAGTAGATGTCCTTGCCGGGGGCGGCGAGTTCGACCTCCGGCCCGGTCGAGGAGAAGCTCGCCAGGCCGTCGCTGGACGTCGTCGCGCTCACGGCGATGAACTCCGAGTAGGCGGCCGGGTAGCCGACGCAGTGGGTGCACGGCCCGGAGTTGCCGGCGGCCGCGACCAGGAGCACGCCCTTGTTGTAGGCGTACGTCCCGGCGTCCTTGACCGTGCTGGACGCCCCGCCGCCGAGGCTCAGGCTGGCGACGTCCCAGCCCTGGTCGGCGACGTACTGGATGCCGGCGGCCACGTCCGAGAAGGAGCCGCTGCCGCACTCGTCGAGTACCTTCACGGCGTGGAGGGTCGCCTGCGTTGAGACGCCCACGACGCCCTGGCTGTTGTTCACGGCGTCCGCGATGCCCGCGCAGTGCGTGCCGTGCTCGTTGTCGTCGTCCCAGGCCGTGTGACAGGGGTTGTCGCTCGGAGAGAGCCCGTAGCGACAGCCGCCCTTCCGCTTCGTGGCACACGAGACGACCGCGTGCCCGCTCCCGAGATTCGCCTGGAGGTCGGGGTGGTCGGAGTCGATGCCGGTGTCGACGATGGCCAGGTCCACGCCGCTCCCGGTGTACCCGTTCGAGTGGGCGACCTCGGCGTCGACGCGGTCGACCCCCCACGGCAGCGTCTGGGCGAGCGCGTGCATCTCGCCGTTCAGCTCGACGTACCGGATGTCGCCGCGCGCCGAGAGCTGGTCGGCGGCCGCCTTCGGCAGCTGGACCGTGAGGGCGTCGAAGTTGAACTCGCGGACGACGGTGTCGGCGGCCGCGCGGGCCGCGTGCAGCCCGCTCTCGGCCCCGTAGCCGACGTTCACCTCGACCGTCTCGCTGGGCTTCGCCGAGGCGAGCCCCGTCACGCCGAGTGCGGCAGCCGCGCCGCCGGTCGCTTTCAGCACGTTCCGCCGGGAAACGTTGTTGTCGTTCGGTTGCATCGCCTTTCCACGTACGTACCGGGCCAATTTAAATCATGGCCGTAAAGTGTTAATAGAACTCTGATAGCTAATTGTAATTGTGTATGCGTTCCGGGCACGTATTTGGCTCGATTCGGTCACCGCAAGCAGTATCGCTTTACGTTCGAACGGTCTATCCGGACCTGTGCAGATCGTCGGCTACGAGACGGCCGCCGGCGGGGACGACGCTGCCCTCCTCCTGGGCGCGGACGGGCGGGTCGACCGCCAGCCCCTCTCGACGGGAACCGAGCTCGCCTACACGCTCGGCGAGCGCCACTGCGCCGGTGTAACCGACGGTGCAGCGCACCTCGCCTGCGCGGAGCCGACGGCCCCCTACTGCGAGGCGCACGCCTCGACGTGGGTCTGCGCCCGGTGTACCGGCACCTGCCTGAAAGACGAGATGGACTGCTTCGAGGAGCACGCGGTCTACCTGGCGGCGTTCGCTCCCGCGACGTTCAAGGTGGGCGTCACGCGGGCCTGGCGGCTCGAGACCCGGCTCCGCGAGCAGGGGGCCGACCGGGCGGCGCACATCCGGACCGTCGAGGACGGCCGCATCGCGCGGGAGATCGAGGCGAACATCGCGTCGACCGTCGGCGACCGGGTGCGCGTGCCGACGAAGATACGCGGCCTGCACCGCGACGTGGACGAGCGCGCCTGGGCCGACCTGCTCGCCGACTACGCGGTCGTCGACCGGTTCGTCTTCGAGTACGGCCTCGACCTGGACCACCGGCCGATGCGCGAGACGGTCGCCACCGGGACCGTCCGCGGGACCAAGGGCCGCGTCCTCGTACTGGAGCGCGCCGGGTCGACCTACGCCGTCGACATGCGCGACCTCGTGGGTCACGAGCTGGAGGCCGGTCGCTCGGAGCGCGACCACCAGGTCAGCCTGGGTGCCTTCGAGTGAGCCGAGTGCCAAGCCTTTTCCCCACCGAATCCCAACGGCGGCCCATGGCAGACGAGGAGTCCACGGACGAGGCCGAAAGCGAAGAGCAGAGTTCGTTCCGCGAGCGCGTCGAGGAGCTCAGAGCCCAGCAGGCCGCCGAGCGAGCGGAGCGCGGCGAGGGTGAGGACGGCGAGGGCGAGGACCCCCGCTCCCGCATGGCGGAGATGATGGGCGGCGGTGGCGGCCCCGGCGGCATGGGCGGGATGGGTGGAAACCCGTTCGCGCAGATGATGGGCGGCATGATGGGCGGCGGCCCAGGTATGGGCGGGCCCGGCGGGAACAGCGACGTCGACACCGCGCGCATGGCCCGCGAGCTCGAGCAGCTCCGGACCGAGCTCACGAAGGCCACCGAGCAGCTAGCGCGCATCGCGGACGCGCTGGAAGACGACGACTAGTTCTCTAACGCGCGCCGGTAGACCGCCGCGAGGCGGTCGATGGCGTGGTCGACGCTCACGTCCGCCCGCCGGTCGAGACAGTTCGCCGAGAGCGTCTCGCGTTCGTCGAGGGCACGTCGGATCGCCGACCGGAACGAGTCGGGGTCGCCGGTCTCGAAGTGGTAGCCGGTGACGCCGTCGACGACCGTGTCGGCGAGCGCGCCGCTGTCGGCGCCCACCACGGGCGTCCCGCAGGCGTTCGCCTCCAGCGCCACCAGCCCCTGGGTCTCGACCGGGCTGGGGAACGCGAACACGTCGAGGGCCGAGTAGAACGCCGGGAGCTCCGCCCGGTCGAGGAAGCCGAGGAAGTGGACGCCGTCGTCGACGTCCGCGGCGCTCTCCTCGAGGTCTCTCCGCGCCGGCCCGTCGCCGCCGAAGACGACGGTGGCGTCGAGGCCGTCTGCGGCCGCCACCAGGTCGCCGAGGCGCTTCTCGTAGCCGTGTCGACCGGTGTAGCCGACCAGCGGCCCGTCGCCGAGGTCGTAGCGCTCTCGGAACGCGTCGCCGGCGGTCGGGGAGAAGCGCTCTGTGTCCACGCCGTTCGGGACCACCTCGACCTCGGTCGAGACGCCGAGGTCGTCGCGGAGCGCTTCGGCGGTCACCGGACTCGGCGCCAGGACCACGTCGGCGCGGTCGAAGAACCAGCCCTCGTAGCGCCGGGCGACGCCCTCGATACCTCGAGCGACGCGGTCCCGCGAGGTGAGGTAGTCGGCGTAGTTGCCCGAGGGCGTGTGGTAGGACGCGACGACCGGCGCGTCGGTCCGGCGGGCGAGCCTGAGCCCGGCGACCCCGAGCGCAAACGGGCCGTGGAGGTGGACGACGTCCGCGCCGTCGACTTCGCTCGGGACCTGCGGGAGGCCGACCCGGAAGCCGTCGTAGAACGGGAACGGCAGGCTCCGGACGGGGTACTCGCCCGGCCCCGGTTCGTGTCCGGCGTTCCCGGGGTAGACGACGTCCATCCGGCCGCCGCGCTCCGCCCAGCCGTCACGCCAGGCCTCGATGGTGTACGTGACGCCGTTGACCGTGGGCAGGTAGGTGTCGGTGAAGGCGACGACGCGCGGCGGCATCGTTCCCCCGTTCTCGGTCATCCGTTATGGGCTTGTACCTTTCCGCTCGACGAGGTCGCGGTAGACCCCGGCCAGCTCGTCGCCCACGCGGTCCAGGGAGTGCTCTCGGGCCGTCTCGCGGGCGTTCTCCCCGAGTCGCTCGCGCAGGTCGGGGTCCGCTGCCAGCCGTGCCAGTGCCTCGCGGAACTCGGTGTCTGTCTCGCAGAGCAGGCAGTCGTGGCCGTCGGTGTAGAACTCGCGGAACACGGGGATATCGCGGAGGACCACGGCCTTCCCGCAAGCCATCGCCTCGAGGACGACGAGCCCCTGGTTCTCGACCTTCGCGGGGAAGCAGAAGACGTCGCCGGCCGCGAACGCGCCGCGCTTGTCCTCGACCCAGCCGGTGAACGTCACGTTCTCCGGCGGGTTCCGTGTCCATCGCCTGACCGTCGCACTCGCCTGCGGGCCGTCGTCGACGGTGCCGAACCAGACGAACTCGTAGTCGGTCGCCTGCGCGAGCTCGCAGAAGGTCGTCAGTCCCTTGCGCTCGAAGACGTTGCCGACGGCGAAGACGACCATCCCGTCGAGGTCGTAGCGCTCGCGGTACTCCTCGCGGAGCGACTCGAAGCCCGCGAGCGAGTCGAGGTCGACCCCGTTCGTCATGGCCCGCACCGGCGCGGCCACGGGGTAGGATTCGAGGAGCCGTCTGGTGTACTGGCTCGGGCAGAGGACCAGGTCGGCCTGCGAGTAGAACCACCGGAGGTAGCGCCCGAGGGGGCGGGCGAGGAGGGAAGAGGCGCGGAAGCTCTCAGCGAAGTCCTCGCGGGTGACGTGGGCGTGGAGGACCAGCGGGATGTCGTTCCGCCGGGCGTGTCTGGCGACGGCCAGCGACCCCGGGCCGATGACGTTGCAGTGCGCGAGGTCGTACTCGCGGAAGAGCCCGCCGCCCGAGGCGAGCGAGCGCACGCCGGCGGCGAGGTCGTCCCCTGCCCACGGCGAGGTGACCACCTCCACGTCCGTCCCCGCCAGCGCGGTCCGCTGCTGGGCGGCGGCGGTGCCGATGCCGCTCCGCTGGAGCCGCGCTTCGAGTTCCAGGTAGTTGAGCGCGCGCATCGACCCAATCCACCTGCTACCCGTGGTTAACGCTACCGGAACGTCTGCGTTTGCGGAACGTTGTGCCCGGACGGCGTCGGCCCCGACCCCACGATCTCGAAACCGAAGCCGTTCGGGTGCCGGTGCCGGCCACAGTCCGGCCGCGCTGGACTACCAGGGTTTCGCTTAAAGGTGCCGTTCTCGATTAGAAGGGAAAGTTTCATAGCCACCCACGGGCGACAGCCACTGGGGCGTTGCTTCTATTCCGTCTCGCCCCACTCCCCCCCACCCCACCCCACTTTCGATGACCATCGCCGAGGAGCGAATCGAGCGGCTGGAGGAACTCGCCAGCGAGGCCGCCCGGGACTGCGAGACAGACCGCGCACGCGAGTACGTCCGTCTGGCGCGCCGGATCGCCGAGCGACATCGGCTCCCGCTCCCCGCACACTTCAAACGCTTCACCTGCGACGCCTGCGACAGCTACCTCGTCCCCGGGAAGAACGTGCGCGTTCGCCTCCAGGACGGGCACGTCGTCGTCACGTGCGACTGCGGGGCGAAGGCGCGATACCCCTACTGACGGACGAGGCTCCCGATCGACGACCCTCAAGGTTGAAACCCGTCGCCCTCCAAGCGGGGGCATGACTGACGAGCGACGGAAGGCGGTCCACGAACTGGACGTGACGGTCTGGGTCGGGAAGGCGGGCATCGAATCGGTGACGGCGGAGCTCCGGACCCAGCTCGAGGACGCCGACCTGGTCAAGGTGAAGTTCCTCCGCGCGGCGCGCGGCGGGACGACGACAGCGGAGCTGGCCGAGCGGCTCGCGGAGCTGACCGGGGCCGAGCTCGTCGAGACGCGCGGACACACCGCGGTCTACCACTGATGGTCCAGCCGCTCCCAGTCCTCCGGGACCTCCTCGGCGCGCAGTACGGGCTCGCGGTGACCCAGCTGCTCTACTTCGTCGTCGCGTTCGCGGCCGTCTACCTCGTCGGGCGGGCACTGCTCGTCCCGATAGTCGGGCGTCTCATGGACGCACGGCAGCTCGACGAGCACGCGAAGCGACCGCTGCAGAAGCTCACGTGGGGGATCATCCTCTTTGCCGCCGTCGCCATCGCCTTCGGCTTCGCCGGCTTCGGGGACTTCCTCACGTCCCTGGCGACAATCGCCGCGGCGGCGACGCTCGCCATCGGCCTCGCCATGCAGGACGTCATGAAGAACTTCGTCGCGGGCGTGTTCATCTTCACCGACCACCCGTTCCGCATCGGCGACTGGATCGAGTGGGACGGCCACGAGGGCGTAGTCGAGGACATCAGCCTCCGCGTGACCCGCGTGCGCACCTTCGACAACGAGCTTTTGACGGTGCCGAACTCCTCTCTGACCGACGACGTCATCAAGAACCCCGTCGCCAAGAACCGACTCCGACTCCGGGTGCCCTTCGGAATCGGCTACGACGCCGACATCCAGCGGGCGACGGACATCATCCTGGAGGCGGCCCGGGACCGCGAGGGCATCATGACGGACCCGGCGCCCTCCGTCGTCCTGACCGAACTCGGCGACTCCTCGGTCGTGCTCACCTCGCGCATCTGGATTCCGGACCCGAGTCGCTCGGACTTCGTGCGGACGAAAGCCGAGTACGTCACCGACGTGAAAGCGCGCTTCGACGACGCGGGCATCGACATCCCGTACCCGAACCGGACGCTGTCGGGTGCCATCACCATCGACGGCACGACCGAGGCCGCCGAGCGACTCCAGGGCTCGACGGAGTGAAGACAGTCGTCGGTCGTGGCCGTCGCTCGGGACGTCGGCAATCGAGATGAATGCGGACAGCCGGGATGGCCCGACGTTCCGGGCCGGGTAGTCCCGGTCGCTTCCTCCACCCCGCGACCCTCCGAGCGACAGTCGTCCGGCGGTGGGCTGCTCGCTTCCGCGCCTGACCCGGTGCCGCCGACGAACCGCGGCAACGACGCCCCTGCAGGCGCGCACCACGGACCGCTGTCCCCGAAGGACGAGGCTTCGACGTCAGCTCCCGGGGCCCGGTCCGGTCTGACCGGACGCCCCCGGTTTTCGGTCCCCGCTGAAGACCACAGGGCGGGTGACGAGCGGGGCCTAGCCGCCCGACCTAGTCCACTTCTCTCTACCCGGCACCATCATAAACCGTTTTCGAAGCGACCCCTCCGGCGGCTGTCGGTCCCGACCACGAACGGCCGCCGTTCCCGGTCGCCGACAGCGGGCTCGCCGAGGCGTGTGTCGGTGGCTTGCGTGGTGTTTCGTGGTCGTCTCTGCGCTCGACGGCCGGGCAGCCCCCTGGTTCGGGGCCGCCGATGTGCTCGACGGTCGACTGGCTCGCTGTTTCGGGGCCGGCCGACCGAGTCGCGGGGCTGGCCCGGCTGCCCCGGGTCCGGCGCGGCCGGTTGTACGCGTTTGTAATTCTATGTAAGCCTTTGTAAGTCACCGCTGTCGGTCGATTCGAGGACGCTACCCGGCGATGGAGACGCCGATGAGCGTCCCGACGCCGTAGGTGAGCGCGGCGGCGGCCAGCCCGATGAGCACCTGGCGCGCCCCGGAGTAGAGCACGCTTCGCCCGGTGAGCAGGGTGATGGCCGCGCCGATGAGAAAGAGGGCGACGCCACTCAACAGGACGCTCGTCCCGACCGCCGTCAGCCCCGTCAGGAAGAAGAAGGGGAGGACCGGGACGATGGCCCCGAACGCGAAGAGGACGAAGGAGGTGCCGGCGGCCTCCCAGGCCGAGCCGCCCAGCTCCTCGGGGTTGATGCCGAGTTCCTCGCGCGCCAGCGTGTCGAGGGCCGTCTCCCGGTCGGCGACGATCCGCCGGGCGAGCGCCTCGGCGTCCGCCTCCGGCAACCCCTTGGCCTGGTAGATGAGCGAGAGCTCCCGGGCCTCCTCTTCCGGGACCTCTTCGAGCTCCGCGGCCTCGACGTCGAGCTGGCGCTGGTAGAG
>Ga0102959_1000381_pt1 | contig 12922 bp, 13 predicted proteins | sample SalPonF2_B_D2_MG_FD_84520 | JGI IMG/M metagenome (GOLD analysis project Ga0102959, IMG submission 84520) | Salt pond soil microbial communities from South San Francisco under conditions of wetland restoration - Salt Pond MetaG SF2_B_D2_MG ...
ATGAAATTCGAATTTATAATAAAGATACCAGAAGAAAATATATGGCGGAAGTTGTCAGCCGTGGAGTAGTAATATGGAAAAAAACACTTTGATTATTAAAACGGTTCTAATTTCACTTTTTGTATTTGGATGGGCCTCAGTGGTGCAGGCTCAAATTTCTTTGTATGCGGATCATAAAGCCAGGGATGTTGGCGATATTTTGACAGTGGTGTTGCAGGAGCAAATAAGTGGCAGCACCAGTTCCAATTCAAAGAATGCTTCTAATGCCGGAGGTGGCGCTGCCGGTTCGGCTTCCGGTAATTTTTTGCCTTTCGAGCCTACTTTCGGTTCAGACGTAAAGGTAAACTACGATTCTGACGAGAAAATATCGACTGATCAGGGTCAACTGCTTCAAGGCTATATGAGTGTGAAGGTCACGAAAATAACCACCGGTGGTAATTTGATTGTTCAGGGAAACCGATCAACCGAAATCAACGGCGAAATGCATAAGATCAGTTTAACGGGCACGGTTCGTCCGGAAGATATTAATGGACAAAATCGGATTTTGTCTTATCTCGTTGGGGATGCCAAAATAAACTATGAAAAAAGCGAAGGACTAAAGAGCATCACAAAGAAGCACGGTTTTATTAAAAGAGTAGCGTTAACCGGTGTAGGTATCGTATTGGGAGCAGCTGTAATATTAAAAGCGATGAACTAAACGAACTTACCTAGATAAAATGACCTATTCCCTTATAAAATATTCGATACGCAGTCTCTTTTCCGGACTGCTGTTATTTTCCTTAGCCGTGGCGGTTAAAGCACAAAGTCCTTTGAGCGAGTTAGTAAAGGTACAAAATGCTCACCCTGTAAAAGTTGTTGGTTACGGATTAGTGACTGGGTTGAATAGAACCGGCGATCGTACCTTGAGTAGAAGGGGCGCCCAGTTTACCGTGCAGTCGGTAGCAAATATGCTTAAGAATTTTGGCATTAAAATTGATCCCGAACAGCTGCGAACCAGGAATGTGGCGGCCGTTATGGTAACAGGAGTTATTGGGCCCTATAACGCCTCCGGAAGTGAAATAGATGTTACCGTTTCTTCTATGGGAGATGCACGTAGCTTAAGGGGGGGAGTGTTACTGGAAACCCCGTTAATCGATCCCAACACCAAAAAGATATATGCCGAAGCGCAGGGGCCTCTTGTCGTCGGAGGCGTCAGTGCAGAGCTGGGTAACTCGCAAATGTCACGCAATGCTTCGTTGACGGCCACCGTGCCGGGTGGCGGTACTGTGAGCATAAACAATAATTTTCAGTTAGATGTCCAAAAGCCGCTGGGACTGGTTTTAGATAAACCGGGTTATGTGAATGCACAACGTATCGTTGATGCTATTAATAATAATTTTGGGGATGAAATTGCCTCTATTTATAACCCCGGCCTGGTGCAGGTTAAATGGCCGGATGCATTTCAGAAACCGGGAGCTCGCAATATTCTCGTCAGTACAATTATGAAGCAGAAGGTTCTGATGACAAAACCGGCGCGTATTGTAATTAATGAACGGACGGGTACGATTGTAGCTGGAGGAAACGTAACAATCGACAATGCTATGGTATCGCATGGCAGCGTACAAGTAAAAACCCAGGTTACACCTTTTATTAGTCAACCCCCACCTCTTAGCGGCGGTAAAACCAAAGTTGTGCCGGTTCCCAGAGTTGATATCAGTGAGGAGGCTGCCCAAAATATGGTCTTTCAGCCAGATACGAATGTGCAGCAATTAGCACAGATGTTGAATTCTCTGGGGCTAAGTCCGAGAGATGTGATTTCCATATTCCAGGCTCTGGATCGTGCGGGGGCGCTTCACGGTCAATTGATCGTAATGTAGGGTGGGACAAACTTTAAATTATTGTAAACGAAGAGCTTAGTTACCTATGAATGTTCACTCTGTTTCCGGCTTATCTTATGATGTAATGGCAACAAATAAGAATGGTGAGTCTAAAAAGGAAGAAGTTGCCGTCAAATTTGAAAAAATTTTCGCTCGCAGGCTTGTTAGTACGCTTATTAAAGATTCATTCAAAATGGGCGATAAAAATGCCATGATGGGACAGTCTAACAACTTGTATCGACAACATATTGTAAATACGCTTGCTGATGAGATTGCCAGGCAACGTAAATTGGGTATTGCTGATATGATTGCCCAATACAAAAATAATATTAGTCATAAATAAAAAAGAGTTAATTAAAGAACATGTTACAAGAAAATAATCTTAGCGGTCCCTTGTCAGAAGTACAACAAAATGTGGGCATATTAAGCCAATTATCTCAAAATTTGATGGGCGTTATGGACAACCAAATTATGGCCTTAATCGCCGATGACGATGAAGAGATTGAAAAGAACGCAGAGCAGTACGCAAGTTTAAAAGGGACTTTTAAAGAAAAAGAACACGAATTTATAAAGGGGCTTAAAGGATTGTTGGAGGACACAGAACACGAGGAAGTGAGGCTAGAAAATTTGAAAGAAATATACCCTGATTCGACCAAAATCATTGAAAGCTGGAAGGCAGAGCTTGAAGGGCGGCTCAGGGAATTAAAGAATAAACACCTGCGACTTAACGTATTGCTGGATTTTGCCATGAACAGAAATGTCCAAATTTTCCAATCGATTTATGGGCTTAGTAATCACAAAAATACACGCTACGGCTCAGGGGGAAATAAAGAGGATGTTTCATCCGGCTTAGCTATTAATACCAAAGCCTGACCAATGAAATCTTTATTTGAAATAGCGAAAAGCGGGCTGCAAAGTGCCAGCCGTTCCATGTCGATTACCTCGAACAATATTATAAATGCCGATACTCCCGGGTACAGCCGTCAGCGGATAGAAAAATCGCCAAACGGCATGCATATAGGGCAGTCATATGTTGGCTTGGGCGTTAATATTGATAATGTGGTTCGGCTTCGCGACAAAATGGATGATATCCTGCTTCACCAAAAACAGCAGAATATGGGGTATCTGAAGAAGAAGGCCGACCTTTACGGTAAGCTGGAAGCTACCTTGGTTTCCGATTCTGGTAATGATCTGGATAGCCAGGTGAGTGCTTTATTCGATAATTTTTCAAATTTAGCCAGTAATCCGCAAGATTCCAGCGTAAGAAATAACCTACTCAGCGAGGCCCTGCAGTTTACAAGTCGCCTGCAATCAACAAGTGAACACGTAGATCAGATAAGTGAACAGAATCGCAGCTTTGCAGGACAGACCCTTAAATCCATTAACAAGCTTTTGAATAGTATCAATGAGCTGAATAAATCAATAAAACAAGGCAAAGCTAAAGGTCAGCCTGATTTTAAAAGTCTGGATATTAGGGACGAAAAGCTTAGCCAACTTTCAAAGCTTGTAGATTTTCAGAGCCAGGAAACAGAAACTGGAGCCGTTAAAATTCAGATCGGCGGCAAGTCTGTGGTGGATGAAAATGAAGCCTATACCTTGAAATCAGAAGTTGATAATGTTAATAAAAAAATCCGATTACGTCTGGAAAACGGTCAGTTGATTAAACCATCTGGGGGGGCGATCGGGGCACAAATTGAGATGTACCAAGAAGATATTCCTAATCTTAAAAAGGGCTTGGATAAGATTGCAGCCACGGTGGTCAGCGAATTTAATAAGCTACATAGTCAGGGCTATGGATTAGATGATAATAATCAGCGAGACTTTTTTGACCCATCCGGTACAACCGCCGATACTATTCAACTCAACCAAAACATTGTAGATAACCCCAATAATATCGCAGCTTCTTCGGTAGCTGGCGAAGCTGGGAATGGTGACATGGCGACCAAAATTGCAGATCTCAGAGATCGGAAAATTATTGGGGATACCCTCAATAATCAAAGCCTTACCAATTATACGATAGGGGTTATAAGTAAGCCGGGCGTTAATTTAAATAGTATTGACTCAACTATAGAAGTCCGGGATTCGGAAATCCAGATGCTTAAAAACCAGCAAGAACAGACGGCCGGGGTGAATGTGGATGAGGAATTGAGCCGAATGATCAAGTTTCAAAATGCTTACCAGGGAGCTGCGAAAGTAATGAGTTCTGCTCAAAAAATGTATGATACTCTAATTAGTATAGTAAGATAAAATTATGCGAATTACCCAAAAATCGATATTCAGTAATTTTCTCCGAGATATAAACAAAAACCGTAGCGAGATGGCCGATATAGAATCAGAATTATCCAGCGGGCTACGGGTGCGAAAGCCGTCAAAAGATCCGGTTGCTTTCCAGAGCAACAGAATTATCCAGGAAAATATCAGAAAAAACGAACAGTTTCAGAGTAATATTGAAAGTGGACTTCGTCAGGGTAGAATTGCTCAGCAGGCCATGAATGGTATCGTTGATAACCTCGTCAAGATTAAAGAGGTTATGGTTAAGGGCGCGAACAGCTCATACGGAGACAATGAGCGTGAAAATATGGCCGACCAAATTTCGGGTATCCGCAAGGATATTATTAATACCCTGAACCAGAATTACGGTAATCGATATTTATTTGCAGGTACCAATAGCGGCTCACAGCCTTTCCAAATTTCCGGTAGCTCGGTAACGAATAACAGTAACAATAAAGCGCCTAATATTATAGCAGGAGATGGAATAAAGATAGATATCAGTATTACTGGCAAAGATATTGCAGATGTTAATGGTCAGGACCTATTTACTATAATAGGTGACATGGAACAGGCTCTGCGCGACAATAATACTCAGAATATAAATAATCTGATACCTGGAACTGACGATATCATAGAACATGTGAGTAATCTTTCATCCAAACTCGGCGACAATATAAACCGAATGGATTTTATGGACCAGCAGTATGAATCAGCCAAAGTAACTCAAAAAGCAAATTCGAGCGAGTTGGTGGATACAAACTTCGCTGAAGCATATTCCAAACTTCAAAAAAATCAGGTCTCCTACGAATCAGCGATGGCTGTTCACAGTAAAATGTTTGAAAACACTCTGCTAAACTATCTCTGATATATGCCAATAAGTTAAATCGAGAAATCTATTATTATGAGAAACAAGCTTGCCACCGTTTCACAACAAAATAATGATAACAATTGCATGGAATGGCTTGAGATTGTCTTGCAGTTATCGGATTTGAAATATCTCGATATAGAAAAGATTCACCAGTGGAATAAACAATTTGCATATGTTACAGTAGTGGCTGATGCAAAACGCCCCACCAGGTTAAACAACGATATTGCCTGGTATCAAATAGGGAAAGACAAGGGGCGTTCGCCGGTTTGTAATGCTATGCTCATCAATGCCCGTAGAAATTGGGTGCTGTTCCTCGAAGATGATGAGTCCATCCGGCTTGGCAGTATCCCTGCTAATCACTCTCTGGACCCTCAGACGTGGACACCCACGCTTATCCGACAGGAAAAACCAGGCGGTTATCTTCAGTATTACCAGATGCGGCTGGTGCATGCAACAAGCAATCCAATATTTGATGGCAAAAACTTGCCCGACTGCACCCGGTATATTCGGGATAACGAGATTCAATTGTTGAATCATTCAGTTGTTATTGAAAGAGACAGCAGTCCTATAAGCCATGTAGATATAGATGCAGAGCTATCTCTGAAAAATTATTCTCCCAGGCTATACCTGGTTTCGGGGGACCGATATTTTAAAAACAAAAAATATGTGCATGCTGCCGCTCAGTACAGAAGATTGCTAAAAGAAGAGAAATTATTGCCTTTTGATCGGCTGGGAGCTGTAAATGGGTTAGCCAGCTGCTATGTGGAGCAATACAAATGGGATAAAGCGGTGGCCTTATCCAACGAGTCGCTGAATGCGGAATCATTGCAAAGTTTACCATACTTAATAAAGTACAGGATTCATGAGTTACGTAAAGAATGGGATGAGTCATTTAAAATTATAAAACAATATTATGAGCGATTTACTCTGCATTCGCGAGCAAGTTTTGATCAGATTATTAATGAGGAAAAGGCTCTTGTTAATCTGGCGAATGTGGCATTAAAGGCTGGTATGAGAAGAGAGGCTACCCGATATTTTGAAAAACTTTTCGTATTTAAGAGAGATGGCGTTGATCGGTCATTATTGAAAAAAGTGTTGGTGCTTTCTATCGAACTAGAAGATTTCGAGAGATCCGTTTACTTATTTGAGCGAATTTTCAAGGATGATCTTTTTGGTGAGATTAATAAAGAGACAGAAGAAGATTTTGAGCAAATAATGACGATGTTTATGCAAAGAGAATGGTACGATTATGTATCTCAAGTTTATAACAAATTACATAATTTATATCCGGAAAACCGTACCTATAAACGGAAATTGATTGTCGCCCTCACCAAAACCAATAGGTTAGACAAGGCCAAAGCAATGCTGACAAATATTGTATAAGGCATAAGTTTATCATTTTTTAGCTCGGTTCTATTCTGAATAAAATATCTGGTGGTACGGGCTTACATTTTAACTGTTACTTTTCGTGCCATCTATCCCGCTTTCCCCACCAAGAAATTTTTCCTTCAACGCCGCAGAGGGACCAATTTCGCAGCGAATTACCGTATGTTGATCTCAATTAAGGGAAATCAAGCAGCTTAAGATCTTTATTAACAGCACTATTACAATAATAGATATACAAATATTCGTGAAATGTGGGCTACATACTGAAATGTGTAGTAATACATAATAGACAATTTTCTTAAAAATTATTTAATAAACGATGCAATCCGTCGATAACAATTCGCTTAAGGAATAGGATCTCCGCTATTGAGATGCACAGGATATTTAATTTCGAAAAGTTATCATTATGGATGGTAAAAAAGATACCTTATATAAGGATTTTAAGATTGAGAAGCACTTCACGGTAATAATCGTCATTATAACGGTTGTAATATTAGGGATCCTACTTACCAATATCTTGACTGAAGGGGTTTATGATGGAGTTCGGGATTTTATTATTGTTTCAGTACTGATGCTTACCGGTAGCATTTCTTCTTACTTTTATATTCGAAATTTAAAAAGATGGCGTAGATATATCATAGAGCAAAACGATGAACTGGAGTTAATTTTTGCCAATACGATGGAGGGAATATTGTTGATTGATAAAGAAGGGACGATTATCAACAGTAATAACTTCGCTAACAAACTGCTTGCCGTTAAGGATACAGATATTAAGGGAGAGCATATTTCCAAGGTATTTCAATACGACAATAAGGATATTTTTAAGCTGAGACGAAATGTTGAAAAATACAACTCGTGCCGGGAGGCTATGCCTATATACCGCCAAGATGGTTCTAGTTTTATTGCCGAAGTATCGGCTTCGGTCACCCATAAAAAAACAGGAGAAGAGCTTTTTTGTATCGTTATCAAAGATGAAACCGAAACTACGGAATATCTCAATCGGATCAATGCTAGCGAGAAAACCTATCGAGATCTCCTTAATAATGTCCAGGATGCCATCTTTATCCAGGATAGAGAGGGTAAGATTATTCAAGCTAATGCTTCGGCGGCCCGGATGTTTGGATATGATTTGGTTGAGTTTAAGGGTAAGATGCCTAAAGAAATTTTGTCTTCTCAGTCGTTCGAACAGTTTGAGCCAGAGCTTTTAAAGCAGGCATTTGATGGGGAACGAAAAATATTTAACCGCTGGGCACAAAAAAAGGATGGTACTATATTTCCTATAGAGACAACCTTGTCAAAGGGGAAGTTTTTTGGAGAAGATGTTGCGATCGGTATTATACGTGATATCAGCGATCGGCATGAGTCCATAAAGGAGTTGCAGGAAGCTAACAAACAAAATAAGGTATTGCTTCAGGAAATCCATCACCGGGTGAAAAATAACATGGCACTTATTTCGGGGCTCTTGAATTTACAATCATTTGATGTTGACGATCCGTACATTCAGTCTATACTAGTTAAATCTCAGAGACGGATACATGCGGTTGCCGACGTCCACGAATTTTTGTATCAGTCTAAAGATCTGGTCAGCCTCGATTTTAAATCCTATTTGGATAGCTTCGTAAAAAACTATTCAACAGCGGTCAATTCCACACAGCCAGTAGATATTTTACTCAATTCTCCTTCATTTATTTTAAATGTGAACCAAGCAATACCCACAGCATTACTTCTGAATGAAATCTTATTAACTTCGGGAGAACAGTCATCTTCACAGAACGGCAGGCGCCAAATAACCATTGATATACAAGTAATCCAAGATAATGTGTATATAGATATCACGGAAATGTCAGGCATAACACGAAATATGGGAGATATTCAATCTTCGTTAGGTCGGGATATAATTCGAAATCTTAGTCTGCAATTGGATGCGAATTTGAAAACATCGTACAACGGCCAGAACAGGTATGAGATTGAATTTAAAAGGAAACGGAATATTTGTGGGAGCAGTAGCAATCTCAGTTTGAATTGATACTTGATGCTAAATTATTTATGCAGGATTTGCTAGAAGATCAGAATAGTTTAATAGCCCAAAAGCTTTCAGTCTTCGGACGTTTCTTTTGAAGAAGCTTTCTTAATTTTGTTGCGAATGGTACGATCGGTGATACCTAAGATTTTGGCAGCTTCTTTTTGGTTCCCCTGGGTTTGCTCTAAGGCCTTTTTGATGAGTTGAAGTTCCATATCTTCGATAGACATGAGAGGTAAATCAGACAGCACTTGTTCGCCGACTTCAAGATCTACTTGGGCAAATAAGTTTTTTTCAACGTGATCTAGGGTAATAATATTACTATTACCTGAAAGGATAACTCCCCGGTGAATCTTATTTTCCAGCTCCCTGACATTACCATCCCATTTTTTATTCATAAAAAATTCCTTCAGATCTTCGGTCATCTCTTTGGGGGCAAGGCCATATTTTTGGGTATATCGGTTTATAAAAAAATCGGCTAATAAAGGAATGTCATCCTTGCGCTCCCTGAGAGGCGGAATAGTAATAGGAAAAACATTCAAACGGTAATATAAGTCTTTGCGGAATTGTTCGTTTGATATTGCTTCAGCAATATTTCTGTTTGAAGTGGCAATAACACGTACGTCAGACTGAATAGGTTTTTGGCTGCCCACCCGGTTAAATTCTTTTTCTTGCAAAACCCGCAACAATTTTGCCTGTATATTGATATCGATTTCGGTAATCTCGTCAAGTAAAATGGTGCCTCCATCGGCTTCCTCAAAGGCACCTTTTTTATCAGAAATGGCGCCAGTAAATGCACCCTTTACGTGTCCGAAAAGCGTGCTCTCTACTAACTCCTTAGGAAGGTTAGCACAATTTATTTTTACATAGGCTTCTTCGGATCGATTACTATTCTGGTGGATCAGGTTGGCAAAAACTTCTTTACCTGTCCCACTTTCCCCCTGTATCATAACAGGAGCACTACTGGCAGCTATCTGGGGAAGTATGTCTAGTAGTTTTTGAATTTTTGGATCGCTACCAATAAACCTTTTGCTGTCTTGTTCAATAGTTTTGTCCTTGGGCTTTTGCTTATCCTCTTGGGATGTTTTCTTGTCTGCAAAGGCCTCTATTTTATGTCGATTATCAAAAGTTGAACTGGATTCGAAATATCGATTGATACGGAATAGAATTTCTTTTGCCTTAAAAGGCTTGGTAATGTAATCAAAAGCACCCTTTTGAAGAGCACGCACAGCATGAGTTATATTACCAAAGCTGGTCATCATTATTACGCCAATATTCGGGTAGTTCTCAACTACATGAGATAAAACTTCATCTCCGGTCATTTCATCCATTTTTACATCGGTGAGTACAAGATCTATGGAATGCTCTTCCAGATATTCGATAGCTTTAGTTGGATCGGTGAAAGCAGTTACCTGGTACCCGTTTATTGAGAAATTTTCTTCCAGGAACTCTAGTAGCATTTCATCATCTTCAACAATAAGAATATGTTCTTTCATAAGATGGGAAGCGAATAAAGTCTTGCTGTTTCTTAATCGAAATTCTATTTAATAGCAAAGAAACGTTAAGTAAATAATTCTAGGTGAAAAAAACTAAAAATTTATTATTCAACTTAAAGACTTCCTATCTAACAGAACAGATTTAAAAAGTAGAAGAGGCCTTTGCAGAACCCCATAAGTCATTCTGAATCCCGCCGAATTTCTCGTCGCTCTGCTTCTCGAAATGACAAAATCTTGGTTTTGCAAGGGGCTCTACAAAATGATTAGCTACTAATAATTATCGCAGTATTTTATTGGCGATATCTTCCCAAACATCTGGGTTATTTATTTTTCGACCCAGTTCTGTTTCGCTGGCTTCTTTTGAAGAAGAATAAAGTGTTTTCTGGTATTTATTTACTTTTGCCTTTAGTTTGCCTAAACGTTTAGATGAAGACTCATTCAGTTTATCCAGTTGAAGTTTGGCAAAAAGTCGTTCATCGTCACGAAAGGTATAATCACTGATCGATACCTTGTCGGAAAGTGGGTCAGATGAAGATTTATTTGAAGTTAAGCGGGAAGACCGCTCTCCTTTAGAAGAATGTTCGGTTTTTCTAAACTTATTACTCGGGTTGTTTTCGGTCTTTTTAATATCCATAATATAATAGCATATTAGTTGTCAATAACTTATGAATTAAACAGCTATTTTAAAATTTGATATTTTTCTTCTGCTTTACGCCTTTTTATAGCATCACCAAGTTTTTGCTGCATTTCATTGGTTTTTGTATCCAGCTTGTTTTGAATTTTGTGACCTTGTTCAAGTACACGGTCGTACAGCATTGTTAAACTCTTATGCTCCCGAGAAGTTATTGTGCTTTTATCAACCCCAGAAATGATTTGTTCCATCTTTTCGATATGCTCATCGCGCTTGCTAAAGGCATCTTGCAAATTTTTAATAGTAAATTCATTTTGAAGTTCCTGTAGAATCATTTCGTTTACAGTTGCCAGTTTATTCAGATGGAATTCTAAAGATAGCATTGTACTAAATTATAAACTTAATGCTTGTTGTTGACTTGTTACCGAGTTTAATTGTCTTTGGCTTTGCTGCTGCATCTGGTATAAATCTGAAAATATTTTACGCTGACGTTCTTCGTATTTCTTAAGATATTTATCTTCCGATTCGATACGATTGTCAAGAAAATCTATTTTCTGTTGCAGGCCGTCTTCCAGCGAAGTAATAATACCGCCAGACTCTGTATAGTTTTTCGCACGTTTGTACATGGCAGTAACAGGTGAGGAAGAATCCGTAAATAATTTATTAACTTGATCCGGATTATTACTCAAAACGTTGTCCAGGAGATCGGAATCTTCAATCTTCATGGTGCCATCTTTATCAAAGCCAATACCTATATCCGAAAGATTATTAATTTCGCCCGGTGCAGCAGAAGACATATTGGTCAGAGCCATTTGACGTAAATCAATAGTCAAGTTGCGGATGGATCGCATATTTTGAAGCGGACCTGTATTACCGGTTTGGCCATTAATGAACGTGCGGTTCCTTATCTTGCTATTCATATCATTAAAGGCTTTGATAAAGCCGTCGATATTGTCACGCGCTTTTTGCAGATCTTTTTCTACCGATATTTGTTCTTTCGTTCCGGTACCGCTAACAAGCGTAAACGTCATGTTTGGTATGACATCTTCAATCTTGTTTTGGCCGCGGCTAAACGTAATTCCATCAACTGTAAATTGTGCATCAAGGTTTGATGGTGTGGTGTTGTGTGTCATGTTACCCGTAACCGAAGCAAGAACTCCGGTAGCATTGCTGAATTGAATACGCTGATCATAGCCGGTGTTTGCACTTTTGATGGAAAGCTGGATATTATCATTGTTGTCAATATTGAAAACATCACTGTCAGACTCTGTACCAAGTGCATCGTTGATAGCAGTCGAAAAAGACTGTAAAATTTCTTTATTGGTCTTATTTACAACATTTCCCGAGCCGTCGATTTTGGTTGTGGAAACTGATATGGTTTGCGTTTTACCGCCAATAGTGACATCAAGTGACCCGTCGCCCTGGGTTGCAAGATCAGTATTCGAGCCGGTAATCACGTTTGATAGCATGATGTCTTTTGAGGCAACCCTATCTACGGTGATATCATAATTATTTGGCTGCTTCATCCCTGAGATGGAGTCAACTCTAACAGCATTGGTATTGCTCGAATCCGCTTTTAAGGGACTAAAATTATTTTGTGTCGCGTCCTTCAGTTCATCAATCTTACTGATAAAGCTCGAAACAACAGAACTAACCGTCCCCAATGCAGCCTTTTGATCGCTAATGTCGCTCTTTTGATTTTGTAGATCGACCTTGTTCTGGCTCTTAATCTGGACAAGCAACTGCACATATTTTTCATAAGGGTTCGATTGCTGGACAATGTTGCTTATAGAGGACATAATGATTTAAATATTTGTTAGGCTTATCCCCATCTATTTTTGTAATTGGGGTTCTTCATCATTGGCAATAGTATCCCAAGCGTCTCTGAGCGGTTCCAGAATTTCTCTGATTTCCTCATACTCTTGTTGACGAGCCAGATCCTGGCAATATTTATACAGTTGAAAAAGCTCACCTGCAGGTTCATAGTCAAAATTCAAGCTCTCAATGAGGGTTGAAAGTATATCCTTAACGCGCTCCTCATCCTTGCGGTAAGTCGCTTGCAAAACTAAATCATACAGTTTTACTACCAGTCTCAAAGGAGAGGCATTTAAAACTGCTTGTCTCTGATAAACTTGATGTGGATTTTGCATAAGCTTATGATTTTCTAAAAAGTTCTACGATATCAGCTATCATTGCTTATCGACGTTTTCTTCAAAACCTTAAATTCATTAAGCATTTCTAATGTTGGTTACCATTGGGCAATTATTGAGGTAATTACTTGCGCTAATCCAACTGCAGGATAGTATAAAATTCAAATAGTATGCCATTCTATTGTAATGACGGTGCTACAAAAATATAAAAAGGGAATTTTGCAAATTAATACCGATATATCTA
>Ga0102959_1000383_pt1 | contig 12870 bp, 11 predicted proteins | sample SalPonF2_B_D2_MG_FD_84520 | JGI IMG/M metagenome (GOLD analysis project Ga0102959, IMG submission 84520) | Salt pond soil microbial communities from South San Francisco under conditions of wetland restoration - Salt Pond MetaG SF2_B_D2_MG ...
CGCGGTCGTCGATTCCGTCCGGCTCCCGAGACTCCTGCTCCACACGTGGGATACGGAGTACGTCTCCGGGTGGGTCACCTCGAGCCGGTACGGCTCCGGTGGCGTGGGCGCGTACTTCGTCCGAACGGAGGGAGACGAGATTCCGCCCTACGTCGGGGACCTGGTGGAGCGCTACAACGCGAACGCCGGGCGCGCACCCGAATCCGCGAGAGCCGTCTTCGCGAACCAGCGGATCGACCTCGTGGTCACGTCGACCGCACACCCAGTTGTCCGGGAGGACCGCGCTGGTGCCGCGACGAGGGCCCGCACGGAAACCGAGGAGGTGTACGGCCTGGTCACGGGCGACCCGGCGATCGAGCGCGTCCAGGCGGGTGGACTGTCGAACCCCACCATGACGGTCCGGGTCAGGAGAGACCACGTGGACGCAATCGTCGAGTCCGACGACCCCGGCGGCACGTTCGTGGAGTACTACCGGAGGGGCGTGATAGCGGTAGAGCCCGCGAGCCTCGGGACGCGGGTCACGTTCGGTGTCGGTGGCGTCGTGTCGAATCTCGCGCGCAGATTCGGTGACGACGGCGGGCGATACCCGAGTCAGGTGGTGAGGCGGCTCGCGGGCTACGGGGGACTGTCGCGGAACGCGGGTCTGGTGAGACGGAGCAGGGTGGTGAGAGTCGCCGACGACGTACCTGTGGCGGGTCACGAGGACGTTGGCGGACTGAAGGACGAGCTGCGGCGTGATGGCGGCGGTGCGTCGCGGTATCTGCGCCTCGTGCAGGGTGGGGCGGCGGTCGCCGACGAGGTGCGTCATTCGCGTTGAAGGCTCGCGATTCTCCGCTCCGGTGGGTAGGCCCGGTTGTGCGCTCCGTCACTTCGTCCCACTCAGACTGTCCGGTTGCTCGTTCTCTTCGGGTCACCGGGTGGGACCGGTCAGTTGAAGAGCCACACGTACCGCCAGAGGCGTTGGCGAGTGGGTTGATGCCGTTACAGCCCGTCGTCTCGGGTCGGATTCTGTCGAGTTCGTCGGAGGCTCGCGACACGACAGACGGTTGCAGCGACACTCACATCCGGGGTAGATTCGGGGAGGAAGGTGGTCGATGAACGCTGATGAGAACAAGCCGCCCATTCAGGTCCCCGCTTCTCCTGTCTTCTTCCCGACCACGATGACGTGCCGGAGCGAGGGGAGTGCCTCGTGGGCACGTCGTATCTGCGGGAGGAGCACCACCGGGTCGAGTCCGGCACTCCGGAGTGCTCGTTCGACGAGCACGCCCACCGGACTTTCGAGTAGCCAGCAGAACAGCGTCGTCCACTTCCGGAAGCGACCGACGCTGTGACGGGTGATGTCGCGCCGCTCGACGACCTGCACGTCCACGTCCTCGAGCGCCCGTTCGTACTCTTCCAGGCTCCCCAGTGCCGGCATGTCCCACGCCTCGGCGAACGCGCTCACGAGACGTGCTTCGGCGTCACCGACGTCCCCGCGCACGACCAGGTCCGAGAGGACGACGACGCCCTCCGGTTCGAGTGCGTCTGCGATCGCCGCGAAGACGGTCGCCCGTTCCGGGAGGTACACGAGCGAGTCGATGGCCGTACACGCGGCGAACGACCCGGGGGCAAACGGGAGGCGGGTGGCATCTCCGACGGCGAACTCGGCCGCGTGTCGCCGTTCTCGAGCGTTCTCCCACGCTCGCGTGACGTTGTAGGGCACGAGATCGATACCCGTCACCCGGTAGCCGAACCGTTCGGCGAGGTGGAGCGTCGGCCCGCCCCGTCCACACCCGACGTCGAGCAGTCCCGCCCCGTCAGTCGCCGGGAGCTGTCTTGCGAGCGTGCTCCCGACCTCGGTGGCGAGACGCCGCTGGCTCGACCCGAGGAGGGGCGATTGGTACCACGCGGAGTAGCCGAGGTTGAGGAACGCGTCGGTGTCCAGGAGGAGATCGAAGGCTCGCCAGACGTCGGCCCGCTCGCCGCGATAGGAGAACTGATCCGTGATGCGGTCGTGGAGTTGGTCGGTGGCCATCGCCGGTCAGTCGAGTTGTGACACCTCCGAGTAGCAGTACTCGGAAGTCTGGCAGTACGCCAGGTCCGCACAGCCGCGCGGGCGCTGGTAGTCGATCCCCCTGTGTCGGCGGAGGTACGTCACGTAGCCGTCGTCGACGCGGTCGAGTACGTCGTGACAGACCCACTTCTCGCCGAACCGGGTCGCTCCCAGGTGCCGGTACGGACAGAGGAAGATCGTCCGCTCGACCGAATCCACGCGCGGGGTTTCGACGATGCGGACCCCGACCAGCCGGTAGGCGATCCTGAGACGCCGAACGACCGCCGCGGGGGTGTTCGCCCCGAGAAAGAGGACGAACGCGATGGCGTAGCCGAGATCGTGGAGGAGCCGTCGTATCATCGCCCGTACCGTCTCGGGCCAGCACAAAGTATGTGCCGTCTCTCGCACCCGCTCACTCGAAGGCGCCGTCTGTGACGCGACCGAGGAACGTCGCGAGCGTCGCCGTGAACCCGTCGGGCCGTTCGAGCGGGGGGAGGTGTGCGGTGTTGGCGAGGACCTCGACCGTGACGTCGTCGAGGCGTTCGGCGAGGAGTTCGGCGATATCCACGATGTCCGCACGCTCGTGGTCGCCGTATACGACGAGGACCGGGACGGCGAGTTCGTCGAGGCGATCGATAGCCGGCGGGTCGAGTTCGCGCTCGGTCGCACGCTCGTCGTCGAGTTCGTAGGACCGGAGGAGCATCGTTCGGACGAGGTCGCGGACTCCGGGGTCGACGTCGTCCAGACTGCGTCCCACACCGGCGAGCCATATCCCGCTCTCGATGTCCGCAACCCGATCGAGGTCCCCGTCCTCGAACGCGTCGGCAGCCGCCTCCCACCCCGCTCGCGTGGCGTCGTCGGTGAACTGGTAGCCACCGAGCGCGGGGCCGACGAGTGCGAGGCTCCGGACGCGCGTCGGGTGTTCCAGCGCGAAGTCGACGGCGACCGCGGCGCCCACCGACGACCCGACGACGTGCGCGCTGTCGACGCCGAGCTCGTCGAACAGGCGGTGCAGGTCCTCGTGATGTGCGTACGGGCCGGGTGGGAGCACAGACCGCCCGAATCCGCGGAGGTCGTAGGCGATGTCGCGGTAGTCGCCGGCGAACGCCTCGAGCTGGTGGTTCCAGAGTCGGCTGTCCGTGACACCGGCGTGGACGAACACGAGACAGGGTCCCGAGCCGGCGCTCCGGTAGTGGAGTTCGGTGCCGTCGACGGGCACGAACCCGCGCTCCTCGACCGGATCCGCGGACTTGCCACTACGGCGGGTCGTGGCCATAGCTACGTACCCGCTACCGGGCTCGATAAGCGCATCGTTCCGGGTCGAGCACAGGTCCCTTTCGGAGCCGTTCGAGACGGGCCATCTCTACGCCCCAATCCTCCGACCGGTGTCCGCGTCGTCCTCTCTCGACGTCTCCTCCGGGGCAGTCTCCAGCCGAGTGGCCACGCTCGTTCTCGGACGCGAACTCGTCGAGTCCGACCGGTTTTCGTGTACCATTCGGGTGCCGTCGCGATTCCACTCCCGAGAACGTATCGTCCGCAGTCGCATGCCACATCGAAAGCCCTCAGTCGGGCGGGTGACCGTTCGACGGTCACTGTCCCGCTCCCCGTCTTCAAAGCCGAATGGGCCGGTTCGCTCCCCCAAGCGAACGGCCCGCCAGCCTCGTCGATCCCCACGTGTCCGAGGCTGTACGCCGAAAAGGTACCCCGTGATAATACGCCGTTTGCCTAATACACTAGGTTCATCCCGTCGTCTTTCAGGGGCGCTGGCACGTTCCTCCCGTTCGTCACGCCGCAAAAACGGCAAATACATTTGATTTTCTGGTCGAGCTGCACCTCCAACGCCGGAGGGTTAATCAGTGTCGCCGTCCCAATGGGGGCTGAATGTCCACGGACTCAGTCACCCCCGTCCTCCGCGAAACCCTGGACGTGTTCGACCGGACGGGCACTCCCCGGACGACGACGGAGGTGGCGAACGACCTCGACCTGGGTCGTCGGAGCACCTTCGAGCGGCTCGAGCGACTCGTCGACCACGACGAGCTCGCGACCAAGAAGGTCGGCGCGAACGGTCGGGTGTGGTGGCGACCCGTCACGTCGTCACCAGCCACGGCGACCGCGACGACTGGAACCGGGGGGACTCTCGAAGACGACCGCCCCCAGTTAGACGCCCTGGTCGACGCAGTCGAGGAGTACGCCATCTTCATGCTCGACCCGGACGGCCGGGTGCGGACCTGGAATACAGGTGCCAGCCGCCTCAAGGGCTACGAGCGCGACGAGATACTCGGAACGCACTTCTCCGTCTTCTACACCGAGGAGGACCAGGCGGACGGCCGCCCAGCGGAGAATCTCGCCGCCGCGCGGACCGACGGCTCGGTCGTCGACGAGGGTTGGCGGGTGCGAAAGGACGGCACCCGATTCTGGGCGCACGTCACCATCACGACCAGCCGCGACGACGCCGGCGAGGTGCAGGGCTACGCGAAGGTGACGCGGGACATGACCGAGCAGCGTGCACACGAGCGCCAGTACGAACGCCAGCTCGACGAACTCGAATCGGAGCTTCGAGCCATCTTCGACCGCATCTCCGACGGATTCTACGCGCTCGACGACGAGTTCCGGTTCTCCTACGTGAACGAGCGGGCCGAGGAGCTACTCGACCTGGACGAGTCGTCGGTTCGCGGCGAGGACATCCGCGAGGAGGTACTGCTCACCGACGAGTTCGACGACGCGCTCCACGAGGCCGTCGAGACCGGGGAGCCAGTGTTTCTCCAGGACTACTACGAGCCGGCCGGTGCGTTCTTCGAGAACGCCCTCTATCCCTCGGAGTCCGGCGTCTCGGTCTACTTCCGGGACGTCACCGAGCGCACGCGGCGCGAGCGCGAACTCGAACGATACGTGGGGGTCATCGAGGCCATCGGCGAACCCGTCTACCAGCTCGATTCTGAGGGCTGCTTTTCGTTCGTCAACGACGCGTTCCTCGAGGAGACGGGCTACGACGAGGCCGAACTCATTGGCCAGCACGTCTCGCTAGGGATGGACGGAGAGGCGATCGACCGGACCATCGCTCACATCGAGGCCCTCCTCCAGAGCGACGAGAAACGGGCGACCCTCGGGTACGACATTCGAACGAAGGACGGCGAGGTCGTTCCGATAGAGAACCGCTTCACCGTGCTGACCGACGACGACGGCCGGTTCCAGGGAACGGTGGGCGCCATCCAGAACATCTCCGAGCGGCGGGACCGAGAGCAGGCACTCGAACTCTACGAGACCATCGTCTCGACCATCGACGACGGCGTCTACGTCCTCGACGAGGAGTTCGACTTCGTGCTGGCCAACGACGCGTACGTCGAGATGACGGGCTACGACCGCGAGGAGCTCCTCGGGGCACACTGCACGCTCGTCGTCGACGAGGAGGTTTCTGCCGAGTCGGCCAGGCGCCTGGAGGCGCTCGCCGCCGACGGCGAGGGGAGTGGGAGTGCGACCCTCGAAGCCGACATCCTCCGCGCCGACGGCAGCCGCCTCCGGGCCGAGAGCAACTTCACCGCGCTCCCGGGCCCCGACCCAGACCACCCGTGGAAGATCGGCGTCGTCCGCGACACGACCGAACGGTACGAGTACGAACAGCAACTCGAAGACCAGCGAGCGCACCTCGCCGCGCTCAACAACCTCCACGACGTGGTCCGCGACGTGACGGACGCGGTGTTCGAGCAGTCGACGCGCGAGGAGATCGAACAGATCGTCTGCGAGCACCTCGCGGGGTCGGACTCCTACGCGTTCGCGTGTATCGGTGAGGCGGACACGGCAACCCAGACGATACGGCTCCGGTCGGAGGCCGGAGACGACAGCCACGTTGACGACGTCGACCTCGCGAACGAACCGGGTGACGCCCGCGCTCACGGGCCAGCGGCACGGGCGCTCCGCACGAGCGAGCTGCAGGTCATCGAGGCCGGGGCGGGGGACACGTTCGACGACTGGTGTACCCACGCATCCGGGGTCGACGTTCGATCGGTCGCCGCCGTCCCGATCACCCACGGGGAGGTCGTCTACGGCGTCCTCTGCGTGTACACGGAGCGCACCGAGGCGTTCACCGGGGAGGAGCGCGGGGTGGTCGGCCAGCTGGGCGAGATCGTCGGCCACGCGATTGCCGCTGTCGAGCGAAAGCGCGCGCTCACGAGCGACCAGGTCACGGAGATCGAGTTCCGCATAACGGACATCTTCTCCGAGTTCACCGCCGCCGGATCGGAGATGGGCACGGTCTCCCTCGACCAGTACGTCCCGATCGGCGAAGGCGAGTACCTCGCATACGGTACCGCAAACGCGGACACTGTGGACTCGTTGGAGGCGTTCGCCGGCGAGGCCCTTCCCTTCTGGCGGGACATGCGGGTAGTCGACGAGGGAACGGAGGCGGTCGCGTTCGAGTGCCGCCTGACCGAGCCACCGGTGCTCTCGGTGGTCACGGCCCACAACGGCACGGTCGACGGGGCGCGAATCGATGACGGCGCATTCGAGATGACCATACAACTACCACCCGCCGCCGACGTGGGCGTGGTCATCGAGCGGGTGCGGACCACCTATCCGGGGGCGTCGATCCTCGCCAAGCGCCAGGTCACGCGCACACGCGACGAGACCAGACGGCTCAACCGGACCCTGACCGACGCGCTGACCGACCGCCAGCGCACCGCGCTGGACGCGGCCTTCTACGCGGGCTTCTTCGAGTGGCCGCGGGAGAGCACCGCCGAGGAGGTCGCCACCTCGCTCGACATCTCGGCGCCGACGTTCCACCAGCACATGCGCAAGGCCCAGCAGAAGATCTTCACCACGCTGTACGAGTCCCCGTCGACGACGCGTGGGTAGCGTCGCGCGGCGTTTGTCCCGCCCGTGGCATCCGCCTGCGGGTGTTGCTCACACCGTAGAGCGGCAGGCGCTGCATCTATCACTGCGGAACACCCACCTCAGAGCGTGTACCGCCCGGTCTCCACGCCACAGACGTCGCAGTCGAAGACGAGTTCCTCGTCCGTGGAATCGGGCACAGCGGGCGTCAGCTCACCGCACGCCGGACAGTCCCGACGCAGATCAGTCGGTCCCTGCTCGTGCGGCGCACCGAGGGCGAGCACCTCGAGCCGGGTGTCCCCGCGGTTCCAGCCCTGCTGCCACTCGCCCGGTGCGAACCGTATCAGTTCGCCCGACTCGACCGCGACGTCACCGTCCTCGGTATCGAACGTCGCCGTCCCCGAGAGGACGACGAACACCTCCTCTTGCTCGTGGTGGCGGTGATAGCAGTAGCCGATACTCGACCCGGGCGGGCGCTCGTAGTAGTTGATCGCCACGCCGGTCGTTCCGAGGGCGGTAGAGAGCGGGCGGAAGACCGCTCCGGCGTCGGTTCCTGGATTCGTGTCGACGAGTCGCGTTTTCTCCATCTGCAGGCTCCGGTGAGTGCGACTGTGATTTGCCTGGCGGTCTTTATCAGGCCGTCGGCCGCTCGGGAGACGAGAACTTCGAGGGCTCCGTCCGGCCTTTTCGCTCACGCCTGCTTCGACGTCCGCTCCCGTTCGAACGTGTCGTCTCGTCGGACCAGGACGCCGACCCACCACAGCTTCAGCCCGGACGCCAGGACCGTGGCGACTGCGGTCTCGACGGGTCGTCGCAGCCAGGCGGCGACGAGCGCGGAGAGGGACGCGACGGCGCCGAGGGAGTTGCAGACGTTCGGGTACGAGGTGCCCAGCGTGCCGTTCCCCTCCTCCCGCACCCACCACCGTTCGGCCAGGACACCGCGGGTCATCCAGGCGTCCTGGCTCTCGGGCGGCGAGAAGACAAACGGGCTGATGGCCGCCCAGAGGAGCGCCGCGGCGAGGAGCCGCCAGTCGCGGCGATAGACGGCGTAGACGCGGAGTGGACCGGTCGGCACCCGGGACCACCTGCTCTTCGGATTGGCGTGGCGAGTCCAGAGCAGTTCCTCCAGCCTGCCGGTGACGGGCTCCATACCGTGACGTACGGGGGGAGCCGGCATCACTGTCGCGTCGACGGGGCCTCGCTTCGGGTCGTGCGGCCGTGCAAGTCAATGCGACCGGTCGGCCGACGGTCGTGGAGCTACTGGCCGCCGACCGGCTCCGAGTCGACTGCCGTCGGAGAGTCGTCTGCAAGTGCAGGGGAACCCGTCTGCAAGCACAGGGATGTGGGCAATTATTATAACGAATATTTATTAACTTTCCTGGCGTCCTCCCACGTGAACCTCGACGGATACGACGAGGGGCGGGTAGCGGCCGCTGCTCTACCGACGAGCCCCGAGCGCATCCGGCGAGGGAGCGGAGAATCACGATGGCAGCTACTAGCCAACAGCCGAGCTACGAGGAGACGCGCGCGGACGTAGAGGAGACCTTAGGCATGGTGCCCGGGTTCTTCGACGAGCTGAGCGAACAGGACCTCGTCAACGAGTGGCCGAACTACAAGCGCTACGCGTTCGAGGAGACGGCGATCCCGCCGAAGTACAGGGAGCTGATCGGTCTGGCCATCGCGGCGAACATCAAGTGCCCGTACTGCCAGTCGTTCCACCTGGCGGCCGCGAAGATGCACGGCGCCACCGAGGCGGAGCTCGCGGAACTCTCGTTCCTCGCGAGTTGGACGGCCCGCTACAGCGCGCTGATCCACGCCCAGAACTACGACGTGGACACCTTCGAGGCGGAGCTCGAACAGATCGGCGAGCACCTCGAAGCGCAGATGGCGTCGGACTAGCCCAGCCGACCGTCGGTCACGGAAACGTCGAGACCCGTCTCGACGTTCCGGTATTTGCTCTGCACTTCTCCGGATTCGCGTCCGCGTCCGCGTTCGCGGTCGGTGCGTCACCGTGACCCGCGCGTCCCCGAGCGCAAATTGCCCTCGTTTTCGGCCCGCATTTAGGCCGAAGTCGTCGCCGTCAGACACTTATCAGTTATCTTTAAGAAAAATTATAAAGACAAACTACCCAATATATTGAAAAAACTTCAAGTCGTGGAGGGCGTTTTCTCACATGCGTATGGCAAAAACGGACGAATCGGTTACGGCGTACCTGGCAGAGAACCCGCGAATGATCGGCGTGCTGTTCACCATCATGCTCATGCTGGCGCAGGCAGGGAACGTTACGGCAGCGTGTGCAGCGACGACGAGCGGTCCGTAACTACAATCCTTCTTCGATTACCTGACTACTCCACCGAAGACCAGCAGGTGTACAGACTGGTAGTTCTTCCCAGCTGAAAAATTCTAGTAGCTCTTCTTCGGAAACCTCGAACGAGTGGAGTTCTCCGGCGCTGAGGTAGAACGAATCGATATCCGTGAGATACGGCTTTATTATGCTCCCCATACCACGTTCTGAAGTGGGATACGTTTCGATCTGCAGCTGAAGCTTTTCCTCTTCTTCGTGTGCTTCTAGGTGGAAGACCATCGGCGTCCCGCTCTCGGCCTGCGCGATGGCCAACCCGTTGTCGCCGACGACGAGGTACTGGTCGCCGACGATGCTCTCGCCGCGTGCGACCTCGAGTGCCGACTGCAAGGGGAAGCCCGCGTTCAGGAGGCGGGCGACCGTGCGCCCGATCTTGATCGCGCCGCTGTTGATGACGTCGGAGTGGGTCACGATGCCGGCGATGGCGCCCGCGTCGATGAGGGCCATACCCTGCTCGTACGACGAGCACGCGTTGAGGAAGAAGGCGTCGACGCCAACCTCGTCGAGGGTCGCGGCGTCCAGCTTGCCGTCGGCGCACTCGAATCCCTCGGCGTCGATGTGCCCGATGTAGTGGAGGAAGTCCGTCTGGGACGCGAGCACCCGCTCCAGCTCCTCGACCTCGAGGTCGTGGTGGACGGAGACGTCGAACGGGAGCCGGTCCCGGGAGCCGTAGACGTGGTCGACGACGCTCCGCTCGTCGTCCATGCGTGCGTCGTTACACACCACCGTGATTTCGATGTCGCCCTCCACGGGGCTGCGGTCGAGGCGGTTCATGAACGCGTCGAGCGAGGACTTGCTCGCGCCGATGGGGGTACCGTCTCCGACCCAGGCCTGTTCGAGCGAGTCCGCGGCGTCCGGCTGGACGTACGAGTACTCCGCCGATTCCGCGGCCGAGCTTCGCGTGAAGTCGTCGCTCCGGAGGAAATCGTTGACGACGCCCGCCTCGACCGACTGTGTGGGCTCCGGTCGCGCCTTCGGCGTCCGGATCACCGCCAGGTCGTCGACCAGGAACGGCAGGGACTCGACGCTCTGGGCCGACGGTGCGACGTGGGTCGTGAGCTTCCAGTCGGGAACGTGGGCTTCGAGCGTCTCGAACGGGATGTCGAGGTACGCCTCGACCTGCTCGGCGAGCGAGTAGTCGTACACCGTCGCGAAGTCGAGGGGTATCTCGCCCTCGAGGACGTCCCGCTCGTGTAGCGGGACGGTGTAGTATCCCTCCGTCCGGACCAGACAGTCGAGGAAGAACACCTGTTTCAGGACGCGGGAAACCGCCGTCTCGTAGTCCGTACCCGGCCCGTCGAGGTCGTACTCGAAGCCGGTCTCCGTCACGAGTCGCGCGGTGTCGCCCGGAACGACTTCCGCCCCGAGGTAGTACGCGAGCGAGGCGGCCGGGTAGACGTAATCGAAGTCGGCCGGGAGTTCGATTCGGATGCACGTCTCCGGGAGCGGGAGCGCGTCCGGGATATCCAGTGTCTCCCCGAGTTCGACGAGCGGGGGATGGCCGCGAAGGGTCGGATACGAGCGCTCGACGCTCGTGGTCTTGAGCGCGGACCCGAACGTCGAGATGGCGGCCATCACGGACTCGGGGTCGGGAGGGGTGACGATGGTCGCGGCGGGATGCTCGTGGTACGAGCGTGCGCCCACGACGACGTCCGTCGGGTCGTCGAAGGCGATTCGCATCCCGTCCAGCCCGGCCGAGACCTCGATGGCCGAACGTACCTTGAGGTAGAGTTTGACCGGGGCGCATATCTCGATGGTGTACGTGCCCGCCGGGACCGACGCCGAGCCGAACTGCTCGATGTCGGCGAGCATCTCGCGCGCCTCGTTCCTGACGTACACCGCCACGACGGTCGGCAGTACTAGCTCCTCGGTGGTGAACTGCGTCGCCACGTCCACCGGGACCGTGAACTGCCCGGTCGCGGCTTCGGTCGGTTCGATCGGTGCCGGCGTTGTCAGCGAGTAGTGGTGTCGTTCGATCGGGTCGACGACAGTGAGCCCCTCGTCGTCTGCTCGGAATGTGATCTGCATAGTCACTTCCTCCCCCCCTTGGTGCGTCTCGCGTCGCCGGTCCGGGACGTCCCGCGGATGCACACGCCGGCCCGGTGGGAGACCGCGCGGGTCATAGCTGGAACCACCCCGTCTCCGGTCCATCGCGGAGACTCCAGCGTTGCTCGACGAACCCCCGCTCCGTCCGGAGTTCGATGACGGCGTCGAAGATGGGTTCGAGCAACCGGACTGTCTCGTGCGTCGTGGATTTCGGCAGATAGACGTGCAACATCCCGTTCGCCCGCCGGACCACCGAGAGGACGAGGTGCAGGAACCTGAACACCTGCTCGTCGTCGTACTCGTCCAGGAGCGGAGCCAGCGAGCCGATGCACACGCGAACCGCGCCGGCCGGGAGATGGTCGTAACTCTCGAACTCCGCGACGGTTTCGACGATCTCCTGGCCCACCCCTCCGAGCTGCGGTCGGTCGATTCGGATCTCGGTGGGACCGGGTTGCTGGAACGACTGCGCGTCGGCGGTGACGCTCCGCGAGAGCGCCGTGTGGTCGATGACCGTCGTGGTGCTCCCCTCGTCGGTCGGGACGGGCAGACACCGCGATACCGCATCCCGGGACCGGTCGGTGGCCACCAGGAGCCGGTGTCTCGGTGCGTGCGAGTCGTCGCCGAAGGCGCGACGACAGCTCTGGTCGAGGACCGAGTCGGACACGGCGCCGGTGACGAGGAACCCGCAGCCGCTGCGCTTTAGCTCCGAGAGGCGGAGCCGAAACGCCTGCGTTTTACCGTCGTCCGATACGGGTCCGTCACCGTTCATTCGGTTTACGTACTCAATCAATAATATAAATAAATGTTGGGTGTGCTGGAATCGTCGGCACCCACCCATCCCGGTCCTGGGAGCACCCGAGAGCGGCAAGTTCCCCTGCCGGTCGGTGCCCCGACAGTTGGCTCCGACACCGTGCTACGTCTCCCTCCCCGTTCGGGAGCGCGTGGTGCTCTCGTTCCCTGGGGTCGAGCCCGTCACTCGGTCGCGTCCCTCGAGCATAGGACCTAACGAATGTTACACCCAGTTCGTGAACACGCGCAGGAGGAGCGCGCCGACGAGGAGCCACAGGCACAGGACGATTCCGGCGACGACCCACCGGGCCTTCGTGTGGTTCAACTCGTCGGCCGCGCGCGCCCGGCAGTCCGCCACGACGTCGGCCGGTATCAGCCGGAGTGCGACCGCCACGCCGACCGGGAGCACGACCAGGTCGTCGAGGTAGCCGAGGACCGGGACGAAATCGGGAACGAGGTCGATCGGACTGACCGCGTAGGCGACGAGCAGGACGACCAGCACCTTCACGAGCGTAGGCGTTCGGGGATCGCGAACCGCGACGGCGAGCGCGTACAGCTCCGCCTCCAGCGCCGCTGCCCGCGCTTTCAGCCCCTCGAAGGCCATCGCTGTCACACAGACGCCGTCGACGGATAGCTCTTCGTCACGGCCTCGCTGGCGGTGGACGACCCCCGCTGGCTCTTCGGCCGTCGATCGGCCTGTGCGGTTTCGACGGGACGGGCGTCGGTCCGGCCGGCGGTCCCCGCTCTCGGGGTCGTGTCACGGCCCTACACTATTCGACGACGAACCCGCAATGAATAAGTAGCATACGATGGTGTA
>Ga0102959_1000384_pt1 | contig 12859 bp, 11 predicted proteins | sample SalPonF2_B_D2_MG_FD_84520 | JGI IMG/M metagenome (GOLD analysis project Ga0102959, IMG submission 84520) | Salt pond soil microbial communities from South San Francisco under conditions of wetland restoration - Salt Pond MetaG SF2_B_D2_MG ...
AAATGTCAATCCTCCTGTCCTCCTTCTCCAAGGAGGAACTCTTGGATTATAATCTTACTCAGTATCCTTTAAAGACGCTTTTTAAAGTCCCTCTTGGAGAAGAGGGATTTAGGGAGATTGATGTTACCTTAATTATTAAGGCACTCATTTCCTGGCTTGGACTTTTGGGACAGCCTCCCAATTCAATGGTCCTTCACTTTGGGAGCCTGCATCAGAGATCCAGCCGGTATGAATTGCTCACCCGCCGCTCTTCGGGTTGCGCCCGGTCTTCTAATGCCGGATCAGGCTCCCTTCCCAAAAAATGCTCCCCAAAAGTCCCCCTTGTAGCCACATTCAACAACCCAAGCAATCCGTGCAAACTGAACGAGCCTGTCCCGACTACTGTCGGGAGGGCCAGGGGGATGGCTTATTACCCTCTTCTAAAAAGCACATTTGGTTTATTGTGGATTAAATTCTTATCTCGAATTCACCTTAAGCTAGTTGTGAGAGGGTTGTACCCTCGAACCCAAAGGTAGAGAGTGGAGTTGCTACATTTTGGTAGACACCTCCCGACCCAATCGCAAAAACCATCCGATTGTCCACCCGCCTCCAGGAGCGATGTTTTGGCTGCCCTTACATCGATATGGGTATCTTGGAAAGAAATTTTATCTCGAACTCAGGTTAATCTTACCTTGTTGTTTTTTAAATGATTTTTAAAGGCCTCTATAAATGGATGAGAAAATCCAGCGGGGATAGAGAGCTAATTAAAAAATGGGAGGTTATATATTTTTGTCTTCGGGGACGATTGAAATTTTATCAAGAGATAATCCCTTCATAATTTCGTCATAGTTGGTTACATCTTTGGGAATGATAACATCATTGTTCTCATTGGCCAGCTTGGATAGCTGCTGGATATACTTTTCTGCGAGACGCATTTGCATAGCTTCTTTACCTTTATCTTCGGAAAGAGCCTGGGCTATTTCTTCGATAGAGATAGCTGTTGCCTCTGCCAGTGATTCAATTTCCTGGGCTACGCCCTCGGCCTCGTTAATGCGCCGCTGCATTTCACCCTCTGAGACATTGATTATTTCCCGTTTTTCCCCTTCGGCATCATTTATTGTTGATTGCATGATACCTTCTGACTTGGCAATAGTTGCGCGGCGTTCACGTTCGGCCGTCATTTGCCGCTCCATTGCATTCTGGATGGTTTTGGGAGTGTAAATATTTTTAATTTCGTATCGAAGTACTCTAATGCCCCAGGCCTGTTCCATTTCGCTGAGCACTTTAACAACTTCTTTATTGATGATAGCACGATCTTCGAAGGTGTCATCAAGATCCATACGTCCGATAATGGACCGCGTCGTTGTCTGGGCCAACTGTACGGCGGCGAAGCGGTAGTTTGTGACCCCATAACTGGCGTTCACCGGATCAATGACAGCGAGATAAATCACCCCGTCAACTTCTACTTTTACGTTATCTTTGGTAAAACATTCCTGCGGTTGTACTTCTATGGTTTCTTCCCGCAGATCCTGACGGTACATAACTTTATCAAAGAATGGGACCAAGGCATGGAAGCCCGGGCCGAGCGTCTTAGAATAACTTCCCAGCCGTTCTACGACGTATGCTTTTTGGGTAGGAACCAGCTGAATAGACTGGATAAACTTGTAGAGAATATAAATGCATAAAAGTCCGAGTACGATTTGGCTGATTGTTTCAATCATGATTGTCCTCCCATGGGGTTGGTTTTAGCAGAGGGATGAGTATGGTCGCTTACTTTCTCAACTCCCTCGAAGAATGTTTTAAGGTTGGCAGTTTCGGTAGGTAACACCGATACATTAGAGCGTTCAATAACTGTTCCCAGTTGATCAATAAATTGTTCAATGAGTTTGGTTTTTACGGCCAGTTGTCCGCTCGGTTTGACAATGGCATTGGAGACACGCTTGATACCTTTTGAGGTCGCTTTTGCGATGAGTTCAATCTCCCGGGCTTTGCCTTTTGCTTCGTTAATCCGTTTCTGTCGTTTGGCCTCAGAAATCAAAATGGCAGACTGGCGCTCTCCCTTGGATTCGTTGATTTTGTAATCACGTGTACCCGTTGATTCGGTAATCTCGGCACGTTTTTGTCGTTCTGCTTCCATCTGTTTTTCCAGCGTGTTGATCAAATTATCCGAGGGCCGGATGTTTCGGATTTCGTACCGCATCACCTTTATACCCCATGGATCCGATGCCTTATCAATTTCACGGACGATATTTTCATTCATTTGCTCACGTTCAGAAAAAGTGTCATCCAGCGTTATTTTACCGATTTCGCTGCGCATGGTGGTCTGAGCCAGGTTAATCGCAGCCATTTTATAGTTGCCGATACCGTAGCTTGCTTTATAGGCATCCATTACCTTAACGTAAACCAGGCCATCGACTTCCACTTCAATATTATCTTTGGTGATGCAGGTTTGGCTGGGCACATCTATGACCTGTTCCCGCATTTCTTGTCGGTATGCAGGCCGATCGACGAATGGTATCAGAAAATGAAGTCCGGGTTTTAAGGTTGCATCATATTTACCCAGCCGTTCCTTAATTACTTCTTCACGCATCTCAACAATGATGAAGACCTTGGTAAAAATAAAAACTCCAAGGGCAATGATAATAAGTAGGATTGTCCACATAGTGGTAAAATTAAGTTAAGATGAAAATCTGAATTTACAGATTTGGGCTCAGTAAAAAAGTCCCGTTTTTGAGTTTTATAATCGGGAGGAGCGTTCTCGGTATTATTCTTCGAGCTCATCTACCGATTCAACGATCCAGGTAACATTATCGCGGTATCGAATTTTAGCTTTGGATCCGGCCGGTATTTCGCCTTCCAGCGTTTGGGCTTGCCAGGAAATCCCCTGGAAACGAATACGGCCTGTATGATCATTAGCATTAACCGGCTCAATTACGTCCACAATTTGATCCATTGCCTCTACATCCTCATCGGCTAGTTTATAGGTGCTTTCTCCACCCCAGTATTTCATAAAGATCGGGCGGATGATGAGTAACAATCCAATAGAGCTCAGCAGCCAGGTTATAATGGAAGTAGCCGGATCTGCCATAATCCCCAGCCACCGTAGAAATCCCACCACCAGGCTACTCACTCCCAGAAAAAAAGAAACACCGCCCGGTAGAAAAGCTTCGGCTATCATCAACACAACACCGCCGACAAAGAAGATAATTGTTAACGTCTCACTATCCATCGTATAATTTTCTAAACAACATTAATTTAGTTCCATTATAGACAAAAATTTTAACTCAGTAAATTCATTTTCTCTAATATTACAAGTCAGCTAGTATTATTTGGGATCAAAAAAAAGAGCAGGTCCGGAAAGAACCTGCTCTGCACTAAGGGGTGTGTTAATTAAATCGTCTTTATTTAGCTGTCTCCATTTTCATCACCGGTATCACCATGTTCATCTTCATGCTCGGTTTCGTGTTCAGCATGAAATGATTTTTTGATGTTGGCATCAATCTGTTCCTGGTTGTCCGGATTAGTGGGATCCAGGGTGTTGCCCGAAGAGTCGGTGAACCAAGAGGAGGGATCAATGTTTACAGATACCGAAGCGGCAGTAGTATCGGTTACTTCAAGTGGAGGATTTAACTCGAGTTCAAGGTGAAAATCTTCGCTTGTATTATATACAAATTGCTCGCCGTTATATATGCCTTTCACAACAATAGAATAACCTGTGGTGTCGCTACTGCTGCTATTATAGAAATCGGTATCCTGAATGCTTGAAGGGTCTTCGGGAGGAGCAATTTTTACTTCAAATTTGTTATAGAGGCCTACCGGCACATCTTTGGAGGTGATTTTCAAATCACTACCATCAAGAGGCAGATTTGCAACAAAATTTCTAAGCTCAAAATCCAGTGAATCTTCTGCCTCGCCATCTTCATGGTCGTTCTCATTGCCGTCGAACTCGGTAGAATGACTTTTTAGTTCTAGTTTTTTGACCAGAAATTTAACCTCCGTTAGTGAATCAACGGCCTGTGTTGTCGGACTACTTGCAATCTGTTTAGCCGGGGATGATGACTGAACGTTCATTTTAACTGTAACAGGGCTTTTGTTCGCTGTTTTAGTATTTGAGACATTACAAGCAGAGAATATAAGTGAGATGAGAATGGTCGAAAACGCCAAATATAACTTTTTAGATGATTCCATATTTTTGAGGTTTTGTTTAGTAGGGTGTAGTAGTAATATGATAATTCATACAATTTGTTCCGATTCCAACCATCATATTGATTAAAAAGTTATAAAAATTCTAATGGAACAACTTTCCGTTAGGTCGATAAAAATAATTTGTAACATATGGTGAAGTAATTTCTCTTGATAATAGAATTATATATCAAGATCAGAAATTATTAACAATTTATTGTTAGGATTTATGAATTCTAAGAAAGTATTAGTAGTAGAAGATGAGATGATTATCGCCCTTCTCATTGAGCGTATGGTTGGCAACCTGGGACATGAAGTAGTAGCTAAAGTAGCTTCGGGCGAAGAGGCCGTGTCGGTTGCTATGGATAAAGAACCGGATCTGATCTTGATGGATATTCGACTTAAGGGAGAGATGGATGGTATTGAAGCCATGTTAAAAATAAGGGAGAAAAAAAATATCCCGGTAATTTATATATCCGGTAATACCGACATGGTTTATCAGGAAAAAATAAAGCAGACCGGTTATATCGATTTCCTTTCTAAGCCCATAACACTCTCGGATCTGGACCGGTCATTTAAATTGGCTTCTTAGCATTTGACAGAAGTGAACCTTTTGTTAACTTCTTACGTATCCGGTTGAGAACACGAGCAGAGTAGCATTATTGTTATGGGCACACAATTTCAAAGGCTAAAAAAAGAATTGAAATCTCTAGAGGGAGATGACCTCTTAGCCCATTCAGTAAATAATAAATCTCGAAGCGGATTATTTAATGCAGGACTATCCTCTCCCAAATGGCTTAAAGGTTTTCTGTTTGCAGCATTTCTAGGTGCTTTCATCCTTTATGCCGGATTCAACTATATCGGTTCCACACCATCGTTGGGGAATTCAGTTTCAACGGTAGAAAATTGGGTTAATCAGCCCAACGAAAAATTACTGGAAGACATGGGAGACTGGATGGAACAGATGGGATATACAGGCTTAAGTCGGCAGGATCTTATTGATTTGCGTAAAGAGGGAGTAACAGCTACGTTCACTTCCCGAATGCGCGACCTCGGTTACAAAGATCTAACGCTCGATCAATTGGTCCGGCTTCGACAAAACGATGTTTCCTCCACATTTGCTGCAATGATGAAAGAGCTTGGATATGATCTGTCGGTAGATGATCTTGTTGAACTACGTCAACATGATGTAACGGCATATTATACCAGCAATTTGCATGATCTGGGCTACTCGGACATTACAAAAGATCAGCTCATCCGTTTAAAGGATACGGGAGTTCGCACTTCAGAAGCTAAAAAGCTGATTCAAAAAAATGGAAAGCGTCCTACCATAGAAGAGCTCATTCGATATCATATTAGCAACCAGTAGTTCGGAACATTTCGGCTAAGATTCCTATAAAAGTGGATGAATTTTAAATGAAAGAACATCCAGATGAAAAAGCTACTGACTACCTTTTTAATTGTTTTTTCGATATTGCCTGTTATCACCTTTGCACAAGAAAATCGTGCAGCTATAAAAAATACCATAGGTATCGGTCCCCGTTTGGGATTCTACAAAGCCAATAATGCAGATAATGGTAATTTTTACGGTGGACTTCAGACGCGGATACGGATTGGAGCTGTTTTAGGTTTTGAGGGTTCGGTTGAATACCGGGCGGGCCAAAAATATAATTTTGCAGGTCAGAAGATGAACACAAAATTCATCCCTGTTACGGCATCGATGCTTTTATTTTTACCTGTGAACAGTAATTTTGCTCCATACGGTATTGCCGGTTTAGGCGCTTATTACACGATTTATGATTATGAGGGTGCTTTTACCGATCAAACCGATAATAATTTTAATTTCGGCTATCATCTTGGATTTGGGGTTGAGCTGCCTATAAATTCAAATGCGGCTCTGAACTTCGATTATAGGTATCTGTTTTTAAATCCGAATGAAAATCAGACCAGCACTGCCAATGCAGATTACAGTGGAAATGTATTTACCGCCGGATTAATGTTTTATTTGTAAATAATGTGAGTTCGATTTAACGGTTAATCATATGCACTAATTTCTATTACTTATTATTGTACACCGGTAATTGACCTTTTCTATAAGGTAGAGCTTATTTTATTTTGATTTTTGAACGATCGAATCAAGGAATATCAAAAAATCGCCCTATTTCATATCTCATTTACTGAATCCACCAATAGCACGATGATGGCGTACTGTGCAGCTTCGGGCTTTTCGAACTGCCGCCGAATAATAACGACGGCTCCGGTTCCCTGTAGTCCCGCGAGCGGGGCCGGCGGACACAGTCTCCTTGAAATAGCTCGCAGGCGTTTGAGGGGCAGTCTCTTAGATCCTACGCGAACTAACGCTGATGTCATTCTGAACGTAAGGAGGAACAAAGTGACGAGTGAAGCTGAAGAATCTCCCGGAAATTGCTTGCAGGTGGTTGAGGGAGCTGCCTCTTAGATATTAGGCGGGCCTCATCAAGGAAATCTTTCGACTAACGCTCAAGATGACATCAATTTTAATACTGATACAAAAAATTACCTCTTTAGAATCTCTGCAGGCTCCATCTGAGATGACAGAGAGTTAGATTTGTCTTCTATTCTTAATTCGAACCCGGGTTAAATTTTGGTTAGCAGTAAGTAGTCGGTTGGGCTTTGGGAATCATGTCAATAGAAGGCCTGATTTGAGACAGATTTAGGAAAAGCCCGCCAAATCATTGGCGGGCTTTTTTTGTTAACACTTTGTGCAAAAAATACCACTTGTTTCTTTATCTTAAGCTTTACAATTTCAAAGCCGTTTAAAATAGATCTACATTAAGTATTACCGTGTTAACTGTTATGCCTGAGATTAAACTCCCCGAAGTAGAATTAAACATTTATACGCCTAAAAATCCGGTTGAAGTCCCCATTGTCGAAAATTGGATTTGCACAAAAGAGAGTAGTCCCAATTTTGTGCGGCATGTCACATTTGATATTACAGGCACTGACTTGGAGGGCCATGTACGGGTCGGTCAGTCTATCGGGATACTGCCGCCGGGTAAGGACGAAAATGGACGCGATCACAAATTGCGCTTGTATTCTGTTTCATCGCCAACCGAAGGGGAGGATGGTAAATCAAACTTGGTTTCTACGACGGTTAAACGAACTATCGAAGAGCTTGACGATAATAAGTTATATTTAGGCGTTTGTTCGAATTACCTGGCGGATTTGCAGCCAGGCGATAAAGTAAAGATGACCGGTCCCAGTGGACGTCGGTTTTTATTGCCGGAAAATGCAGAGGATTTCAACTATGTATTTTTTGCAACCGGTACCGGCATTGCTCCATACCGGGGAATGGTTATGGAATTACTGGAGGCGGGGGTCGAAAACGACATCATATTAGTCTTTGGCTGTGCTTATCGTACCGATTTGCTTTATGCCGATTATTTTGAGCCCCTCGACAAAGAATATTCCAACTTCCATTATTTGCCGCATATTTCCCGGGAGGCCCGCCGAGAGGATGGTACAAAAAAATATGTGCAAACCTGCCTATGGGACAGGGCCCAATTGCTGGATCCCATTTTAGAAAAAGAAAATACCCTGATGTATATCTGTGGGCTTAAAGGTATGGAGAGTGGTATATACCGTGCACTCGGAAAGAAAAACTTTGATCAATATCTGGATATACGAGAACCCGCGGCTAGTAAAAAGCCCGAAGAATGGAATGAAAAAGATTTAAAACGTTACGTTAAGCCTTCCTCGAGAACCTTTGTAGAAGTCTATTAAAGCTATTCAAATTCCCAGCAAGTATTTAAGATCTTTCTGGAACGTAGGATTACAAACATAGTCCAATTCTTGTTTCAGTGATTGAGCAACAGAATCTATGTCATTTACATCCGTAATTTTTGGAGCTACGTTAAGGAAGCCGGGCTGCAGCGAAAATCGTTTATAATAATCTGTCAGTTCCTTATTCCACTTATTACTTAAATCAGCCGGATAGGGATGAGGACCGACAAGATTAAGCTGTCCTTTCCACATATTGATAACGCATGGTAATTTGAATAGCACGGTTTTATATAAAAAGGTTCCCAATGCAAAATCTATATTTTTCCCGGAATTTTTATGGATTCGATAAGTATAGTAAGGAAATAAAATTCCGTTTCGTCCGGGTACCAGCTTTTTCTCTAATACAGATTTCCCCGTTGATAGTTTGATACCTATAGCAACCAACGGAAGCGTAATTAAAAACAGAAATCCCAGAACAAGGATTGCTAAAGATTGAATAATTTTGGGTCCAAGTGTTTTTTCTGATGGTAATTCGTGAAAAAACAACTCAATAGTAGGTCCGGTTTTATTACCGGGATTATGAGGGAGATGCTTTTCAAGTAATACCTTTTCTTGAACTGTTGTAATACGCAGTTCTGTCTTACCCATTAATAGATATTTTTTATTACGTATTTCGCCGTTGGAAAATTAAGGGACGTTCATCTATTCGCCAGTCCCGTGGAATAGAGCTCTTGGTCCGGTTCCAGTTTGTAACTTGGACCATTCCAGGTAAATAGCTCTACAGGGCACAAGTTGCAACCTTGCACCAGTTGATGGAAATTAAAATCACGATTTGTGAATTTTGGCCCAATATTAATTCTATTTATTTAGAATGACAAATTGAGTTTAATGTTCCATAGAATTTAGCTATTAGAAATAACCCCGCCTGACACAATATATTTCATCACATCTGTAGAGTTTATATTTAGTGGTTGTACATTTTCGGGGGGGACTAGAAAAAGATTGCCAGAAAAGTTATAAGAATGCGGACAATAGACCGCTACCATATTTTCAAGTCCCAATTTGGACAAATCTTTTTGGGTTATAAAGCCTATTCGTTTGGCTTCCATTGCGCCAAAATCAACCAATACAGGTTGATTAAATTTTTTCTTATCCCCTACGAATGCTTCCGTAAGTTCTTTGAGGGAAGTATAAATGATTTTAATGATGGGCATCCTCATCAATAACCTTTCAAAATAAGCCACAATTGGTTTGGTAAAAGCTCGAGAGAAAATATAACCGATGAGAGCAATGCCGAAAAAAACAGTGACAATCCCCAGGCCGGGGATGTCAATATTCCACCAATTAAATATCAGCTTATTAAATACGTTATTTGACCAGCGAATGGCGGCAAAGATGATATAGATTGTGGCTCCAATGGGAAAGACAAGCAATAAGCCTCGCATAAAATTGTTAAATATCGAACGCATAATGTCAGATTTTTGATAAAGAAATGTTCAAAATATTTTTTCCAACTTAATATAGTGCAAATCAACTTATAAATAGGATAGTTAGAGGTGAGTTCAACCCTAATTTTTGCTATTTTCCACGCTCTTAAGAAATTGCAACAAAGAAAGCTTACATAAATGTCTCATAAGAGTTCTGCTGAAATACGCCAGGAGTTTCTGGATTTTTTTGAAGAGAAGAATCACATTACTGTTTCCAGTGCTCCGGTGGTGCCCCATGATGATCCCACCTTGCTTTTTACCAATGCAGGGATGAACCAGTTCAAACCTATCTTTTTGGGAGAACAGGAAGGATATGAAAAAGAGGGGAAATTATGGAAACGTGTTGTTGACAGTCAGCGCTGCATACGCGTGAGTGGTAAGCACAATGATCTCGAAGAGGTCGGCTATGATACCTATCACCATACGCTTTTCGAGATGTTGGGTAACTGGTCGTTTGGCGATTATTTTAAGCGTGAGGCGATTCGATGGGCTTGGGAGCTTTTGGTTGACCGGTGGGGGCTGGAACCTGACCGTTTGTATGCTACAGTTTTTGAAGGGGATGATAACGATGGACTGCCGGTGGACGATGAATCTATTGAACTTTGGAAGTCTGAAACGTCCATCGATCCTGATCATATCCTCAAGTTTGATAAGAAGGATAATTTCTGGGAGATGGGCGATACCGGTCCGTGTGGCCCCTGCTCGGAGGTTCATATCGATATTCGTCCCGATGAAGAACGCCAAAAGAAAAAAGGGGCAGAACTCGTTAATATGGATGATCCGCGGGTTATGGAAATATGGAATCTCGTTTTCATCCAGTTTAATCGCCATTCGGATGGATCGCTGGAAAAATTGCCCGCCCAGCATGTGGATACGGGGATGGGTTTCGAGCGCCTTTGTGCCATTTTGCAAGACAAGCGGTCAAATTATGATACGGATCTGTTTCAGCCGTTGCTACAGAAGATTGGAGAGTTGGCTGGCGTAACCTATGGAAAGGATGAGCAGACTGATATTGCAATGCGGGTGATTGCCGACCACATCCGTGCAGTAAGCTTTTCAATTGCCGATGGTGCTTCACCCGGTAACGATGGACGTGGTTATGTGATACGGCGGATATTGCGTCGTGCTATTCGATATGGCTGGGATAAACTGGGACTCAAAGAACCTTTTTTCCATAAGTTGGTTCCTACGCTGGCCGAACAGTTTAAAGAGGTGTTTCCGGTATTGATCCAACAGCAGGATTATGTAACTAATGTAGTACGATCCGAAGAGCAAGGCTTCCTTAAAACACTTGGACAGGGGATCGAGCTGTTTGAAGAGATGATCGAAGGTGAAGATGAAATATCCGGCGAAGATGCTTTTAAGCTGCATGATACCTATGGTTTTCCGATCGATTTAACGAAATTGATGGCCCGTGAACGTGGGGTAAAGGTTGACGAAGAAGGCTTCAACAAACGGATGCAGGAGCAAAGGGAACGGGCTCGTTCTGCCGGTAAATTCAAGGTCGATCAGTCATCCCAAAGCCAGTGGGTACCAATAACCGACACCCAAGAATTTGAGTTTGTCGGATATGATTCCTTAGCTGCCAACAGCCATATTAAAGCTCTTCGTAAAGAGAAAGATCGGAATGAGATTGTTCTTGATAAAACACCTTTTTATGCAGAGAGTGGTGGACAGGTTGCCGATACGGGGATTATCAGTAATGGAGAAGAGCATCTGCGCGTTTTGGATGTCCAAAAATCGGCCGATGGCTATATTCATTTTGTGGATCACCTGCCGGAATCTCCCGAAGGAGAATGGGAGGCAATGGTCGATGCCGACCGCCGGAAAGAAATCCGCAAACACCATTCGGCAACCCACTTGGTCCATGCTGCTCTAAAGCAGGTACTGGGCGACCACGTAGCCCAAAAAGGGTCGCTGGTGGATGAAAACCACTTGCGTTTTGACTTCTCGCATTTTGATCAGATATCGGCCAAAGAGCTTAACCAGGTTGAAGAAATTGTAAATGATCATATTCAACAGAATATCACTAAGCAGGAAGAGCGTGAAGTGCCTATTGACCAGGCAAAAAAATGGGGCGCCACGATGTTGTTTGGCGAAAAATACGGCGATTTGGTTCGGGTGATTTCCTTTGATCCGGAATATTCCATGGAGCTGTGTGGGGGGACCCACGTGGAGGCTACAGGAGAAATTGGGTATTTCCGATTCCTTAGTGAGTCTTCTGCTGCTGCCGGTGTACGACGGATTGAGGCTAAAGTTGGGAAAAGTGTGGACGAATATCTTCGCTCGGAGAACGAGTTGATTCGCCGTATTCATTCGCAAATAGGTCAAAGTGAGGATATCGCCCGGGATATCCACCAGTTAATTGAAGAAAGGAAAGATCTCGAAAAAGAGGTGGAACGACTCCGCCATAAGCAAAGTTTAAATAGTCTTGAGTACTATCTGAACCATGCGCGTGAGATAAAGAGCGGTATCAAGTTGGTTTCGGGTGAGATTGCCCATGCCGATATGGATCTGCTCAAGCAGCTTGGTTATGAATCTCTGGAAAAGAGTAAAAAAGGTACCATCACGATACTTGGTGCCAAGGAAAAAGAGGAAGATAAAGTATATATAGTTGCGGCCGTCACCGAAGACCTTATTAAGGGTAAGGGAATTAAAGCCGGTGCACTGGTTGGTGAACTTGGTAAAATGCTTGGCGGCGGTGGCGGAGGTCAGCCCAATTTAGCTACCGCAGGTGGCCGAAAGCCTCAAAAGCTGAAAGAAGTATTTGATGAGCTGGATAAGTTGATCACTCAGCAAATTGAACAGGATTGATCGTCGTTTATGGTAATTTTTAATCAATCTTTATACCGGTTCAGATCTGTAATCTTCCAGAATTTTAGGTATATTTTGCCGCTCTGATTTTTATGAAAACAACTGACACACGACAGCAACAATAATTGTTGTAAATAGATATTATGGCTAAGAAAAAGAAAGACACAAAAGAAAAAGAAGAAGTTACATTCACTCCCTCCGGGACAGGTATTCGCACTAACGGAAAAGTTGTCCGTAGTACTGAATTACCGTCTCCAACTAAGAAAAAACATAAATCACTCGGCCTGTCCGAAGAAGATGTGGTAGATATGTTCGAATTGATGTATCTGCAACGCCGCTTCGAAGAACGAGCCATGCAGATGTATCAGAAGGGCAAGTTCGGGGGCTTCCTTCACCTTTATATGGGACAGGAAGCTGTTTCCACCGGAACAGTTTACGCTCTGAATGATGATGACGATATCATCACTGCTTATCGCGATCACGGCTGGGGATTGGTTCGTGGCGTATCTCCTAAAGAAGGAATGGCTGAGCTTTACGGAAAGAAAACCGGCTGTTCAAACGGAAAGGGCGGCTCCATGCACTTTTCAAAGGTTGACCATCACTTTTGGGGAGGCTATGGAATTGTTGGCGGCAAT
>Ga0102959_1000388_pt1 | contig 12792 bp, 10 predicted proteins | sample SalPonF2_B_D2_MG_FD_84520 | JGI IMG/M metagenome (GOLD analysis project Ga0102959, IMG submission 84520) | Salt pond soil microbial communities from South San Francisco under conditions of wetland restoration - Salt Pond MetaG SF2_B_D2_MG ...
AGAAGGTGACGTCGGGGTCGTCGAGGTCGACGGCCGGCTCGAACCGGTCGGCGACCGCGTCCCAGACGGCCTGCCCGCCGTCGCGCTGGAGGTCGTGGCTGGAGAAGGGGTGTGCCTCGGCCGGCCCGGCTCGGCGTGCGTCCACGGCGAAGGTCCCATCGTCGTAGTGTGCCTCCGAAGCCACCACCAGCGCCGCCTCGATGGCGTCCTGGGTCGGCTCGACGGCGACGGCGGGGCTGGCCGAGACGACGCCGAACGCGTCGGCGGCCGCGTCGGTGGCCGCCTCGACCGCGTCCTCGGTCGTGTGGACGAGCAGGCGCGACCACTGGCGCTCGACGGAGCCGTAGGCGACTCCCCGGTCGTCCAGCATCGCCGCCAGGTTCTTCCGGAGCTTGCGCTCCATGGCCCGCTGGACCTTGCCGCTCTTGACGCCGACCTCCCCGTGGCGGACGAGGACCGTGTCGGCTCCCGGCGGATGCATGCACGGGCGTAGAGAGGCCGAGAATAAACCGGCTTCGCTCGCCGGATGGGTCTGCGGTGGGGCTCCGGTGGTCGGAACCGTACCGTTTCGGGTGGTTCGGACCGCCCGGGAGCCGCGGCCCGTCGGAAGCCCGCGTGCGCCGGCCGTCGACGCCGCGTCCGGCGACTTACGTGGACTTACAAAGACTTACACGGAATTACAACGCCCTGCGAGCGGCCCGCGCGGTCGAACACCGCCGGCTCGGCCCGGTTCCCGTCGTCGGACCCACCGACAGCTTTCCCGAACCGAACGGTTTTCGGGAACGAGGGGGAACTGCGCCCATGGACGAACAGCAGCGGGTGGCCGCGTTCGTGCGGGAGAACGACCTGGAGACGGACCCGGCCTACCGGCTCCTCGACCTCGTCTCGGAGCTCGGGGAGGTCGCCAAGGACGTCGCGGAGTCGACCGACTACGGAGATTCGCCGGGGGACATCGCGGTGCACCCGGACGAGATCGGCGACACCCTGTTCTCGCTGCTCGCGCTCGCGGAGGGGCTGGACGTCGACGCCTCGGCGGCGCTCGACGAGGCGCTGGCGAAGTACGAGGGCCGCATCGACGAGACGCGGACGCCTTCGTCCGGACGGTAGACGTTCCCCTCGTCCGAACGCTGACCCCGACGGGACCCCGTCCCACCGCTCAGAACGTCGAGAGCTCGCCCCGGATGACCCGCTCGGTGATGTCCGTGACGTTCGCCAGCTCGCGGTCGATGATCGCCACCACGTCGTCCTCGATGTCGGCGAGTTCGACGCCCTCCTCGGTGACGAGGTGGGCGTCGGCGACGTGCGGCTCGTCGATGGGCTTGCCGATCTGGCTCAAAAGGCGGATGCGCAGGTCGCGGATGCCGGGCACCTCCGCGACGACCGCGTTCGCGATCTCCGTCGAGAGCAGGTTGTAGATCTTCCCGATGTGGTTGACCGGGTTCTTCCCGGAGGTCGCCTCCATCGACATCGAGCGGTTCGGCGTGATGAGGCCGTTGGCGCGGTTGCCCCGCCCCACGGAGCCGTCGTCGCCCTGCTCGGCGCTCGTGCCGGTCGTCGTCAGGTAGATGGCACCGCGCTCGACGTCGTCTGCGGTGTTGACGTAGACCGACACCTCGCGGTCCGTGTACTCTGGTGCGATGTCGGCGACGAACTCGCGGATGGCCTCGACCTCGGCGACGTAGCCCTCCATGTTCGGGACGTACTCGTCGACGAGCGCGGCGGCCACCGTCAGGTCGATGCGGTCGCCCTCGCGCTTGCCCATCACCTTGACGTCGGGCCCGAGCGCCGGGTGGTGGTCGTGGAACTCGGTGTTGAGACGGCGCTCCGTGTCCAGCACCAGGTGCTCGGTCTCGGAGAGGGGGGCGTGACCGACGCCGAAGCTCGTGTCGTTGGCCATCGGGACCACCCGCCCGTCGGTGCCGAACACCTCCTGGAGGTCGCCGCTGCCCTCGCCAAGCTTGACGTCGATGATGACGTTCGTGTCCAGGTCGAGTTCGGGGACGTGCTCGCGGAGGTAGTCCCGGGCCGCCCGGAGCGCGATGGCGTCGACCGGGATGCGGGTTCCCTCGTACTCCTTCGTCGCGCGCCCGACGATGAGGATGTAGATGGGCTCGATGACCTCGCCGCCGCCGAACGCCGGGGCCGCGTTCCCGGCGACGAGCTGCGTCTCGTCCGTGTTGTAGTGGAGGACCTTCCCGACGCGGTCGAGGTACGCCCGCCCGAGCGCGCTGGAGACCGACTCGGCGATGCCGTCGCAGATGGAGTCGGGGTGGCCGATGCCCTTCCGCTCGACGATCTCGACTGCCTGGTCGTCGACGGCCTGTCGGTCGATCGGCTGGACCCGAATGTTCCGATTCGTCATTGTTCGAAGATATCTCTCTCGGTCGTTCTATAACTTGCGAAAACTCGCACCGGCCTGGAAATGCCTGGGGGTAATATTTCCACGGTCTGTCGCGTGCGTCGGTTGGCGGAGAACGGGTCGCTACTGTGCGCCGGACTCTCGCTCCAGCAGGAGTCCGAGGTACGACGTGCGGACGTGCTCGTCGGGGTCGAGCCCGAGGCGTTCGAGCACCTCGTAAGCGCCCCGCCGCGCCGGTTCGATCGTCTCGGCCTCGGTCTCCACCTCGACGAACTCGCCCAGACCGGTCACCTCGTCGAGCGTGACCGCGTAGTCGTCGAGCGCGAAGCGATGTCGAACCTTCCGGACGGTCTCGACCGGGACGAACCCGAGCGCGTCGAGGATGGCCGCGATTGCGTCACCGCTCTCGACGCCCGTCTCGACCTCCTCGCGGGTCTTCGAGGCCGCCTCGACCAGCGGTCCCTTGTACGTCAGGCGGGCGACCGACTCGCCGTCGCGGCGCTCGCGGCGGATTCGCAGTGCCTCGTCCGTCTCGGCGAACGAGCGGTGGGGGGCGTCGTAGTAGGTGTCGGCCTGCTCGACCGTGCCGCGGTCGCGCGCGCCCGCCGCCGCCAGCGCGTCCCAGACCGGCCCGTGGGCCGCCCGGACCTTGACCTCGACTTCGTACATGCCCCTCGATGGTCGCCGGGAACGGATAAATCACGGCTTCCGGCTCCCGAACCGACAGGTGGGGCCGGGGGTATAAACGACCTACGCACGTTGGTAGAATCATCTTCCACCTAGTGAACCGAACTCATGACAGAATCTACCGCGGTGGTAGCAACACAGGTACGCTCTACTACAATGACTGCACGAAAACGACAGGGACCGCTCGACGGTCTCCGCGTCATCGACATGTCCGGGATGATAAGCGGCGCGTTCGCCACCACGATGATGGGCGACTTCGGGGCCGACGTCGTCATGATAGAACACCCGAAGGTCGGTGACCCCATCCGGGAGTGGCGCTTTACCGACGAGGACGTCCACTCGCTGGGCTGGAAGTCCATCGGCCGGAACAAGCGGACCGTCACGCTGAACCTGAGCGATGAACGGGGCCAGGCGCTCGCGATGGAGCTCTGCGCGGACGCCGACGTGGTGGTCGAGAACTTCCGGCCGGGGACGATGGAACGCTGGAACATCGGGCCCGAGGACGTCCACGCGGAGAACCCGGCGGCCATCTACGTGCGGCTCTCGGGCTACGGGCAGAACGGCCCGAAGTCCGAGAAGCCTGGCTTCGGGACGGTCGCCGAGGGTCTCACCGGGTGGGCCCACGCCAACGGCTTCCCGGACCGCGAGCCGCTGTTGCCGCCCATCAGCCTCGCCGACCTCTCGGCGGCGAACTTCGCGCTCCACGGCACGCTGATGGCGCTCTACGAGCGCGAGGTGGGCCGCGGCGGGAGCGGCGAGGGCCAGGTCGTCGACGTGGCGCTGATGGAGCCGCTCTGGCGGATGTTCTTCGGCGAGGTCGAGGCCTACGACCGCTACGGGCACATCCACGAGCGGACGGGCAACCGCCATCCCAACACGGCCCCGCGGAACATCTACGAGACCTCGGACGGCTACATGACGCTCTCGGCGTCCAACCAGAAGATCTTCGAGCGGGTCGCCAACGCCATCGACAAGCCCGAGATCATCGACGACCCCCGCTTCGCCGACAACGGCCTGCGCGTGGAGAACGTCGAGGCCCTCGACGCCGAGATCGAGGATTGGACCCGCCGGCACACCACCGAGGAGGCCATCGAGCGCATGGAGGAGTACGACGCCATCGTCGGGCCGGTCTACGACATGGCCGACATCTTCGCGGACGAGCAGTTCGCGGCCCGCGACGACATCATCGAGGTCGACGACCCGGAGGTCGGCGAGATCAAGACGTTCGGCCTGGTTCCCAAGTTCTCGCGGACGCCGGGGGACGTTGAGTTCATGGGCCCCCGACACGGCGAGTACAACGAGGCGGTGTTCAAAGACGAACTCGGCCTGTCCGAGGAGGAGTTCGAGGCGCTCTCGGAGGACGGCGTCATATGAAACTCTCCGACGTCACGCTCCGCGAGGGCGACCAGATGCCCGGCCGGAACTACACGGCCGAACAGAAGATCGAGGCCGGCCTGGCGCTCGACCGGCTCGGGCTGGCGTACATCCAGCCCGGCTTCCCGGTCACGGGCGAGAAGGACCGGGAGGTCGTCTCGGAGCTCTCTGCACGTGCGGACGCGGACGTCGTCGGCATCGCGCGGGCCATCCAGGGCGACCTGGACGCCGCCCTCGACGCGGAGGCGGACGTCGTCGAGGTGTTCGTTCCCGCCTCGGACCTCCACCTGGAGTACACGCTCGGGAAGACCCGCGCGGAGATGCACGAGCTGCTTCGCGACGCGGTAGACTACGTCCACGACCACGGCGGGACCGCCCACGTCACGCTCGCCGACGCGTTCCGCACCGAGCCGGCACAGCTGATCGAGCTGTTCGAGCTGCTCCCGGACGTCCCCCACCTCGGCCTGGCCGACACTGTCGGCGCGCGCACCCCGGCGACGGTCACGGAGCTGCTCGAAGCGCTCGCGGAGTCGGTCGACCTCTCGCGGGCCGGCGTCCACTGCCACGACGACATGGGCTGTGGCACGGCGAACGTCCTCGCGGCGAGGGCTGCCGGCGTCGGCAAGGCCGACGTGAGCGTCGCGTCGCTCGGCGAGCGCGCCGGCAACAGCTGCCTGGAGGAGGTCGTCGTCGCCAGCGCCGTCGACCACGGCGTCTCGCTGGTCGAGAACGGGGCGGAGCTCGTGCCGGTCTGCCGCGAGGTCCTCGACGTGCTTGGCGAAACGCTGGACCCGCGGAAGGCGGTGCTCGGCGCGGAGACCGCAGAGCACGAGTCGGGCCTTCATACGGCGGCGATGCTCGAGAAGCCGACCGTCTTCGAGGCGTTCGACCCCGCGCAGTTCGGCGGCGAGCGCAAACTCATCTTCGGCGTCGGGACTGGCCGCGGCGGCGCCCGGAAGCTACTCGCGCGCGCCGGCGTCGAGGCGGACGACGAGACCGTCGCGGCGTTCCTCGAGACGCTCGCCGCAAACGGTCCGGTGGAGATGGACGAGGCGCTGGCGCTGGCCGAGCGGGAGTTCGGGCGCTGAGGGGAACGAATCCGGGTGCAGTGACGTATGAGTTCGGGTGGATGGCTGGCGAGTCGGGGTGTGGAGGAGAACGAGTGCGGATGTGGGGGCGGAGGAGTGCCCCCGGGGAGCCGTTCAGTCCGACTCGGAGAGTTCGACGCCCCTGCCCGTGGCTGGTCGATTCCTCCCGCAGCGGTCAGCGACGGATGGCGAAGGGCGGTGGTCGGTCCGGCGGTCGGGTCGGACGCGGTGCTGGCGCGTCGAGCGGAGGGACCACGTCACGAACGCCGGATACGAGCCGAGCGGGCTGGTCGAGCCGGTCGTCTCGTTGCGCAGTTCGCCGGCCGCCGGGTCGACGGTCAGCACGTCGCCGTCCGCGACGTGCGCGGTCACGTCCGGCACCTCGACGACCGGCAGGCCGACGCCGATGGCGTCGCGGAGGAAGAGGCGGCCGAACGACTCGGCGAGCACGGCCCCGACGCCGGTCTCCCTGAGGGTGGGGGCCGCGTTGGCCCGGTAGACGCCGCAGCCGAACTCTCGGCCCGCGACGACGAAGTCGCCCGGTGTCACGCGTTCGGCGAACGACTGGTCCAGGGCAGCGAGGCAGTGCGGTGCGAGGCGACCGTCGCCGGTCGGAACGCGGTCCGGGGCGAATATCTGGGCCGCCGTGACGTCGTCACCGAAGACGTGTGCAGTGCTCATCCCACCTGTCCACCCCGGTCTCCAGGCGAGCGCCGCCACGGCCCCGCCGTGGCAACTTTTGCCATGCCGGCTCTTTCCCGGGACGGGGGATGAGCGTTGTCCCAATCATGGGGGGTTGTTTAAGGAGATTGATTACAACTGGTGTCCTGATTGATTTGTCGGCGTTCGTATCAGAACTGCTCGTAAAGCCTTAATATCACGGGTTGACACACTACGTGTGATTGTCGGGGTCGAGAGCGGGCACCAAACCATGTATCAAGCCGAACTACACCTCCAGCAGGAGAAGGACTGCGTTTTATCTCAGCTCGCCGATGAGTTCGGCGGACCGTTCACCGTCGAGATAGAGGAACTCCACGACCACCAGGTCACCTTCGTCCTCGACGTGGGGCAGTGGGGCGAGGAGTGCTACGACTACCTCTCGACCGCGCCGAGTGTCTCGCACGTCGAGCGGCTCGACGACACCAACCTGCTGGTGACGAAGGACTCCTGTGGGGCCTACTCGGCGGTCTACAAGAACCACGGCGTCCTCCGTCGCCGGAACGTCATCTCGGAGACCCAGCGGGTGTACACGGTGCTCTTCTTCAAGCGAGAGGATCTCAAGAACATCATCTCGGACTTCGGGAAGATCGGCACGGTCACGCTGGGGAACCTGACCGAGTTCAACGAGACGAGATCTACGCTTACCGACCGCCAGCGAGAGGTCATCGAGTTCGCGCTGACCGAGGGCTACTTCAAGTGGCCCCGGAAGGTCACGAGCGAGGAGCTGGCCGACGAACTGGACATCAGCCGGGCGACGTTCCTCGAACACCTCCGCAAGGCCGAACGGAAGCTCCTCACCGAGCTCCTCGGCGAGGGGCAGAAACCTCGGCGAGCGTGAAAGTACAACTATTCAATGGTAATGCGCCCGAAACGATGATAACCGACCGGAATCGCCACACTCGGTACGGTTCTAACGTCTAATTACCCGAGCACTTCCGCCGGAACGCCGACTCGCACGTATAAACAGCCTACCCAGTCAGGGGGAACGCTTACCCGGTGTGTAACCAATTACCGTACGGGTAGCTTACATATGTCATACAACCTTGGGGTAGACGTCGGAGGGACTTTCACCGACGTCATCGTGTTCGACGAGGACACGCACCAACTCACTATCGACAAGGTACTGTCGACGCCCGCGAACCCCTCGGTGGGCGTCATCGAGGGCGTTCGAGAGGCGACGAAGAAGGCGGGAGCCGACGTCGCGGACCTGAATCTGATCTTCCACGGCACGACCGTGGTGACGAACATGCTGCTGGAGGAGACGGGGGCGCGGGTCGGGCTGCTGACGACGGCCGGACACGAGCACGTCCTCCATCTCGCCCGTGCCTGGACGCCGGGGCCGCTCTACGGCTGGATGGGCATGGAGAAGCCGGACCCGCTCGCGAGTCTGGTCGACACCCGCGGCATCGAGGGCCGGGTCAGTTCGCCCGACGGGAGGGCCATCGAGCCCATCGACGAGGACGAGGTCCGGGAGAAGGTCGGCGAGCTCTACGACGCCGGCATCGAGTCGCTCACCGTGGCCCTGCTCAACTCCTATCTCAACCCCGAGCAGGAAGAGCAGGTCCGCGACGTCATCGCCGCGGAGTTCCCCGATCTCCCCGTCTCTATCTCCTCGGAGATCGTCCCCGAGTACGGCGAGTACGAGCGGAGCCTGACGACGGTCATCAACGACTACGCCCGCCCGCAGGTCATCAACTACCTCGACGACCTCGACGACTCGCTCCACGACGAGGGCTCGACGGCGAACCTAAACGTCGTCCGGTCGGACGGCGGTCTGGTCAGCGCGCAGGCGGCCAAGCAGCGTCCGGTCGAACTCGCGCTCTCCGGCCCGAGCGGCGGCGTCGTCGGCGCGGCGACCATCGCCCAGAAGAAGGGCATCCCCGACGTACTCACGCTCGACATGGGCGGCACCTCGACAGACGTCTCGCTCGTCGAGGGCGGCAAGCCCGAGACGACCCGGCAGACGAAGGTGGGCTACCGCGAGTTCAAGTCCCGGGCCGTCGACGTGAACACGGTCGGCGCGGGTGGCGGCTCCATCGCCCGCGTCCAGCTCTCCGGCTCCCTCCAGGTGGGTCCCGAGAGTTCGGGTGCCGACCCCGGCCCGGCCTGCTACGGGCAGGGCGGGACCGAGCCGACCGTCACCGACGCCAACGTCGTGCTCGGTCGCATCCCGCCTTCGGTCCAGCTCGGCGGTAAGATGGAACTCGACCACGACGCCGCCCGCGAGGCCGTCCAGACCATCGCCGACGAGCGCGGCAGCTCCGTCGAGGAGGCCGCACAGGCCATCCTCGACATCGTCAACGAGAACATGCACGGCGCGCTGCGCGTCGTCTCCGTCGAGCGCGGCTACGACCCGCGCGAGTTCGGCCTCGTCGCGTTCGGCGGCGCCGGGCCGATGCACGCCAACGCCCTCGCCGACGTACTGGGGGCGTACCCGCTCATCATCCCGCCGGGGCCGGGCGTCATGAGCGCCTTCGGCTTCCTCACCAGCGACATCCAGAACGAGTTCTCCAAGTCCTACCTGGAGACGGACCTCGACGTGACCGGCGCCGACGTGGCCGCCGAGCTCGCGTCGCTCGAGGGGGAGGCAGTCGAGTGGCTCGACCACGAGGGCGTCGACGAGGCGAACCACGCCTTCGAGTACTACGCCGACTGCCGGTACTTCCGCCAGGACATCCAGATGTCCATCCCGGTCACCCTCGAGAACCTCCGCACCGAGACGGGGCTCGCGGAGATAAAAGACGACTTCGAGGAGCGCCACGACCAGCGCTTCGGCTTCTCCCTCGACGCGCCGCTCGAGATAGCCAACCTGCGCGTCATCGGCAAGGGCAAGATCTCCGGCGTCGAACTGGAGGCCCGCGAACTCGAGGGCGAGGACGCGAGCGGCGCGCAGACCGGCACCCACCGCGTCTTCTTCGACGACCAGTACTACGAGACGCCCATCTACGACCGCAACGACCTGGCGCCGGGAAACGTCATCGACGGCCCGGCCATCGTCGTGGACGACGACTCGACGGTCGTCATCCAGCCCGACCACGAGGCCGGAATCGACCGCTACGAATGCATCGAGATCAACAGAGGTGAGAACGCGTGAGCACCCAGGAGGAGCTCCCCGACTTCGTCGGCGAGCACGACGTCGACCAGACCACACTCGACATCATCGAGAGCACGCTCTCGAACACCCGGTACGAGATGGACCGCGTCGTCGAGACGACGGCCATCAGTCCGGTCATCCGCGAGCAGTCCGACCAGTTCCCGCTCATTGCCGACCGCAAGGGCCGGATGGTGATGGGGCAGTTCGGCAGCGCCATCGAGACCATCATCGAGAACTCGCCGTTCGACTGGGACGACCTGGAGGACGGCGACGTGCTCGCGACCAACGACCCCTACCTGTGTGCCGGCGCGGTCTCCCACTGCCCGGACATGCTGCTCTTACGGCCCATCTTCTACGACGGCGACCTCGTCGGCTTCTCCAGCCAGTGGGGCAACCTGATGGACGTCGGCGGGAAGACCCCCGGCTCAATCCCGGTGCAGGCGACGAGCATCTTCGAGGAGGGTGTCAGACTGCCCCCGGTCAAGCTCTACAAGCAGGGCGAACTCGACAGCGAGCTCCTGGAGACGTTCGCGCACAACACGCGCCTGCCCGAGCACGCCGAGGCCGACATCAAGGCGCTCGCCGCCGGGACGAAGGCGGCCGAGGAGCGCGTCCACGAGCTCTGTGATCGGTTCGGCAAGGAGACGTACATGGAGGGCTGTGACGCCATCCTCGACCGGACCCGGGACGGGCTCATCGAGCTCATCCGCGAGTTCATCCCCGAGGGCGAGCGCTACACCTTCGAGGACTACGCCGACGACGACGGGCTCGGCCACGGCCCCATCAAGCTCCACCTGGAGATCTACCGCGAGGGCGACACCGTCTACCTCGACTGGGAGGGCACCGACGCGCAGGTGCCGGGCACCGTCAACTTCCTGTTGAACGAGAAGATGTTCAAGATGTTCGTCGGAGTCTTCCTCATCATGGCCTTCGACCCCCTCTTGACGTTCAACGACGGCTACTACGACCTCTTCGAGGTCAACCTCCCCAGCGGCACGGTCGTCCAGCCGGAGTTCCCGGCCCCGCTGGGTAATCGCCTGCCGTTGATGGCCCGCCAGTTCGACGTGCTCCAGGCGACGTTCTCGAAGCTCATCGACGGCTTCAGCGTCGCCGGCAGCTACGGCACCTCGCCGAACCTGGTCTACTCCGGGACGGACTCGGACGGCAACGACTTCCAGATGCTCGAGATCCTCTACGGCGGCATCCCGGCCCGCCCCGGCGGCGACGGGCTGGACGGCCACTCGTGGTGGCCGCTGTTCCGGACGGTCCCGGCCGAGTACCTGGAGGCGTACTACCCGCTCCGCATCGACGAGTACAGCACGCGCGTGGACACCGGCGGAGCCGGCGAGTTCCGCGGCGGGCACGGCATCGACCGCGTCTACACGTTCCTGGAGGACGGGGCCATCACCTTCCAGGACGACCGCGCGCAGACCTACCCGTGGGGCGTCGACGGCGGCTCGTACGGCCAGCCGAGCACGAAGACGCTCGTCCGGACGGACGGCACCGAGGAGCACCTGCCCTCGAAGGTCGAGAACGTCCCGGTCGAGGCGGGCGATAAGCTCGTCTTCTCCACCGCCGGCGGCGGCGGCCTGGGCGACCCGCTGGACCGCGACGCGAGCGCCGTCGCGACCGAGGTCCGGCGGGGGCTCATCTCGGAGTCGGCAGCCCGCAAGGAGTACGGCGTCGTGGTGAAGAAGAACGGCACCGTCGACCAGGACGCGACCCAGGCGAAGCGGGCGGCCATCCGCGAGGAGCGCGAGGAGCCCCCCGAGTTCGACTACGGTCCGCTCCCCGACTACGACGAGCTGGCCGAGCGCATCGCCGAGGAGCGCCGCGAGTTCAACGACCGCTCGCTGAACTGAGTACCCCCACACCCTGCCCACCATGACAGACACCGAGTGGCTCGACGAGACAGAGGCCCTCTACGAGGAGCGCGAGTTCGCCAACCGCGTCGGCTTCGGCGCGTACCCCGCGCTGGTCATAATCGACATGGTCAACGCCTTCACGGACCCCGAGTCGAACCTGGGCTCGGACGTCGACGACGTGGTCGCCGCAACCGGCCGCCTGCTGGAGGCGTTCCGCGAGTACGACCTCCCGCGGTACTTCACGACGGTCGCCTACGAGGAGTCCTACGGCGACGCCGGGCGGTTCATCGAGAAGGTGCCGTCCATGCGCGAGCTGCGTCTGGGCTCCGAGCGAGTGGCCGTCGACGACCGCATCGCCCCGGAGGGCGACGAGCGGGTCGTCCTCAAGAAGTACGCCAGCGCCTTCTTCGGGACCGACCTGCAGACCGAGCTCACCACCCACCGGGTGGACACGCTCGTCATCGCCGGCGTGACGACCAGCGGCTGCGTGCGGGCGACCGCCGTCGACGGGATGCAGCACGGCTACCACACGATGGTCCCCGAGGAGGCAGTCGGGGACCGCGCGCAGGGTCCCCACGAGGCGAACCTCTTCGACATCGACGCGAAGTACGGCGACGTCGTGCCCGTCGAGGCTGTCCTCGACTACCTCGACGAGTCGTTCGGCGAGTAGCGGCCCCGCTCGCCGGTCCCGGTCGTCCGACGCTCGCCCGGCGGTCCCGGTCGTCCGACGTCGGACCGGCTGTCGGGGAAGACCCGCATACGGAGACAGATTGTAATGACGCTCTCGAACGAGGACGACGGACAGTCCGTGGAGCGCCGGGCCAGGGCCGAGCTCGGCTTCTACCCCTCGTACCTGGCCGCGCTCGAACCGTACCCGGAGGCGGCCGACCTCGTCTGGCGGGAGAGCCGGCGGGTGCTCCATGCCACCTGGGCCCCGTCGGCTGCCCGGCGTCTCGCGTCGACCGCCCAGCCTGCGGTCAGCCGGTCGCTCCCGGTCGGGGCGACCGTCGACCGGTCCCTCTCCGAGGACGAGACCGACTCTCTGCGCGCCGTGGTACGGTTCTTCTCGTTTGTCGTCTTCCGGCTGGGGCTATCTATCGGCGCCTGCCGGTACGCTCTCGACGGCGCCGCGACGCGGGCGGCCCATCGCCGTCCGCTGCCGGCGGAGACGGTGCCGCTCTCGCCGTGCGTCGATGCGGGCGTCGAGACGACGCTCCCGGCGACCCCGTCTCTCTCGCTCGTCTCGCCCGAGGCGGCCGGGCCCGAGGTCCGGGCGACGTTCGGGCGCGTTCGTGAGGTCCTCGAGACGCCGAACGTGAACACCGTGTTCCGCGCCCTGGCGTCGGTGCCGGCCGTCCTCGAGGCGGTCCTCGATATGCAGGCCGAGTTCTACGAGACGCTCGACGCCAGGTGGGCGTTCGAGCGCTCGGTTCGTGGGTGGTACGCGACGTCGCTCGACGGCGATTCGGCGCCTCGTTCGCTCCGGCCCGCCCTTCGGACGGAGGGCGTCGAGCGCCGAACTGTCGACGAGGTTGCCGGGCGACTTCGAACGTTCCACGAGAACCTCCCGACGCTGGTCGTGACGGTGCTCGTCGCCGACCGACT
>Ga0102959_1000391_pt1 | contig 12778 bp, 2 predicted proteins | sample SalPonF2_B_D2_MG_FD_84520 | JGI IMG/M metagenome (GOLD analysis project Ga0102959, IMG submission 84520) | Salt pond soil microbial communities from South San Francisco under conditions of wetland restoration - Salt Pond MetaG SF2_B_D2_MG ...
GACTGATTTCGCCAATAATACAAACAGTTCCGATTATACTGCCGCCAGCACTATAGGTAAAGATACAACTCCCCCGAGCATCATGGCGTTTGCGGTGAGCAATCCAAGCGGGCAGGAGGTGCAGGTGAGCATCACGACCGATGAGCAGTTGGGCGGGGCCGACGGAGATATTGAAGTTGCCTTAACGGGAGCGGAAACCGGCACGTTAACCGGAAATGATTTTGCCGAGACCGATAACGGAGATGGCACCTGGACGTATACGGCCACCTATTCGGGCTCGACTGACGGCAGCTATACGGGGACGTTGAAGACGGCCAAAGATCCCGCGGGCAACGATGGGGCCGGCGGGGAAACCGACAGCGTAACGATCGATACGAGTGCTCCGAACAGCGTAACATTAGTCTCCCCAACGGCCGTGCAAACGCGGGCCAACGGTGGGTCGAATAATGTTCAGAGCCTGGATGTGAGTTACAGCTACAGCGAGACGCATCCCGACGCTGCGACCATCACCCTTGATGATGGAAGCGGCAACACGGCCACTTATAATATCGATGACAGCGGCTATGCCGGAGATGGAACTGCCAAAACGGTAACGTTGGATTTGAACGCCCCGGCTGCAACGAGTGGAAGCGGCTTTGTAGATGGCAATACCTACAGTATTCAGGTCACGGCTACCGATGTTTCCTCCAACAGCGCCAACGACAGCGGATCCGACTTGTTGACTATTGATAATACTGCTCCCAGCCTGTCCTCTGCTACCGTTGATGGAAGCACCTTAGTACTTACCTACGATGAAAATTTAGATGAAAGTTCCACTCCGGCCACCAGTGCTTTCAGTGTAGTGGGAACATCTGCCGGTACTCAGCAACCCTCAGGAGTAAGTGTGAGCGGGACAACAGTTACGCTGACCCTTGGAACTCCTATTGTTTTTGGTGAAACGGTAACGGTAGACTATACGGTTCCCGGCGGTGGAAAGCTTCAGGATGATGGTTCTGAAAATGATGCAGCCGCTCTAAGCAGCGAGTCGGTCACCAATAATACAGCTGATGCTATCAACCCAACGGCTTCCATTACCAATCCTTCTGATGGAGATGTCACCGCTTCTCAAAGTTCAATTTCAGGTAGCTCTACCGATAATGATAAAGTTGCAAGTGTCAGCCTGACTATTACTAATAGCAGTGGGAACACATGGGATGGGTCAAGCTTTACGACTACCGCAACTTCGGTATCGGCCAGTGCGGCCGACGGCACCTTTGATTCGGCCAGCGAGGACTGGAGCTATGATGCTTCCGGGATTACGGCCGAAAACACCTATACCATAACGGCGACCGCCACAGATGCCACCGGAAATACGAAAAGCAGTATGGCAGTCAGCTACACTATAGATACTACCCCGAATGTGACCACGTGGCCGACGGCCTCGGCGATAACCTACGGGCAAGCCCTGAGCAGTTCGACCTTAAGCGGGGGAACTGCGGACCAGTCGGGCAGCTTTGCGTTCACCAATCCGAGCACCCAGCCTGCTTCGGCCGGCACCTATTCTGCCAGTGTGACCTTTAGCCCGGACGATGGAAATTACAGCAGCGTGACCCACCAGGTGGATGTGACGGTCAACAAGAAGGAACTTACTGTGACCGGTGCGACAGCTTCGGACAAGACCTATGATGGGAATACGGATGCCTCTGTTAGTGGGGCGGCCTTAAGTGGAGCCCTCAGCGGGGATGATGTGAATTTAACGAATGCTACTTCCGGCAGCTTTGCTCAGGCGACGGTGGGCACGGGGATCACGGTAACCCCGACCATGAGCTTAGGGGGCACCGATGCGGGCAATTACCGTCTGAGCCAGCCGACCTTAAGTGCTGATATCACGGCGAAGGAATTGACGGTGAGCGGAGCGACCGCAGAAAACAAAACTTATGACGGGACGACCGATGCGACAATCAGCGGTGCGACGTTGAATGGAGGTATTACCGGTGATGATGTGACCCTGGGCGCCTTAGTGGGAACGTTTAGCTCTTCTGATGTTGGCACCGGCAAAACGGTAACGGCCGCGTTGACCATTACCGGCGGAGATAAAGATAATTATAGCCTGACCCAGCCCACCGGTTTGAGCGCTGATATCACGGCGAAAGCATTGACGATCACCGGCACGTTCACGGCGTCCGACAAAACCTACGATGGGACCACTTCCGCCACGATTGCTACGAATAACCTCAGTCTTTCGGGCGTTGTCGGCACCGAAGATGTGAGTTTGAGTGCGGTCGCGGCCTTTGGTGATGCCTCCGTGGGCACGGGCAAAACCGTGAGTCTTACGGGCTCTTCCTTGAGTGGAACGGATACCGGCAACTACAGCCTGTCATTTACCGGGGCGCCGACGACGAGCGCCGATATTACGGCCGGAGCTGCCTCGCAAATGACGGTATCTACTCAGCCTGCGAAAAGTACGGCAGGAGAGAATATTGCTGGTCCGCCCACAGTGACGGTGAGCGATAACGGCGGCAATCCGGTATCGGGAGTAGATGTAACAGTTTCCGTTAGTAAGAATTCCTTCAAAAACGGTACTGTTACGCAAACCACGGATGCCAACGGAGTCGCTACTTTTAACGATCTCGTTCTGAGTACTGCCGACACCGGTTATCAACTCATATTTGATGCTTCTGGAGTGACTAATGTGACCTCAAATGCATTTGAGGTTATTTCCGGTCCCGCTACAAGTATAGCCTTGACGGGAGATACCAGTAACTTGACTAGCAGTAATGACCGCACGTTGACGGCCACCCTTTATGATAGTGAAAACAATGTCGTCAGTTCTGGCAGTGACAGCAATTTGGATATATCCTTTACTAAAACAAGTGGCACAGGAACGGTAAGCGGATTGCAAACCGTGACCGCTGCCAATGGTGTTGCCACACTGGATGTGAGCGGACAAACAGCCGGAGCCCTGACTATTCAAGCCGAAGCTACAACAACGGCTTCTACTACGTTGAGTGATGCTTTGAGTTTTGATATTGTGAACGGACTCGGAAATCCGACTATTGCTACACCCGGCGATGGTGATTATGTGAATGCTGATGAAGCACCGTTGGTAACGGTTTCGGGTACGGCGCCGGGCGCAACAACGGCTCGAATCACTATCACTGATAAAAACGGAAATAAAGTCGAGCAGACGGTAACGGTCTCCAGTGACGATTACACCCATGATTTTGATGTAAGCGGTCTGGATGATGGGGATCTTACGATCAGCGTGGTTGGCATTGATGATGCCTCAAACGAGTCTTCAACTACTTCCATCAATGTGACGTTAGATCAGGTTGCACCTACGCTTTCGGTTAATGATCAGCTAACCAACGATAATACGCCAACCATTACAGGCACCTCGGATCAGCCTGCGGGAAGTACGGTTTCAATTACGATTAATGGACATACGTACACGGGCACGACTGATTCCAATGGTGATTGGAGCATTGATGTCACTGATGGGTTGCCTGATGATGAATATACGGTGAGTGTGACCACAACAGATAAGGCCGGTAACGAAACTACGACTACCGGAACGATCACTGTGGATACAACTCTTCCTGCACTGACGATCAATGACCAAACGACCAATGATGCGACTCCGGTTATCACGGGAACGTCGGATGAACCCACCGGCAGCCAGGTGAGCGTTACCGTTAATGGAAATACCTACACTGGAACCGTCGATGGCGATGGCAACTGGAGCGTGGATGTAACAGATGGGCTTCCTGAGGGTGCCTACACGGCCGAAGCAACCATTACCGATGATGCCGGAAATACCACGGCCAAACAGGGAACTATCACTATTGATACCACGGCTCCGGCGATCACTGTCAATGATCTGCTGACCAAAGATAATACGCCGACTATTACCGGTACTTCTGATGAGATTGGAGCCACGGTTACTGTTTCTATTGATGGATCTGATTACACGGGAACAGTTGCAGGGGATGGAACCTGGAGTGTGGATGTAACAAATGCGCTTGCTGATAATGCGTACACGGCAACGGCTTCTGTTTTGGATGATGCTGGTTCTGAATCGACTGATACAGCTACCATTACTATTGATACGATTGCGCCCGCCGGATATACGGTTGCCTGGGATACCGATCCGATTAATGGCACTAACCAGACGGTCGCCGGATTTATGCTGACGGGCGGCGAAGATGGTGCTGATTATTCCTGGACGATCACGGATGGAACCACTGATATTACCGGTACAGGAACCATGAGCGGAACGAGCTTCCAGTTACAAAATCAGGATGTCTCTGGATTAGCGGATGGTACACTTACGGTGAAGGTTATCCTCACCGATGAAGCCGGAAATCAAGGTGCTGAAGACAGCGACGATGCTTCAAAGAATACCGTTGCTGCTGACATTTCGGCTGTGAACTTAGGTAATGACGGATCGGATAACATTACGCTGAGTTTCGATACGGATGTACAACTAGGGTCAGCAAATGGCGACTTGGCAGTAACGATTGATGGCCCCAATACGAAAACGGTCTATAATTTCAATCGATCCGACTTTACAGAGACGGATAATGGAGACGGTACCTGGACGTACAGCTTATCCACGACCCAGGCGTATGATGACGGTGATGGAACTTACACGGCAATAATCAATGACGCCAAAGATGCAGCAGGGAATGACGGGGCCGATGGCACGGATAAAGCCACCTACAACAAAGCGACAATTCCTGCTAATTTGACTATCACAGGAGGAGATAATCAGGCTGATTCGGTAACAGCTGCCTTGCAAAATCGTTTGCAGGTCAAAGTTACCAATGCAAATAACAAACCGGTTAGCGGTGTAAGCGTTGATTTTAAAATTAGTTCGATTCCGAGTGGAGCCAGCGGACAAAATTTATCAGTGGCCAGTGCTACTACTGACGCCAGCGGTCTGGCTTCGGTGAATCTCACCTTAGGAGATAAAGCAGGAACCTATAAAGTAACGGCCAGTTCGGGTTCTTTAACGGAGGTTCAATTTACTGAAACGGCTAACCCAGGTTCAGCAAATGCCGGAACGTCCTTGATAACGGCTGTAGATGCATCGATTACGGCGGATGGTTCTTCTAAGACGACTGTCACCGTCCAACTGAAAGACCAGTTTGGGAATAATTTGAAAATGAGTGGAGATAACGTAAGTCTGGCCACGACGGCTGGTAGCCTGAGCAGTGTTACCGACAATAACGATGGTACCTACAACGCCAAGCTGACCTCCTCAACCAATGTAGAGACGGCGACTATTAGTGGTAAATTAGCTAGTACTGCTATTACTGATGATGCGACTGTAGATTTCACGGTTGGTAATTATGACCTGACACAATCAACCATCAGTGTAAATAAGAATACGATTACTGCTGATGGGAAGGCTGCCTCTAAAGTGACGGTGCAACTTAAGGACGCCAATGGGAATAATATTACCAGCGGCGGAGAAACAGTTGTTATTTCTACTGACTTAGGTAACGTAACTGCGCCGAAGGATGAAAATAATGGCACTTATACAGCTTCGCTTACATCAACTAAAACTGGAACAGCTACACTGTCTGCTACAATAAACGGAGATACCATTACCAGTGACAACCCGACGGTAACAGTTAATTCTGGTGCTATTAGTGCAACTGAGTCAACCGTAAGTGCCAGTCCGATTTCGGTAACGGCGGATGGATCGACTGCTTCAACACTCACAATTGCCCTGAAAGATGCCAACGGCAATGCTATTAGCGGACAGGCCGGAAATATTACATTGTCTGGCTTACGCAATGCCAATGCTGGAACGGTTAGTGAATCCACCGCAGGCACCTATAAAGTTGAGATAACAAATACGATAGCTGAACAGATTACGGTTATCGTTACTGCGGATGGCACCATGTTGAATGATCAGCCGGCTATTACCTTTACAGCCGGTGCTATCAGCGCCAGTAATTCGTCAGTAACGGCAACCAGTCCTCATATCGCTGACGGAGCTGATGCCTCCACTGTCACAATTAAATTGAAGGATGCTAATAAGAATATTATTGGCGGTTTGGGTAACAGTGATTTTACTATTGAGTTAAGCGGTGACGCCAAGGCAGGAACGGTATCCGAAACAAGTGCAGCGGGCACCTATAAAGTTCAAGTCACTGATACTACGGCTGAAGATGTAACGGTGAGCATAAAGGCTAAGGGGGTATCCCTCGACGACCAACCTAAAGTTACTTTCGAGCCCGGTGCGGCAGCCAATATTGCAATCAACGGCGGAGATAATCAGAGTAAAACGGTGACTAAAACCTTGGATAATCCGCTGGAAGTTTTAGTTACGGATGTCAATGACAATCCAGTCGGTGGTGTAACAGTGAATTTTGCGATAACGGCTACGCCGAATGATGCTTCTGGCAGTGCGCTCAGCAGTAAATCAGCTACAACAGATGCCAACGGTATAACTTCTGTGAAACTCAAACTGGGCGATAAAGTTGGTGCTTATAAAGTAACAGCTAGTTCCGGTAATCTCTCTGATGTGATCTTTACGGAAACAGCCATGGCTGGTAATGCCGATCTAGCTAAATCAACTATAGCCACTAACCCGACAAGCTTGACGGCTGATGGTTCTTCTACATCATCCCTCACGGTTCAACTGAAAGATGCCTATGGTAATAATTTTACAAGCAGCGGCGGCACTGTTACACTGGATACAGATCTTGGAACTATAGGTACTGTGACGGATAATAAGGACGGCACATATACCGCGACTTATACGTCCGCCACGAGTACAGGACCGGCAACAATCGCAGGAAAACTTGCCGGGTCGGATTTTGACAATTCTGCTGTAATTACACTGAATGCCGGAAATGCTGATTTATCGAAATCCACTATCACGGTAGATCCGGATTCTATCATTGCTGACGGTGAGAGTACTTCCACTATCACAGTTCAGTTGAAAGATGCGAATGGGAATAAGATTTCTGCCGGAGGAGAGCAAATATCACTCGATACGGATGCCGGTAGCCTAAGTAAAGTAACTGATAATGGTGATGGCACATACAGCGCTACCTTAACTTCTTCTACCTCCACAGATACAGCGATTGTCAGTGGAAAGCTGGATACAAAATCGTTAGCAGATACGGCAACAGTATTCTTTACTGCCGGACCGGCCGATCATCTGGCTATTCTGAGTGGAAATAACCAATCGGCGTCGGTAGGAAAAACACTTGAGGATTCACTTCGGGTGAAAGTATTGGATGCAAATGATAATTCAGTTCAGGGAACCAAGGTAGATTTTGTCTTGAACACTCAACCCTCAGGAGCGGCAAAGACCCAGCTGAGTGCTGCCTATAAGATGTCGAATAGTAAGGGTATCGCATCGGTATTGCTGACGTTGGGCGACCATATAGGTACTTACAAAATTGCAGCCAGCAGTGGATCACTGGATAACGTTGAATTTTCGGCTACTGCTGAAGCGGGTACGATTAGCAGTATTATTAAGGTTACCGGGGATAACCAAGAACAGCCTACGCTCAGTGTGTTGAAAGATTCACTGGTTGTGAAAGCAGAGGATGAATTTGGAAATCCGGTCCCCAATGCTCCATTGGTTTATACGGTCTATGATCATCCCTCCGGAGCCCAGCAAATGAACTTTGATCCGGATACCAGTTATTCGGATGAGCAGGGCATTGCCTACAGCTCGTTTAAGCTGGGTGATATGAGTGGGGATTACAAGATCTCAGTCAAGGATATCCATTCTCAGGATTCGGTGCTGTTTGTGGAATCGGGCACCGAATCGCATCCCAACCCGAGCTTTATTGATACGGTAAATACGGTAGTCTTTAACGGCAGTTCGACATCGTATATGTATGCTAAACCGAAAGAATCCCTGGATACGCTGAATAGTATGACGATGGAGATTTGGATGTTGCCGCATTCGCTGCCCGATGAATATACAATTGCTGATAAAACGACCGATGGAGATGCTTCTAATAGCCAGTTTAAGATCTGGGGTAAGCAGGATAGTGTAATTGCGGAGGTTTATAACGATCAGGGACAGAAGACGGAACTCAAGGTTGGTTCGTTCTTTGAAAAGGCAGGCAATAAATCAAAATCGAAGGGCTTTAGTGCTGGTGGCTCTACGTCGTCTTCCGTTAAGTACAAATGGACTCATGTTGCCTTGTCGGTAGATCCGAAGAACGGCAAGGTGGATCTGTATCGAAATGGGTACAAGATTGTTGAGAAATCATTTAGCGGGAAGTTAAATCATGGTACAGAGCAGTTGGAGATGGGACGAGGCGTCGATGGCGAATACCACGAGGTCCGTCTCTGGAATAAAGCCATCTCACAAAAAGAAATTCAGCTGCGAATGACGGAATTGTTAAAAGGCAATGAAGATCACCTGGTATTGTATCATACCTTTGATGAGCATGATCCCACAGAGGATAAAGACTTAACAAGTCATGATAATAATCTGTACCTGTCTAAGGATGTGCAGCGCAACTTCAGCATCCGGGGCATTCCAAATATTGAGATGCTCGAAGATGATCAGTATATCATGAGTTTCAAAGGACTGGATAAGAATGGCAATCATTTGGATGCGATAATAACGCAGTTACCAGGACATGGCACCTTGTATCAAATTACAAGCGCCGGGGATCAGGGAAGCGAGATTGTGACAGTTCCCACACAGTTAAATGATTCGCAGAACAGAGCTTTATATATTCCCGATCACTATTACAATGGGACCGATAAGATAGCTTATGCGCTAAAAGACATTTACGGGAACCGGGCTGGTGCCGAGCGAAAAATTACCATTTATCCGGTAAATAATGCTCCAATTGTTAATTTTGGCACAAATGATCATGTTGAATTTAACGAACGTGATACGCTGCGTGTTGATCTGACGAAATATGTAGAGGATGTCGATAACTCATTTAACGAATTAAGCTGGAAGACCTCGGTGCTGAATAACAATTCGAGTGCCCAGAATGAAGTTGCCTCAAAAGTTAAGCCGGTATCTGAACCTTCCAAGGCATTCAATCTACCAAAGAGTTCGGCTAAAGTTAGTGATCAGCAGCGGGTCAAGGATCAGTATCATTATGTAGTTAAACAAAGGATTGGTGGTTTGCGAGGTGGATTCGCTCAATCCTCATCAGGGATAACAACTATTGTCCAGATGAGCAAGGATAAAACAAAGAAAGACAGTTTGATCATTAGTATTGATGAGCAACGACAACAAGCTGTATTTACCACCACATCCAACTTTTATGCAGCAAATATTCCGGTGCTGTTCGAAGCGATTGACCTGGGACAAAAGGTCGGTGGGGATACCCTTACCGTGACGGTTCATCACGTCAATGATCCGCCCAAAACCTTTGCGCAGCTTAGACCGGCTGAAGGCGATACGGTTAAGTTTTCGGATATTAAGACTGATGTTCAGTTTAATTGGGAGAAATCAACGGATATTGAGCAGGATTCTATCGAGTATATTTTTGAACTTAGCCGTGATGACGGGACCAATAAAGTGGTTAAAAATCTGAGTGATACTACGATTACCTTTAACCGGGATGATGCCATCATAAAATTGGAGTCGGAATATCACTGGAGAGTATGGGCAACCGATAAGACGGATACAACCGCCAGTACGGGCGAACGTCGATTTATTGCTGCCAAGGACATTCCACTTTATTATAAACTATCTCAGAACTATCCGAATCCATTTAATCCATCAACTACGATAGAGTATTGGGTTCCTATTGATTCGAAAGTGAAGATTGAGATTTATAATGTGATTGGTCAGCGTATAGCGGTAATGGTGCAGGGTGAAGTGAAACGTGGGCTCCATGCTTTTAAGTTGAATGCTTATAACCTGCATATTTCCAGTGGCGTATATTTTTATCGAATGGCTGCCGAAGGTATTAATAAAAAGGTAAGGTTCGTTAAGACTCGAAAATTCACACTTATCAAATAAGTTTTATAGGAAAAACCTGTTGATTTAAATATTCCATTTATCTTACGCTTTCCCAGCGTGGTTTTGGGGCACTTTGCAGATGATCTCAGTCCCTTTACCAGATTCACTTTTCATTTCTAAGCTGCCACCAATCATTTGAGCTCTAAATTTCATGATACGAAGTCCCATCCCATTATTCTTTTCATTCTGCACCTGAAGTCCGACTCCATTATCCGAAACGGTCAATAGTATATGATCATCGTGGGGAGCAAGTTCAACGTTGATCCTGGTCGCCTCACTATGTTTTATGGCATTGTTTATGGCCTCTTGTGCAATGCGATATAAATGAACGGCCGAAGAATTATCATCGAACAATTTACAGTGGCATCTGGAGTATTGTACTTCTACATCATATAAGTCCGTAGATTTCCGGGCTAATTCCTGCAAAGCAATGTCCAGCCCGTTTGACTCCACATTTACCGGCACCAAACCCCGTGCCAGTGCCCGGGCGTGCTCATCAGCTTCTCTTATCATATTAGTTATTTTCTGTACTTTCGGAGCGTCTTCAATCCCTTTTGACTTAAGTTTAGTTGCCAGGTTTTGAGCTATCAAAGCAGTACCAGTAAGCATCTGACCGAGATCATCATGCATATCTCTGCCGATTCGCTGGCGCTCCTGCTCACTAATATTCAGGATTTCCTGTTCCAGTTTCCTTCGCTCTCTTACATCTCGGCCTATTGAGATAATCGTTTGGCGACCACTATAGGTAAATGATCGGGCGCTTATTTCTAAAGGGATGCCTTCCCCTTCTTTGGTTAGATGCTTGGACTCATGCAACGACTCACCCCGCATAATTACTTTTTGGAGGTGTTGTTTGATATGTTCTTTATCTGTTGCAACGATATCATAAAGGGTTTTTTGCAGGAGTTCTTCGCGCGTATAACCTAAAATTTCGCAGGCCACCTCGTTAACTTCTAGAAAAGGCAGGGGATTCATATCGGTATCTATCTGAAAGACCATGATTTCATCAGTTGTTGCTTTAAATAGGGCCGACATCCTTTTTTCATCTTTTCTTATATGATCCAGAGATTGCAAATATTTAATCACAAACCACACGGAGCCCCATATTATAATAATAGACATGACTCTGACCGTCGCTGTCATCAGCATATAGTCTGAGGGTTCGGATAAGAGGAATCCCAAAACGACAAGGAGAGTTGCCAGGATGCCAGATGCCAGGATATAACTTTTTTGCCTGGTCCAGTAGGTTGCCATAATAAAAAGAGCGTAGGGGATGTCACCGGCAACGCCCAGTGGAAACTGGATATCGATGATAAATACAGCAATAGAGGCAAAGAATATGCCTAATAGCAAAAGACGGTTAAAATGTATTGCCTTCGAGTTATTGGGCATATTTTACTTTTCAGAGGATTAATAAGTTATTACGGCTAAAGCTCTCTGTTTTTAGTATTGATAATTTGCTAATACCTTCATCAAAAGACAAAAGTTATTAACAGAGGGCTTTGCAAAACCCGGTGTCACCCTGAATTTAGTTCAGGGTCTTTTCCTAAAAGCCCGTTAATAGCTTTTAAGGGATAAAGCAGTAGATACTGAAAGAGATACTGAGACAAGCTCAGCACTGAAGGTTCAGCATGACACGAATGGGTTTTGCGAAGCCCTCTGATACTTAATCAGGTTTATTAGATAGCTCAAATTCTGAGACTGAAATTAGCTGTGAACTTTGTCCATGCGCGGTGTTAAAGATGAAAATGATTTGAGCTCGAAATTTCATAATATGTTTTACGCATGCTTCTCACTTTGCCTTGCTCACGAATAAATTGTCTTGATGAATAATCCGCTTAAATAAGTTGTAAAATCAGGCTTCTTCCACTATCTCTAATAAGGTCTGCAAAACAATTGTAAGAAAATCGTAAATAATGTTACTTTTAATATCCAGATAAATATTTGGCAAATTGATATCTATGCAACTGCTACCTTACCTGAAAACAAGGGTTGACCTACCCAGGCATATTGAAGATAAGATTGATAAAGTTTTTAAACGAGAGACCTTTCCCAAGGGGCATAAACTATTAGGGACCCATAACTATTCAAGAAAGGTTTTTTTTGTTGAGGAAGGATTGATGCGACTCTTTTATCTGAAAGGTGGAAAAGATATTACGCATCTATTTTGGGCTGAAAATTCTTTTACCATGCCCATCGAAAGTATCTTTTATCAGGAAGCCTCTCCCTACGGATTAGAGTTGTTGGAAGAGAGTACTATTTGTTATGCTTCTTATGATGATGTGGAGACCTACGTAGAACAATCATCGGAGCTTGAAAAATTTATCAGGCTCCTGTTAATCGAAGTTTTGAAAAGATTCTCTGATCGCCTTAACTCTTTACAGTTTCAATCGGCGAAGGAAAAATATCAATCTATGATTGACCAATATCCGGATATTCTGCTCCGGGCACCTTTGGGACACGTCGCCTCTTATCTTGGAATTACGCAGCAAACGCTGAGTGTGATACGGAGCCAAATGTGAATGAAAGTGCATTCTAATGTTGAATAGGCGAAATCGTTTATTCATCGGGTGACAAATCCAGTCATCCGATGAAGTGCAAAACCAACCTTAACAAAGCTCCCCATTTTTTAAGATAGATGAAAAGTATTGCCATGACTTATTGATAGTTTTAGAGGCATTTTAAAATCAATAAGTACTATGGCACAGATAAAATTCCCTTTCCTCCTGTTTTTTGCTGTTACTCTTGTGGCTTGTAATTCACGACAAGCTGAAGAGCAATCAAAGTCTTCAACAGGGATTCCGGTTATCACTCAAAAGGTAA
>Ga0102959_1000392_pt1 | contig 12759 bp, 11 predicted proteins | sample SalPonF2_B_D2_MG_FD_84520 | JGI IMG/M metagenome (GOLD analysis project Ga0102959, IMG submission 84520) | Salt pond soil microbial communities from South San Francisco under conditions of wetland restoration - Salt Pond MetaG SF2_B_D2_MG ...
CCTTACCGGGCCTTCGGCCCGGAAGACCAACGGCCCCAAGCGCACAGGTCGCCGAGGACGCGGAGCGATGCACGGGTGTCGGAGACACCCGTGGCACCCGAGATGCGGAGCGTTGTGGCTCCGAACTCAGAACTTCCCCTGCAACGGCCCCGCTCCCGGCTACTCGGAAGCGGCCATCTGCTCTTCCAGGAACCGCCCGACGTTCTCCAGCGGAATGCGGTCCTGCTGGAGCGTGTCGCGGTAGCGCGTGGTGACGGTGCCGTCTTCCTTCGTCTGCCCGTCGATGGTGAAGCAGAACGGCGTGCCGATCTCATCCTGCCGGGCGTAGCGCTTGCCGATGTTCTGCTTGACGTCCAGCTCCACCACGAACCGCTCGCGCAGCTCGTTGTAGAGCTTCTCGGCGATCTCCGGCATGCCGTCCTTGGCCACCAGCGGCAGCACGGCCGCCTTGACGGGGGCGAACTTCGGATGGAACTTCATGTACACCTTGCTGGGCCGCTCCGGGTCCGGGGTGTAGGCCTCGCACAGCAGCACGAGCACCGCGCGCGTGAGGCCGCTGGCCGGCTCGATGACGTTCGGGATGTAGCGGCTGCGCTGGCGGATCTGCTCCTTGTCCACGCCCTCGTTCTGGAGCCGCACTTGGAGGTCCTGGTCGAAGTACGACAGGTCCCGGCCGCTGTGCTGCTGGTGCTGGGTGAGGTCGAAGCACCCGCGATGGGCGATGCCCTCCAGCTCGCCGTAGTCCGGAGCGGTGAACGGGTAGAGGTACTCCACGTCCACGCAGGCCTTGGAGTAGTGGGCCAGCTCGTCGGCGGCGTGGTCGCGGAAGCGCAGATTGCCGCGGGAGATGCCGAGGCTCTCCCACCACTTCATCCGCTCGGCCTTCCAGAACTCGTACCACTTGAGCGACTCGTCCGGGTGGCAGAACCACTCCATCTCCATCTGCTCGAACTCGCGGCTGCGGAAGATGAAGTTGCGCGGCGTCACCTCGTTGCGGAACGCCTTGCCGATCTGCGCCACGCCGAAGGGGACCTTCACGCGCATCGTGTCCAAAACGTTCTTGTAGTCCAGGAAGATGCCCTGGGCCGTCTCCGGGCGGAGGTAGACCTTGTTGGCATCATCGTGGATCGGGCCGTTATACGTGTGGTACATCAGGTTGAACAGGCGCGGCTCGGTGAGCGAGCCCTTTTCGCCGCAGGCGGGGCAACAGACCTCATCCTTTCCCGGTCCGTCCCAGTTGGGCGTTGCGAGCCGGCCACGAGCAACGATTTCTCCTGCCGCCTCCACGTGGAAATGCCCCAGTCCACCCGCCTCCCTTTCCGAAAGCCTCACCACTTGAGGATCTTTCTTTAAGGCGGGAATGTTCTCCTTGCGCCCGATTCGCTTGAGTTCCGGCACAAGTGCAGACTCTGCGCCCACAATGCTCGACGCGAATACCAGCCCGGCCGCGATCGTGGATTTCTGCTCAATGTCCGTCAGCGCGTACCACATGACCTGATCCGCCCGGAAGCGCGCCTTGCACTCCTTGCAGTCGACCATCGGGTCGTTGAACCCCGCCACGTGTCCGGAGGCCTCCCACGTCCTGGGGTTCTGGATGATCGCGCTGTCCAGGCCGACGATCTGGAGCGGATGGCCGTCCGGGCCCATCGGCGGGCATTCCACCATCCGCCGCCACCAATGGTCGCGGATGTTGTTCTTGAGCTGCACGCCCAGGGGGCCGTAGTCCCAGAAGCCGTTGATGCCGCCGTAGATCTCGCTGGCCGGGTACACAAAGCCGCGCCGCTTGCACAGGGCGACCAGGCTGTCCATTACGTTGTTGTCCGCCATTGCCGGAAAGCTCCCTTCGCCGCCTCTCGCGGCCGGAAATCGAGCCGTGCATGATAGGCGGCATCAAAGCATCTGACAAGGGCGGCGCGGCCATTCCGCAAGCCGCACACGGGATTCCGGACACACCGCCCCGCCGCACAGCCACGCAACAACGCCCCCGGCTATACTCAGACAAGGCGAGACCCGATACGCCGGGCCTCGCCCTGCTGACTTCTGGCCTCTGATCTCTGATCGTTCTTACTTCATGCCCAGGGCGCTGAGGTTCTCGTAGCTAATCTGCATGCTCAGGAACGGGTCGTTGGTCACCGGGCAGTTGTCCTGCTCGATGATGTACTCCACGGTGCCGGCCTTCTTGCACTCCTTGAGCACCGGCGCCCAGTCGATGCCGCCCTCGCCGATCGCCCGCCACACCGGCTGGTTGTCCACCACGCCCCAGTCCTTCAGGTGCACCTGGTCCATCCGTCCGGCGACCTTTTTCACCCAGCGGATCGGGTCATGCCCGCCTCGGGCCACCCAGCCGAGGTCCAGTTCCGCCTGAAGGAACTCCGGGTCGGAGTTGTCGTACAGCAGGTCCAGGCCCAACTCGCCGCCGCGGCCCTTCTTGATGCCCAATTTCTGGAATTCGAACATGTGATTGTGGTACTGCAGCGTGATGCCTTCGGCCTTGCACTTCTTGCCAAGCTTCGTGAACTCGCGGGCGAGCTTCTTCCACTTGGCGGCCGTGTCTCGCTCTTCGCCGGGCAGCGCCGGAATCGCCACGTGGAAGATTCCCCACGCGTGGCAATCGGCGATCACCTTGCCGAGGTCCTCTCGGAACTCCTTCAGGCCGACGTGGGCGCCGATCGGCTGGATGCCTTCGCCGACCATCATCTTGTTCAGCTCGGCCGGGTCGATCGGCCCGACACCGGAGATCTGCGCGGCCGTGTAGCCCATCTTTGCCAAGCGGCGGAAGGTCTTCTTCATGTCCGGGGGGGTCTGCATGTGGTCGCGCATGCTGTAGAGTTGCACGGCCAGACGGGTCTTCTTCGCCATCGGTAGCTTCCTTTCGCCTCGCGGCAATTGCCTGTGCGGGGGCGTACGCCGCCCCGCGGGTAAGCCTTTGGGTATACGCCCTTGGCCGCCGGGGTCAAGCCCCTTGCGGCATTTGCGATGCGGGGCCGCCGCGGATGGCGCCGTTCGGCCGGCCCCGAAGCGCGGCGACGGATCACGAAGGCTCGCGCTGGCGGGCGTCTTGGAGCACTTGGTTGGCGCGCGAGTGCTCGGATCGACGCGCAATTGCATGCAGCGATTCCCGCGCCAACTCGCGGATCGCCGAATTGGGATGCCGCAAGAACGGAGCCAAGGGCTGAACGCCTAATTCGCCGGTTTCGCCCATCCAGAACACGAGAAGCGCACGGTCCACATGGGAAAGATCCTCGTGCGACTCCAAGCACCGCATGAGCGAGGGAATCACGCGATGCCCGCCGTGCCTCCCCATGGCCATGAATGCGGAGGAACGGAACGTCGCGTCATCTGAATGAAGTATCGCTTCGGTTACCGCGGGGACGCTTCTCGGATCATCGATCCGAACCAGTACTCCGGCAACGACCACGCGGACGTCAACACGTGCGCCCTCTTCATTAAGGGTGTCGACGAGCACATCCACGGCTGGCTTCCCGATGCGAAGCAGCGCGCCTTCGGCCGCGGTATCCGGACTGAGTGCCTCCGGCGGTATGTCAGCGGGAGCAACACCGCCAAGATAGTCGAGGTACTCTCGATACTCCGGAGAGTCAATGCCCTCACCGCCTTCGTGCTTCGAAGAACCCCTGTCATCCAGCAGGTTGATCAAACCTCTCAGGGCTCTTTCAGACGACTCCCTCGCTAAGCCAAGCCGCCATGCGGAAATCGCACGTTTGTAGGCTTTCTCTGATCGAAGATCGCGGATGGACGTCTCCGTCTGGCCGAAGTACCACATGGGAATGCCGATCAGCACGGCGATTGCGGCAACTCCGGCGAAGATCACGATGAACAGTCTTCGTTCTCTGCCGGCGCGGTTATTCCCTTGGGATTGCTTCTCCACAATCGGCGATTTGGGCGTCTTCATGGGGCTTTCCAAAGGGGAAAGAGCCTCGGCCGGCTATGGATTCCGCTGCTGCCGGGAAGCGCCGTCCCCGCGCCAAGTATTCCGTGTTCCGCCGTTACTCAGAACTCGGAACTACCAACTCAGAACTACTTGTAGATATTACTCCGCAGCCCGTCCCGCAAGCTGGGGCCGCGGCGGTCGAGGCGGGCCCGCTCCACCAGCAGCCACACCAGCGCCGTCACCCACAGCAGCACGGCGATCGGCACGATCACGGGCAGAGAAATCTGGCTGACGATCTCCAGGCCGCTTCGGGCCGTCTGCTCGGCCTCCGGCGGCAGCGCGTGCGGGGCGTAGGCCGCCCGGCCCACCAGCACGCCGCCCAGCGCGGCCACGAACGCCTGGCAGATGGCGCACACCCACGCCCAGGAGATCACGATCACCTGCCGGCTGGCCAAGACCACCAGCACCAGGCTGCCCGCAAGCCAGAGCAGCCCCACCAGGTCGATCACGAAGCCGGTGTCCGAGAAGAACACCTTGACGGTCTGCGTGAGCCGCGGCACGGCCACGTTGCTGTGGGCAGCCCAGTGGATGATCTCCCGCACGAGTTGCCGGCTGCTGCCGGCCACCAGGGCCCACACAAGGTAGGCGATCCCCGAGAAGGCCAGGGCCAGTCCCACGTCGAGTCGAGTTGTGCGGCGTACGCGTCCGAGCATGCGCCCATTACACCGCGCGGACGGCGAACGGTCAAAAGCAAACTCCCCCGCTCGGTGTTGGGAGCCGGGGCGGCGTTCGGCTAGAATCGCCGGCGACATGCCGCCCCCCAAGCAAGCCAGCATCCGCATCACGCACGGCCGGAAGCGGCGGATCGATGCCATCCGCCGGCTGCTGCCGCGCTGGTTCGCGCAGCATGCCCGCCGCCTGCCGTGGCGCGAGAACCGCACCCCCTACCGCGTGTGGGTGGCGGAAGTGCTGCTCCAGCAGACGCGCGTCTCGGCCGTGGGGCCGTACTACCGGCGCTTCCTGCGGCGGTTCCCGAACGTGCGGGCCCTGGCGGCCGCGCCGCCGGACGACGTGCTCAAGGCGTGGGAGGGCCTGGGCTACTACTCCCGCGCCCGCAACCTGCACAAGGCGGCACGGGCCGTCGTGGCCGAGCGCGGCGGCCGGCTGCCGGACACGGCGGAGGAATTGCGGCGGCTGCCGGGCATCGGGCGCTACACGGCCGGGGCCATCGCGTCCATCGCGTTCGGGCGCGACGAACCGGTCGTCGACGGCAACGTCATCCGCGTGCTGTGCCGGCTGTTCGGCATCGCCGAAGACCCGCGAGCGGCGGCGACGCGAGAGAAGCTCTGGCAGCTCGCCGCCGCCCTTCTGCCGCCGGGCGAGGCCGCCAATTTCAACGAGGCGCTGATGGACCTCGGCGCAACCGTCTGTACGCCGGATTCGCCGCGCTGCGGCGCCTGCCCGGCGGCCTCCGTCTGCCGGGCCCGCGAGCACGGCCAGCAGCACCGGCTGCCGCGCCGCCGTCGCAAGCCGGCGGTTCCTCATCACACGATCGTCTGCGGGATAATCTCCGACGGCCGGGGGCGGGTGCTGATCGACCAGCGCCCGGCCGAGGGGCTGCTCGGCGGGCTGTGGGAGCTGCCCGGCGGCAAGGTGGAGCCCGGCGAGTCGCTCGCGGAGGCCCTTCGCCGGGAGGTGCAGGAGGAAGTGGGGCTGGAAGTTGAGATCGGCGAAGAGGTGACTGTCATTCGCCATGCCTACAGCCACTTCCGCATCACGATGCACGCCTTCTGCTGCCGCCGCACGGCCGGGCGAGCGCGGGCGCGGGTCGGCCCGCGGGTGCGGTGGGTCCGCCCGGCGGACCTCGGCCAGTACGCCATGCCGCGAGCCAACCGGAAACTGCTCGCCGCCATCGGCGCGGCAACCGAACCGGGCGAGTGACGGGACGGGCGTTCGCCGCCCGGCCCGCCGGGAAGCTCTGTTCGACGCTCCGCTGCATGTCCGGAAACGGTTCCTTTGTGACTTGCCAGCCGGTCGGCGGCGAGAGTATCTTTCTTGCAGCATGGACGCCACGGGGCTTACCGAGCCGCGAAGGTCGGCAGGTGAACCGTTCCTATTGGGACAGGGAGTTTGCGCATGATCGCGATTATGCTCAGCGGGTGGTGGAGCGAACTGACGGGCCTGGAGCAGGTGTTCTACGCGCTGGCCGGCGTCTTCAGCCTGATCTTCCTGTGGCAGATGGTCTCGGCGTTGATCGGCCTGGGGGGCGGCGCGTCGGACGTCGATGTGAGTGTCGACGCCGACGTGGACATCGACGCGGCCGACCTGGACCTGGACCACATCGAGGCCCACTCCCTGGAAGAGGCGGCCGAGAGCACCGCGTCGTTCCGGGTGTTCAGCCTCCGCGCGGTCCTGGCGTTCTGCACGATGTTCACCTGGGCCGGCGCGCTGTACCTGGACCGAGTGGGCAAGGCCTTGCCCGTGGCGCTGCTGTACGCGCTGGGGTGGGGCCTGGCCGGCTGGCTGGTCATCGCGGCGCTGATCTACTGGTTGCGGAAGCTCCAGGAAAGCGGCACGCCCGCCCTCAAGACGGCGCTCGGCAAGAACGGGCGGGTGTATCTGGACATACCCGCCGACGGGCTGGGAGAGGTGATCGTCCCGGTCAGCTGCATTCTGACGCACGTCAAGGCGCGATCCATGAAGGACGCCGCCCTGTCGGCGGGAGTGAAGGTTCGGGTCACGGGGCTGGTGGACGCCTCCACCGTGGAAGTAACCCCTCTCACACACGAAGCGGAATAGAAAAGGAAAGGTCTCCACACGATGAACACACTCTTCTTGTCCATGTGCATGCTGGCGCAGCGGGGCGGCCCCGCGCCGAGAGACGATGGCGGCTTCCCGGTCGGCGCGGTGATGGGGCTCATTCTGCTGGCGCTGGCGGTGGGCCTGCTGCTGTTCATGCTGAGCCGCATCCGACGTTGCCCCTCGAACAAGGTGCTGGTGATCTACGGCAAGACCGGCAGCGGCGCGGCCAAGTGCGTGCACGGCGGCATGGCGTTCGTCTGGCCGCTGATCCAGGCGTTTGACTACCTGGACCTCGAACCGTTTGTCGTGCCGATCGACCTGGCCAACGCCCTCTCGCAGGAGAACATCCGCGTGTCCGTGCCGACGACGGTGACGGCGGCCATCTCCAACCGGCCGGGCATCATGGAGAACGCCGCCATCCGCCTGCTGGGGCTGACGCGCGGGCAGATCCAGGCCCAGGCGCAGGACATCATCCTCGGCCAGATGCGCGCGGTGATCGCCACGATGAAGATCGAAGACATCAACCGCGACCGGCAGGCCTTCATGTCGGCCGTGAACGAGGCCGTCACGTACGAACTGGAAAAGATCGGCCTGAGCGTCATCAACGTGAACATCCGCGACATCGATGACGAGAGCGGATACATCGTGGCCCTGGGCCGGCGCGCCGCGGCGGAGGCCATCAACCAGGCGAATATCGACGTGGCCGAGCAGGAGAAGCTTGGCCAGACCGGCGTGGCCGAGCGGCAGCGCGACACGCGCGTGGCCGTCGCGGACGCCAACGCCCAGGCGGACATCGGCGAGGCGAACGCCAACCGCAGTCGCCGCCAGAGGGTGGCCGGGCTGGACGCGGAGGCCGTCTCCTCGGAGACGGAGGCCGACGCCAAGAAGGCCGAGTACCGGGCGAACCAGCAGGTGGCCGAACAGATCGCGCGCAACCGGTCGGAATCCGCGTCTCGGGAGGCGGACGGCGCCATCCGCGTGGCGCAGGAGACCGCCGAGAAGAACGCCGAAGACGCCCGCGCCCTCCGCGAGGAGAGCCGCCTGAAGGCGGAGATCGTGGTGCCCGCCAACGCGAAGCGCGAGCGCATCGTCATCGAGGCGGACGCGCAGAAGCAACAGTCGATCCGCATCGCCGAAGGCGAGGCCCAGGCGAAGCTCGCGAAGATGAAGGCCGAGGGCGAGGGCGTGCAGGCGATTCTCGACGGCAAGGCGGAGGGCTACCGCCGGCTGGTGGAGGCCTGCGAGGCCGCGGAGCAGGCGGCCGCCCTGCTGCTCATCGAGAAACTCACCGAAGTGGCGGGCGTGCAGGCGCAGGCCATCAAGGACCTGCCTATCGAGAAGGTCATCGTCTGGGACGGCGGCCGCGGCGCGGACGGCAAGTCCGGCGGGCTGGACGGGCTGGGCGGGCGGCTGATGGGCGCCCTGCCGCCCATGCACGACCTGGCCAAACAGGTGGGCCTGGAGCTTCCGGAATTCCTCGGCCGCGTGGGGCGGGAAGCCCCCAAGGCCAACCCCGACAAAGAGACCGGCCCCCAGCCGGTAGACTGAAACGCCGCCGGCACGGACCCTCGGGCAGGCGGGGATGGCTGCACCCCCGTCTGCCCGGCCGTGCTACTCGCCCATTTCCTTCCACAGGAAGTCTTCGGCCTTCTTGAATCGCGAGAAGGTCTTCATCAGGGATTCGCGAATCTTCTGCAGCTCCGGATCGTCGGCGGCCACGCCATCGCCGGTCTTTTGCAGGGCGGTGAGTTTCTCGATGGCCGCGTCGAGCTGGCCGGCGCCTTCGGAGAACGCCCGCGCCGCGTCGTAGAGGTTCTGCGAGTCCACCTCCTGGCGGTCGGGCTTGTGGATCAGCCGCCATGGGTTGCGGCGAATGTCTTTGCTGGCGGCCTTGAGGTTGTCCGAGACCTGCCGCATGTTGTCCAGCGTGGCGTCGATGTTGTCCTTGTTGAGCACGACGATCTTCTTCGACGCGTCGGAGACCTCGGCGAAGTTCTTCGAGATTTTCAGGATCTCCGTGTTCGCTTCCCGCAGCTTGGCGAGGATGTCCGCCACGTCGTTCTTCGCGTACTCGCGGATCTGCTCGGCGGTGTCGGCCACGGCCGTCATGGTCCGCTGGAGCTTGGGCTTGGCGTCGGCGGTGATGGCGTTCACGTCGTCCACGGAACGGTGCACCTTGGCCAGCAGCGCCTTGTCATCGTCGCAGTCGGTCTCTTTGCGGAGGTCCTTGGTGATTTCCTCGACATTCTCCGCGGAGGCCCGCACGGTATCGGCCGTGCTATGCACCTTGGCCATCAGGGAGCCGGCGGCCTGGGGGTCCGTCTCCTCGGCCAGCCGCCGAAAGATGCCGACCATCCGTCGCGAGGACGCCTGAAGGTCGTCCACGATTCCGTGCACCTTGTGCAGCACGGCCGTGTCGCTGGCGGCATCCATTTCCTGGCGAAGCGTGTCGGAGATCGCCTTGATGTTCTCGGCCGCGGAGGCGATGTCTCCAATGGCCGCGGCCAGGCCGCCGGACAGCGCAACGGGGTTCTCGTCGTCGGCGAGCGCCACTTTGCTGCCGGGGTTGTTCAGCACCACGCTGGCCGCGCCGATGGGCGGAGCGTAGACGGACACCTTCGCGTCGGACTTGACCTGGATGTCCGTGCGGTTGAGCCGCGCGCGGTACAGGCAGCGGCCCTCGGCCGGCTGGACGATCACCTCGATCACCTTGCCGATCTCCCCGCCCCCGTAGAGCACCGCCGAGCCTTCCTGAATACCCGGTGGCGGGGCGTCCTGGGGCACGTAGAAGCTGACGAGCTGGCCCTTCGTGGCCAGCACATCCGCCGCGCCCAGCCACAACACCACACCCAGGGCGGCCGCAAGCGCCGCCACCACGAACACGCCCGCCTTGAGTTCGCTGTGTTCCCGATTCCTGGCCATCGATTCGTCTCCGTCGGCCGGGGGCTATCGCTGTCGCCCGTCGGCCGCTTCCAGCAGGTCTTCTTCGTAGTCCGTGTCCTGGCGGCGGCGGGAGATCGGCCCCTCGCTGTCGCCGCGCAGGAACTGGCGGATCAGGTCCGCCGTCTCGTCGCCGGTGGGCCCGCCGTCGCGCAGGCGTTCGAACTGCTCGCGCGGGCCGACCATCAGCATCCGGCCCTTGTCCAGCATCGCCATGCGGTCGGCGATGCGGAAGGCCGAGTCCATCTCGTGCGTCACCACCACGCTCGCCACGCCCAGCTTGCGGGACAGGTCCATCATCAACTGGTCGATCTCCGCGCTGGTCACCGGGTCCAGCCCGGCGGAAGGCTCGTCGTAGAAGAGAATCTCCGGGTCCAGCGCGATGGCCCGCGCCAGGCCGGCGCGCTTCTTCATACCTCCGGAAATCTCGGCCGGCATCAGGTCCACCGCGTGCCGCAGGCCGACGAGCTCCAGCTTGATGCGGACGATGATCTCGATGGTCTCCTCGTCGAGGTCCGTGTGCTCGCGGAGCGGCAGGGCCACGTTTTCGCCGACGGTCATGGAATTGAACAGCGCCCCGGACTGAAACAGGATGCCGAACCGCCGCCGTACGGCGTCGAGTTCATCCTCCCGCAGGTCCGCCAGGCGCTGGCCGAACAGCTCCACGTGCCCCTCGTCGGGCAGGAACGTGCCGATCATGTGCCGCAGCAGCGTGCTCTTGCCGCAGCCGGACCCGCCCATGACGACCACGGTTTCGCCCGGGCACACGTCCAGGTTCACGCCGTTGAGCACCGTCAGGTCGCCGAACCTCTTGACGAGGCCCGCCACGCGTATGATGGGCTCGGGTTGTTTCGATTCCTGGCTCATTGGGGCTTCCGAACAGCAACGACCACGACAACGGATTACCACTGATTCAAAAAACTTCCGGTCAACTGCAACAACAACAGCAACGACACACCACGGATGGCACGAAATAGCACCGATGACACGAATAACAGAAGCACTGCCCGGTGCAGACACGCCGTTCCGGCTCAGTTGACCTTTCGTTTCACACGGAGCAGCACACCATCGTAGTAGACATCACACTCCTTCTGCTGCTCGAACGGAACACCGGACTTCGCCGTTCGTGGCACAGCGCGTTCGGGTATATGCTCTCCGGCAATCCCGGCCCCATGGCCGAGTGAACCCTTTGCGCACAACCGATGACCGCAAAGCTCAATTCCCTGTACAGCAGCTTCTCGTCCGCCACTTCGCACCCCTGTCATCTCTCACCGGAACCACTGATGGCGGCAGATTCCTTTCACAACTCATTGGCATCGCCACCACGTCACAGCATCCGTGGCATCTGTGGTCATCTGTGTTATCCGTGCTATGTCGTTGTTTGTGCTGTTGCCGTTGTCTGTGTTCCGCTTACGTTGATCCGTGTAATGCGTGGTGCGTCGTGGCTGTCGCCGTAGCCGCCTTCGCAAACGCCCTTCGTGGTGCGCCGTCAACTCCCGTAGAAGCCGAACACGTAGAACACCACCGTGAACACGCACGCCGCGCCGATGATGCCGACGATCGAGTAGACCACCGTCATCGTCGTCGCCCGGCCGACGCCCTCGGCGCCGCCGCGGACGCGGAGGCCCTCGAAGCACGCGATCAGGCTGATCAGCAGCCCGAACACGCCCGCCATCACCAGCCCGGTATAGAAGTCCCGGTACTGGAGGATGTCCCGCATCAGCCGCCAGTATTGCGTGTAGACCTCCGAGCCGAGAACCAGCCGCGCCGTAAGGAACCCGCCCAGGCAGATCGTCAGGTCCGCGATCACCGTCAGCGCCACGGTCATCAACAGCGTCGCCAGCACGCGCGGCGCCACCAGGAACCGCACCGGGTTCAAGGCCATCGCCCGCATGGCCTCGATCTCCTCGGCCACCACCATGGTGCCCAACTCGGCCGCCATGGACGCCCCGGCGAAGCCGCTGAGCACCACGGCCGTGATGATCGGCCCGAGCATGCGGAAGCCCGCGATGCCGATGATGCTGGAGATCTGCGATTCCTGCCCGAAGTCCTTGAGCGTCGGGGAAAGCTGCAGCGCGAGGATCACGCCGATGAACACCTGCACCAGCATCACGATGCCCGTACTCCGCACGCCCACGCGGACCATCTGCGCGGCCAGTGCCCGCCCGCCCAGGCGGTTCTTGCCGGACGCCACGCCGCGGACGGTCCAGCGCAGCGCTTCGCCCAGCAGCAGCGCCATGCCGCCGGCGTACTCCAGGCCGCTCAGCAGCCTCGCCCCGGCCGAGCGCACCCACCCGCGTTGTGCCCGCGCATCGGCCATGATCAGCCCAGGGCCTCCTCTTCGGTAGCGACGATCCGGAACACGCTGTCCAGCCGGGTGATTTCGAAGATGCTCCGCACGCGGTCGTTCATCCGGGCGAGGAGAAGCTCCACCCCGAGTTTGCGGGTGCGAGAGAGCAGTTTCACCAGCGTGGCGACGCCGGAGGAGTCCATGTACCCCACGCGGGCGAGATTGATCACCACCCTCTCCGGGCCGCGGTCCAGCGACCGCAGCAACTGCTGCTGGAGCGAACTGCTCGCGTTCAGATCGATATCGCCCGCCAGGTCCACCACAGCGGTCGCGCCAATCCAGCGGATGTCTTGCACCGGCGGCGTATGCCCACTCATGAGGTCATCTGCTCCTTGCCCGGAATGGATTTCATCAGCGTGAGGGCGGTTCCACCGCCCTCGGCCGGTTCGTACTGCACGGAGTCCATGCATTCTTTGATGATATGCACGCCCAGTCCGCCCGGGCGCACATCTTGCAGATCGCGAGAGCGTATTCTCGCCGGATCCTCCCGCCGGCCGTAGTCCCGCAGACGGATCCGCAGGCACTCGCACCCGTCGTCATGGGCTTCGATGGAGAACTCCACGTCGATCGGCTGGTGGGTGTCTCCGTCGTAGGCGTGGCGGATGATGTTGGTCATCGCTTCATCCACACTCAGCATGATCCGGTGGGCGCCGGCGGCGTCGAAGCCGGCCATCTCGCAGACGCGCTCGACCATGCATCGCACCAGCGGCAGGTGCGCCGGGTCTGACAGCACGGTCAGGCGGATCGGTTTCCCGAGGGGAAGCGTCACGGCGCCGCC
>Ga0102959_1000393_pt1 | contig 12743 bp, 15 predicted proteins | sample SalPonF2_B_D2_MG_FD_84520 | JGI IMG/M metagenome (GOLD analysis project Ga0102959, IMG submission 84520) | Salt pond soil microbial communities from South San Francisco under conditions of wetland restoration - Salt Pond MetaG SF2_B_D2_MG ...
ACCGCCCCAGCCGGTCGCCGTGCAGAGCCAGTGCGGTGACGCGGGCGGACAGCTCCAGTTCGCGAACCCCAACGACCAGGCGGTGCAGGTGGAGGTCCGCGGGCCAGACGGCTACCGGAACGTGTCCACGCTGGACGCGAACGGCGGGACGAACACGCTCTCGGGGCTGGCGAACGGCGAGTACCAGTTCAGAGCCAGATTCACGGCCGGCGGGGAGGTGCCGCTCACGGAGACCGCGCTGACCGTCGACTGCGCGACGCCGACCACGGCCACGCCCACGACCGAACCTCCGACGACCACCGAGGTCCAGCTGCGCGACGTCCAGGTGCAGAACCGGTGCGCCGAGGGGGCGGGTGAGATCCGGTTCCGGAACCCGAACGACGTGGCCGTCTCCGTGGCCGTGACCGGGCCCGACGGGTTCGACCAGACGGTCGCGCTCGACGCGAACGGCGGGACCGAAACGCTGTCAGACCTGGCCGACGGCACCTACGAGTTCACGGCGGAGTCGGAGAACGGCCGCGCAGTGAACGTCACGCCGTCGAACGTCACTGTCGCGTGCGCGACGCCGACGGTTGAGGAGACGACCGAGGTGCCGCCACCAGTCAGCCCGACCGTCCAGCCGCCGAACGCGGTCCCGCCCAAGTTCGAGGGCTGCCGGGCCATCGTCCTCTACCCCGACGGCTCGGCCCAGAACTACCAGCTCGTGCTCGTGCGGAACGGGAGCGTCGTGACGACCGTCGTCTCGCTCGACCAGGCGAACGAGACGTACGGGCCGGACGACCCCCGCTTTGGCAACGAACAGGGCGCGACCGGCTACCGCTTCGAGCCGGGCACGCCGGACACCATCGTCATCGGGCTGGTCAACGGCACCGGCTGGGCCAACCGGAACTACGACCCGACGGACCGGACCTGCCGGACGCAGGGCCGCAACGTGGTCGAGGGGACCCCCTTCGACTGGACGCAGGTGACCGGCCTGTTCTCCGCGGGGACGAACGTCAGCCTGCCGACGCAGTTCGCGCTCCCCGGGTCGAGCGGGAACGCCTCGGCGGGCGGGGCGAACGTCTCCGCAGGCGGCTCGACCGCCCCCTCGATTCCGGCCGACTTCGGGCAGTTCGCCCCGTTGTTCGGGCTACTGGCGGGCGCCGCGCTGGTGGTTCGGCGCGAGTAGGCTAGACTACCGGTAGCGCTCGCCGGTCGGGTCAGCGGTAGCGCTCGCCGGTCGCCATCGCCGCTTCGGCGACGCCGACGAGCGTCGTCCAGGTGTTCTGCCCGGCGCGGAGCGCCACCAGGTCGCGCGCGTCGATCCGGACCGTCACCACGGCCCCGTCGCGGGTGACCCGCGCGCTGGAGCGACCGCCGTCTATCTCGCCGACCTCGCGCTCGACGCTCCGCTCGACGGTCGCGGCGCGGTGCGGAGAGTCGTACTCGAAAACCAGGGTCGATTCGTGGGCGGGCACTACTCGACGGGGACTTCCTTGACGTCGCGGCTGCGCTCTTTCAGCAGGACGCGGTGCCCGCAGTACGGACAGCGGACCCCGCCGTACTCGTCGAGTTCGACGTCACGCTTGCAGCGCGAGCACTTGTAGCTCATGCTTCGACGTCCGGCTCCTCCTCCTCTTCGAGCGCGGTGCGGATGGAGCGGGTGACGGCGCGGCCGCCGGGGGTCTGCGGGCGGTAGGTCCCGCCGGCGAACGTGTAGCCGCAGGTCCCGCACTCCCAGATGCCCGTCCCCGCGCGGCCGACGTTGTCGGCGCCGCAGTCGGGGCAGGCGTGCTTCTCGTTCATCTGTCGTTCGATCTCGGAGATGCGTCGGCGGGCGACGCGGCCGTAGCGCGCCCCGAACCGACCGGCGCTCCCGGTCCGCCGTTTCTCGGCCATAGTAGCGCTATCTTGGCCGATGATACATAAAAACGCTTTGAGTCCGGGCCGGGCGTCGACGCTCCGCCGGGCGAACATTGAAATCGGATGCCGGGACCACTCTGTCCCGTGCCCGATTGAACCGCCACGGGGCGAACACGGCGGGAGCACGGGACCCCGCCTCGTGGCACAGCACCGTCCCGTCTGCACGCACCCGGACCCGCCCGGGGGCCCGACTCGCTCGTCCGGAGTCCCCTTCGCGGCGACGCTACTGGAGCCCCGCCTCAGCGAGCGCCCCGTTCAGGTCCTCGCGGACGCGCTCGCCGGTCTCCCGGTCCATCGCCGTCGTCACGACGCGGTTCTCCTGGACACTCGACCCGTCGCGGAGGAGCAGTCGGACGTTACCGTTCCCGTCGGCGCGGGTCACCTTCGCCCGCACGCCGCTCGAAGAGCCTGAGCCACCGCCGGAGATCGGGCCAGGGACCACCTTCTTCACGTGCGGGTGGGCGGCCACGGCGCGGATGGCCCGCTCCCCGTCGCGACTGCCGATGAGCGTCGTGTGCGACCCGCCGAGCTTCTCGCCCACCGGCTTCTCCACCACCTCGAGCGACCGCTCCCCGCGGCGGTCGAGGACCGCCTCCACCGGCGCCTCCGCGGGCACCCGGAGGACCTCGTAGCGCAGGTCGGCCCGGACGGCGCGGATGGTCTCGTGGTCTCCCGCCGCAAAGACGGTCTCCGGGCGCTTGCGGCGCACCTCGTCGGCGATGCGCCCCGCGAAGTTCCGGCGGGCGACCGTCCGCCGCTCGTCGTCGCTGTCCTCGGCCACGGTCGTGACGGTCGTCTCTCCGACGACCGTCTCCTCGTCGAGCATCGTCAGGTCGGCGCGCTCCTCGCCGACCGCGACGACGACGGCGTCGGCGTTGGCCGTCCCGCAGACCAGGCAGTAGTCGCCCGGCCGTTCGAGGGGCGTGGCGCAGCGCCGACAGTCCATGCCCGGGGTAGCGCCGGACCGGGTATAAGCGACCGGATTCGGACACGGCGGCTCCGTCGAAAACACGAATTCTGATGGGTGTAGACTATCGTGCAGCAGACGGGGCGCGTTTGCAGCGACGAGAGATGGCGTTTCGACTGCGGTCTCGAACCACGATGCGCGACTCGGTCAGTCTTCGGCCAGAGACCCATACGGCGGAGCAAAGAAGATCAACGTGACGAGTTCTTCTTCGATGTCGAAAAAGTGGTGTTCCACCTCGCGTTCGACGAAGACGATGTCCCCTTCCGCAACCGGATGGGCATCGTCGCCAATTTGTATCCTCGCGGATCCCGAGACGATGTAGTACACCTCGTCCTCGGTGTGAGGGTCCTGCGGATCCGTCGCCCCCTCTTCGAGACGATACACTTCGAGACTCATCGAATCACGGCGAAGAAATTCGATAAATGGTTCGTCGTCGAGTCGCTCAATCACATCGCCGATCTGAATCGGTTCCATGGGCATTCATGACAGATATGTTATTATAGCTCTATTGGTCTGTGGGGTCCTCACGGATTGGATAGAGACCCGGTATGCAGCAGTCCGCTCCTCTCATTCAATCGACTCCGGCGTGACTTCGGGAGAATCAGCCCCGTCTGGTCCTACGCCCCGTCGTGTTCGCCAGCGCGAATGTTTCGACGAGGCCGGCATAGTTGGGTCGGTCAGTGGCGACTGTGGCCACTATGCGGTGCGCGCCCCGGCCGCGAACCGGGGTGCTTCCCGACCGCCGTCAGAGTTCCAGCGGGCTCACCTTGAGGTACTCCCGAAGGAGCACCGTCGCGTAGCTCCCTTTCGGGAGGCTGAACGTCAGCGCGAGCGGCCCGGTCTCCACGGTCGGCTCGACTCGCAGGAGCGCCGCGCGCCTGGTGCCGGTCGAGTGGAACTCGCCGGGCAGGTCGAAGTCGCTGGGCGCGAGGTCCATGTCGGTGAGGACGGCACGCTCGATCTCGCCCGGCTCACCCTCGGCGAACTCGGTCTCGGTCCCGACCAGCGGAGCGGTGACGAACGCCCGGCCCCGCTCGCAGTGCCGACGCAGCACGTCGACGCGGCGGTCGGTGGCCCGCTGGCTGCGGTCGACGTCGGGCAGCGCCAGCCCGGCCGGCGCGTCGGTGTCGGCGAAGCAGACCACGTCGCCGGCCACCGCCTCGTACAGCGGGAGCCCCGCCGCCATCCGCCGCGAGAGGATGCGGTTGAACGCGTAGGACTGGGCGGCGTTGACCAGGAGGCGCTGGACGTTCGCCGGGAGCGTCTCCAGGGCCGTCCGGAAGTCCGCGGGCGAGTCGCCGCCGGTCTCGACGAGGCTGTGGAGCATCGCCCGCTCGTAGCGGAGGTGGCCGGGGAACTGGTCTAAGGCAGCCGACCAGTCGCAGCTCTCCACGACGAACTCCCGGGCCTCCCGCGTCCGCTCCGGCTCGTGCTCCGAGGACTCGGCGACGTACGCCAGGACGGCGTCCTCCCACTCGCGGCGGACGACGTGCAGGCCCACCTCGTGGGTGATGGGCCGGTAGGCCCCGAAGCGCTGGTGGCCGAAGAAGTTCGGGACGGCCACGTGCCCGCCGCCGAACGCCCGGAGGTCATCGGTGACGTCGGCCCAGTGCTCGGGGTGGGCCGCGTCGCGGACTACGACGCGGAACTCGTTGCCGGCCAGGTCGCCGAACAGGATGGGGCGGCCGGCCCGTCCCACCACGGCGAGGTCGGCGTCCTCGACGTCGGGGATCTCCTCGGGCCGGACGTCCCGGACGGTGAACAGCTGTGTCGTCACGGCGTGCTTGTCCTTGGTCCCGGCCCAGGAGATGCGCTCCCGGCTGATGCCGAGCGCGTTCGAGAGCCGCCTGGCGAAGTCGTTCGTGTCCCACCCGTGGAGCGTCGCCCGGACGACCAGCTCCGGGTAGTCGCCGACGTCGGCGTCGGCGGGGTGGGTCTCGAATCGCTCTATCTCGCGCACCCGGAACTCCTCGGGGCTGGCGCGGAGGCGGCCGCCGGTGCCGTCGCTCTCGCTCGCGTAGTAGTCGATCCCGACCGCCCGTTCGAGTGGGTGTGCGTCGCGCATCGGGCTGGTGTCGGTCGTCCTTGGCCCGACGGTGGGTAAGGGCTACCGGTTTCGACGGGGAACCGGACCGGGCCGCGGTGGTGGGACGTCCCGACTGCACTCCGATGGCTCGCGCCGTTTTCCCGGTCGCTTCCGGCGATTACGTGGACTTACAAAGAATTACAATGACTTACAACCCGGTGTCGACGGGTGGGGGCGGCCCCGTCGCGGTCGTCGGCCCCTCAGTAGAGTTTCAGGTCGCCGGTCACCCGGTCTACGAGGTTGTCCTCGTCCGGGCCGACGGCCAGCGCGGTCAGCGTGCCGGGTTCGAGCTGCGTGCGGCCCGCGTCGCGGACGAGACCGTACGGCAGGCCCTCCCGGCGCGCCTGTTCGGCGAGCTCCTGGAGTGCGGCCTCGCCCTGGACCTTGAGGACGATCTTCGTCTGCCCCTCGCCCTTCCAGGCGCGGCGCGCCTCCGGCCCGGCGTTCTCGTAGGCCACGAGGGAGGCGTGGGCGACCTGCGCGGCGAGCTTCCCCCGGCCCATCCCGAGGTCCGAGCGGGCGACGATGGCCTGCTTCATACCCCCTCCCACGGGCGTCTCCGTTAAATCGCCTGCTACTCGCCAGTCGTCGCCTGCACCTCGCCGTGGTCGTTATCTCGCTGTGGGTCGATTCCGGCGTCGAAGGGAGCGGACGGTTCGGCCCACGAGCGCCCGACCCCGTTCCGATTCCCACCCGACGCCGGCCGATCGGCCAGCGTTCGCCTGACTGCACACGATGGTTCCCGAGACCGTGAACCTTTACCTGCCACCCCCTGTTCTACCCGACATGATACTCTCAGACCGGGACATCGTCGCCCGCCTCGACGCGGGCGACCTGGTCGTCGAACCCATAGACGACCCGGACCTGCAGATCCAGCCGGCGAGCGTCGACCTGCGGCTGGGCCGGGAGTTCCTCGAGTTCGAGCGGGCGAACATCCCCTGCATCCACCCCAACCGGGAGGCGGAGGTGGGCGAGTACGTCTCCGAGACGGTCGTCGACCCGGGCGGCGAGTTCATCCTGCACCCGGGCGACTTCGTGCTCGGGACCACGAAGGAGCGCGTCGAGATCCCCCACGACCTGCTCGCCAGCGTGGAGGGGCGCTCGTCGCTCGGCCGGCTCGCCGTGGTGGTCCACGCCACCGCGGGCATCGTCGACCCCGGCTACCGCGGGCAGATCACCCTCGAACTCTCGAACCTGGGCACCGCGCCCGTTGCGCTCACGCCGGGCATGCGCGTCTCCCAGCTCATCTTCACCGAGCTCAAGCGGCCGGCCGAGCGCCCGTACGGCGCGTCCCGGGGCTCGAAGTACCAGGACCAGGCCGGCCCGCAGGCCTCGCGAATCGGCGGTGACCGCGAGTTCGGCGGTGACCAGCCGTGAGGTTCGTCGAGGAGGTCGTCGTCGAGGAGTTCCTCCCGACGTTCCGCTCGCTGCTCGCCGAGGACCTCCGCGAGCGGGGGCTCACGCAGAGCCAGGTCGCCGAGGCACTCGGCATCAGCCAGAGCGCCGTCTCGAAGTACGTCCACGGCGAGATCGCCCGCCAACCGGCGTTCCTCGACGACGACCGCGTCGCGGAACTCGTCGAGCGGGTTGGCGCCGGCCTGGCCGACGGGAGCATGAGCCGGGTGCAGGCGCTCGTCGAGACCGAGGTGCTCATCCGGGAGCTGGAGACCCGCGGCGACCTGCTCGCGGCCCGCCACGAGGCGGTGATGCCGGAGCTCTCCTCGTACGACGGCGACTTCCACATCCACGACCCGGAGAGCCGGCTGCGAGCGACCGAGCGCGTGCTCACCTCGGTCCGCCGCGGCGTCCACATCCTGGAGAACGCGAGCGGCTTCGCCTCGCTCATCCCGAACGTCGGCTCGAACCTGGTGGAGTGTCTCCCCGACGCGACAGGGGTCGACGACGTGGCCGGGGTGCCGGGCCGCATCTTCGACGTGAAGGGCCGCGCGTCGGTGCCGAGCGAGCCCGAGTTCGGCGTCAGCGAGCACGTCGCCACGGTCCTGCTCGCCGCCCGCGAGGCCGGCAGCGACGCGCGGGCCGCCCTGAACGTCCGGTACGACGAGGCGCTCCTCGACCGCCTCGCCGAGCAGGGCCACGACGCGGTCGCGTTCGACCCCGAGTACGAGGACGTCTCCGAGGCGGTCCGCACGGCGATGGCGGACTCGCCGGACGCGGACGTCGTCTACCAGGCCGGCGGCTTCGGCATCGAACCCATCATCTACCTGCTCGCGCCGTCGGCGGAGGACGCCGCCGCGATGGCCCGGAATCTGTTGAAAGCATGACCGGACCTCTGGGGGATTAACGCGATGAGCGAGAGCGCGGGAGCCGACCGCTCGGGCGCGGCGACTGCCCAGCGGTTCTACGGCCGGTGGGCCGGCCTGTACGACGCCATCGCCCGACGGACACCCGGCGTCGGGAGCGCCCGCACCGCGTTCGCCGACACGCTCGAACTCGAGCCGGGTGACACCGTCGTCGAGATGGGCTGTGGCACCGGCGCGAACGTGCCGTACCTGCGAGAGCGGGTCGGCGACGAGGGACGGGTGGTCGGCGTCGATTTCACCCGTCCACTCCTCGACCGCGCCCGCGAGAACGCGCAGTGGGCGAACGTCTCGTTCGTGCGCGGCGACGCCGCCCGCCCGCCGGTCGAGGGGCCGGTGGACGCCGTCGTCGCGACGTTCGTCGTCGGGATGCTGTCCGACCCCGCGCGGGCGGTGGACCGGTGGCTCGACCTGCTCGGGCCCGGCGGCCGACTCGGCCTCCTCGACGCCGCCTCCAGCCGCCGATGGTACGCGACGCCGGCCAACCTGGGCTTCCGGGCGTTCGTTCGGGCGTCGGCTCCATCCACCACTCGCTGGAGCCGCGGCGAGTCGCCGACCGCCGTCCTGGACCGCCGGGTCGTGGACGCGCGGGACGCGCTCCGCCGGCGCACGACCCGCGTCGAGGAGACCGAGCGGGCGCTCGGCTTCCTCTATCTCACCGTTGGCCGGCGCTGACGCCCCACCCGTCGCTCGTTCTCGGTTTCCCGCCTCCGGCTCACTCCCAGGTCCCGGACCGGATGCGCCGCTCGGCGTCCGCGAGGGCGGCCTCCCGGTCGAACGAGGCGACGATCTCGCGGAGCTCGTCTTCGTCTGGGTCCAGCAGCTCGCGGGCGTGTCGGGTGATGTTCGGGATAGCCCGGATGATGTTGTCGACGACGGGCACGGCGGCGGCCCGCGGCGAGCGGGAGAGCGGGTTCAGGTCGATGACGATCTCCGTCTTCCCGAGCGCGGCGAGCGCCTCGGCCCGGTCGCCGTCCTCGAGGGGGACCAGCACCACGTCGGCGTCGCCGATGCCGTCGGCGTCGACCTTCGTGCGCTCGTGGGCGAGCCCGGGGATGCGCCCGTCGGCGTCGAGCCCCTTCACCTCGCGCGCGCCGTGCTCGCGCAGGTGGGCCGCGATGGCCCGCATGCGCTCCTCGGTCCGGTTGAAGAGGTTCACCTCCAGGTCGGCCCCCACCACCTCGGCGAGTTCGACGACCTCGTCCGGCACGAGCGCCGCGACGTTGCCGTTGACGCTGATAACGGGATGCTCGGCGAGCAGCAGGTGGGCGGCGGCCGCCCGCTCGGCCTCGTCGGCGGAGGGCGTCGTCTCCTCGCCGAGCAGGTAGTCGAACGCCTCGCCGCGCCCCTCGGCGATGAGGCCCTGGCGGGATGTGATGCCCGCATCGACGCCCGCCTCGATGCGGTGGCGGGTCACCAGCGAGTCGTGGCGGGGGTGCTCTTCGGGGATCTCTACGTGCTCGGCCATGGCCGGACGTGGGTGGGCCCGGCGCAAAAGTCATGCGCTCCGCGCTCACTCGATGGTCGTCAACCCGAGGACGACGCGCACCGACTGGACGAGCAGGTAGCAGACGAGCGCCATCGCCACGAACAGCGTCGGCGCGGAGAGGTAGCGAGCGGTCCGGTAGGAGACGACGAGTCGGCCGAAGCCGAGGACGACGAAGCTAACGACCACGAGGCCGAAGGCGGCGAACGCCGTCAGGACGAAGGTCCGCTGCCGCATCGCTCGTCCCTGGTCGGCGCGGCGGCATCAACGTGGCGCTTTCACAGTCGAGTTCGCGGGGTCGCTCGCGGCCCGGACCGACTCCGGCTCTCGCCGCCAGCCGGTCACTCGAGCAGATGCGCGCCGGCCGGGTGGACCCGACAGTGCTCCGGGTCGTAGCCCGCCTCGGAGAGCGCCGTCCCGAATCCGAAGACGGTCCGCCCCAGCATCGCCATCGACGCCGCGCCCCCGTCGGCTTCTACGGCCTCGACGACCGCCCGCACGTCGTCGGTCAGCAGGTCGGCCTCCTCGGCGAACCGTCGCGACTCGGCGACGAACCGCGGTAGCGTCGGTCGCTCGCCCAGGCGGTCGAGTGCGGCCTCGCCCGCGCGGGTGAGCGCGCTCGTGTCGCCGGAGAGCACGGCTTCGGTCGAGAGATCGCCGAGCACCAGGTACTCGACGCGCGCCGTCGCTGGCACGCCGTCGAGCGCGCCGTGCGGTGGGGCACCCGGTTCGAGGCGGATGGGGACCCCGCCCCGCGCCTGGGCGACCACGTCCCCGAGCCCCGTCCCGGCCTCGACGTCCGCGACGTGCGCCACTCGGACGAGGTCGTTCTCCGAGCGGCCGGCGTCGAAACACTGGTTCGCCGCGAGCGCCGTGCCGAGGGCGAACGCGCCGGAGACGCCGAAGCCGGAGCCGAGCGGCAGCGGCGTCGTCGCCTCGACCCGCGCCGTCGTCCCGAGCGCGTCGAGCGTCGCCGTGACGGCCTCGACAGAGACGGGTTCGCCGTCGAGCGAGACGCTCGTCTCGGCCGCCGGGGAGACAGTGACCGTCACGCCGTCGGTGAGCGTCACGCCGGCGCCGCGCGAGCCCGCCCGGGCCGAGTCGCTCGCCGGGTGCGCGCTGAAAAAGCCCGTCACGTGCCCCGGAACGAAGGCGCTGGCCGCCTCTCCGTCGTTCATCGACGATGCTTTCTGCCGGGTGGGATTGAAGGCTTCGTTTCCTACGGCGACAGGCGCTGCCTCTCCTGCGAGACGCGTGGCGTCTCGCTGGCTCCCAACGTCTTCGTCCTACGGACTCAGACGTTGGCGATCTCGCGGGAAGAGGACGGCCTCGCGGATGTTCCCCAGGTCGAGCATCGTCATGACGAGGCGCTCGACGCCGTAGGCCCAGCCGGCGTGGGGCGGCATGCCGTAGCGGAACATCTTGGTGTAGTACTCGAACTGCTCGGGGTCGAGGCCCTGCTGCTCGAAGCCGGCGACCAGTTCGTCGTATCGGTGCTCGCGCTGCCCGCCGGAGACCAGCTCCATCCGGGGGTGCATCAGGTCGAAGCCCTTCGAGAGCTCGGGGTCGTCGTCGTAGTCCTGGATGTAGAACGGCTTGATCTCGCTCGGCCAGTCGGTGATGAAGTAGTGGCCGCCGACGTCCGCGCCGAGGGCCTTCTCGGCCTCGGTCGGCAGGTCGTCGCCCCAGAACAGCGGCTCGTCGAGCGCGCCGGTCGCGTTGATGCGCTCGATGGCCTCCTCGTAGGTGAGCCGGGGGAACGCGTCGTCCGGGGGCGCAAAGTCGTCGGCGAGCTCCAGGGTCTCGAGCTGGTCCTGGCAGTTCGCCTCGACCGCGTCGTAGGCCGCCTTCAGCGTGCCCTCGCAGACGTCCATCGCCTCCTCGTGGTCGATGAACGCGCTCTCGAAGTCGATCATCGTCGCCTCGTTCAGGTGGCGGGGCGTGTTGTGCTCCTCGGCGCGGAAGATGGGGCCGATCTCGAAGACGCGCTCTAAGCCCGAGCCGACCATCAGCTGCTTGAACAGCTGCGGGGACTGGTTCATGAACGCCTCCCGGCCGAAGTAGGTGATGGGGAACAGCTCCGTGCCGCCCTCGGTGCCCGTGGCGACGATCTTCGGCGTGTTGATCTCGGTGCAGCCGACGCCGCGGAAGTACTCGCGGACCGCCCGGAGCACCTCGGCGCGGACCTCGAAGATGGCCTTGGTCCGGTCGGTGCGCACGTCGAGGGTGCGGTTGTCCAGCCGCGTCGAGAGGTCGGCGTCGACCTTGCCGGAGGGGTCGAGCGGGAGCTGTGGGTCGGCCGGGGCCAGCACCTCGATGGCCGAGGGCGTCACCTCGACGCCCGTGGGGGCGCGGGGCTCCTCGGCGACCGCGCCGGTCACGCTGATGACGGACTCGCGGTGGACGCCGAGGCCCGTCTCGACGAGCGCCTCGTCCATCTCCTCCTTCTCGAACTTGACCTGTATCTTCCCGGACCGGTCCCGCAGGATGAGGAAGGCGATGCCCCCGAGGTCACGTATCTCGTGGACCCAGCCGGCGACCGTCACGTGGTCGCCCGGCGTGGCGTCCGCCGCGTAGGTTCGGTCTTCCATGCGTCGTCGTTGTCGAGACGCGGCCTTAAACGCCGTCATTTCGGGGCGTGCCGGGAGCGTACGGTCGCGTCGTCCGCGCACAGCCGGTGGCACGCCCCAAGGTGGTTCCCCCGAAGCTCGGTGAGCGTGGGGCTGGTCGCCCGGCAGTCGGTGTCGAAGGCCGCGAATCGCTGGTCGGCGGCGGCGATGTCGCCGTCGGCGAGGTGGTCGAGCCCCTCGGCGAGCACCGCTTCGGCCGCCGGCTCGGGGAGCGGTGCGGGGAGCCCGTACTCCTCGCGGATGGCGGTGGCGGACTCGCCGCCAACCCCGACGGTCTCGCGCGCCACGTCGACGCGGAGGTCGTAGACGGCGCGCCAGGTCTCCTGCGGGAGGTCGTAGCCGTCGGGCTGGACGACCTCGGGGCAACGGGTGTGGAACCGGCAGCCTGCGGGCGGGTTCGCGGGGTCGGGAACGTCACCAGAGAGCTCGACCGCGCCGCCGCGCTGGGCGGGGTCGGGTTTCGGCACCGACGACAGCAGCGCGCGCGTGTAGGGATGTTGCGGGTCGTCGAACAGCGCGTCGGTCGGGGCACGCTCCACCAGCTCGCCGAGGTACATCACGCCGACGCGGTCGCAGACCTCGCGGACGACGCTCATGTCGTGGCTGACGAACAGCACGGCGAGGTCGAACTCCGCCTGGAGGTCGCCCAGAAGCGAGAGGATGTCGGCCTGCACCGAGACGTCGAGGGCGCTCACCGGCTCGTCGAGCACGAGCAGGTCGGGGTTGAGGACGAGCGCGCGGGCAAGAGCGAGCCGCTGTTTCTGCCCGCCGGAGAACTCGTGGGGGTAGCGGTCTGCGTCCCCTGGCGAGAGCCCGACGCGGTCCAGGAGGTCGTCGACGATGGCGCGGCGTCGCTGGGTGTCGCGCAGGCCGTGGATGTGGAGCGGTTCGGCGACCGACTCGCCGACGGTCATCCGGGGGTCGAAGCTGGACTCGGGGTCCTGGAAGACCATGCCGGTGCGCCGGCGGAAGCGCCGCCGCTCCGCCTTCGTCTGGTCGGTGACGTCCTGGCCGTCGAAGCGGACCCGCCCGTCGGTGGGCGTCTCGAGCTGGAGGACCGTCGTGGCGAGCGTGGACTTCCCGCAGCCGGACTCGCCGACCAGCCCCAGCGTCTCGCCGCGGTGGAGCCCGAAGCTGACGCCGTCCACGGCGCGCACCCGCTCGACCTCGCGGCGGAACAGCCCGCGTTTCACCGGGTAGTGTTTCACCAGATCCTCGACGGCGAGCAGCGCGTCACTCACCGCCATCACCACCGACTGTGGTGGGGCTGTGGTCTGCCGTGTCCGTGTCCCTCTCCTCCGCCGTCTCCGTGGTCCCCGCTGGCCTGGCCGTCTCGGATGCTCCCGGGGCCGCC
>Ga0102959_1000396_pt1 | contig 12669 bp, 13 predicted proteins | sample SalPonF2_B_D2_MG_FD_84520 | JGI IMG/M metagenome (GOLD analysis project Ga0102959, IMG submission 84520) | Salt pond soil microbial communities from South San Francisco under conditions of wetland restoration - Salt Pond MetaG SF2_B_D2_MG ...
CGACAGATCATATTTGCCTTTGCTGATATAGTGACGAATGTCTGTAACGTCACCTGATTCATCGACGCCTTTGAACTGAGCTCCCGTCACGTCATCAGGCGACTGCAGCATTGCCTGTCCATCGATAACGGCCTGGGCTTGTGCTATTTCAGGATACTTTTTGATGTCGGGCAATAAGGTGTCTGCGCGATAAATGGGATCGTCGCTAAAAGTAGTAATCGAGATGTGTGGGGCAAATCCCAGGACCTTATTGTCGATGACCGATTTAAAGCCGTGCACGACTGATAAGGCAATGAGCAATCCGGCAGAACCAACGGCGACTCCTGTGATAGCCATGGCCTTAATAAACGATAGAAAGCGCGAACCTTTTCGTTTCCCCTTAAAATATCGTAAGGCCAGATACCATTCAAAGTTCATGATGAACAAATTTCAAAAAGCAAATTACAAGCAAAGCGGTTTACTTTGATCATAACGCAGTAATGATGAGTTACTTGAAATTTGCTATTTTTCATTTGGAATTTAGCTCTACTCCGGTTTCATTTGAGGAAAGAAAAGCACATCCCGGATAGAATCGGAATTCGTCATAATCATAGCCAGTCGGTCAATACCAACGCCGAGTCCCGCTGTGGGGGGCATGCCGTATTCCAGAGCCTGCAGGAAATCCTCATCGATGGTCATAGCCTCTTCGTCGCCGCCAGCCCGCAGACGTGCCTGTTCTTCAAAACGTTCACGTTGATCTTCCGGATCGTTCAGCTCAGAGAACGCATTAGCAATTTCTTTTCCGTTGCAAATGCACTCGAAACGTTCGACCAGTCCATCTTTTGAGCGGTGCTTTTTGGCCAGTGGACTCATTTCAATGGGATAATCGGTGATAAACGTTGGCTGGATAAGCTTGGGCTCCACTAATTCTCCGAATATTTCATCAATAATCTTGCCTTTTCCGGCATTTTCTTCGATCTCAATATTCAGTTCATCCGCAACCTTTTCAAGTTCTTCGAGGTTTTTGCCGTATAGATCCTTGCCGGTTTCATTTTCAATAGCTTCAAACATGGGAATGCGCGGCCACGGACGTTTAAAGTCGATCTCGTTTTCGCCAACCTGCACTTTAGTAGTGCCATGCAGCGTTTGTGCCACGTTTTCGATCATGGCTTCCACAAAATCCATCATCCAGTTGTAGTCTTCGTAAGCGACGTACAACTCAACTTGCGTAAACTCGGGATTATGAAAACGTGAAAGTCCCTCATTACGAAAGTCCTTCGAAAATTCATATACGCCGTCATATCCGCCGACGATCAGTCTCTTGAGATACAGTTCATTGGCAATTCGCAGATAAAGTTTCATATCCAGCGTATTATGATAGGTCTCGAACGGACGTGCGGAGGCACCCCCATAAATAGGTTGCAGGATTGGTGTTTCGACTTCCATATACCCTTTTTCGTTCATGAAATCGCGCATCGCCTGTACCATTTCCGTGCGCTTGCGAAACACATCCCTCACCTGTGGATTGACAATCAAGTCCAAATACCGCTGGCGGTACCGTTGTTCCTTATCCGTAAAAGCGTCATAAACCTTGGTTTCACCGTCTTCTTGCACTTCTTTTGGAACCGGGATAGGGCGAAGCGTCTTGCTGAGCAACTGAAATTCCTTGGCAAAAACCGTGGTCTCACCGGTCCCGGTTTTGAAGACATATCCCTTGATGCCCACAATATCACCGATATCAGTTAATTTCTTGAAAACTTTGTTGTACTCTTCTTGTCCAACATCGTCGCGACGAATATAAACCTGAATCTGGCCTTTAGAATCCTGCAGGTTAAAGAATGTCGATTTTCCCATGATGCGACGGGTCATCACACGTCCCGCTACCGAAACAGATTCTACCTCTTCTTCGTCCTGATCATCCTTCTTAATAAGTTCGGGATGTTCAAGGATATACTTGCTCTTGTGGGTCACTTCAAAATCATAGGGATAAGGATCGTAGCCCATTTCACGAAGCTCGTGCAGTTTTTCAAGACGTATTTCGTGTTGTTCGCTAACTGAAGAATCAGTATTGCTCATGAGAAAATGCTAAATTTAATTCTGTTTTTGGGTAAATAGTTTCAAGTCGCTAAAAATAAAGAATTGGGCACTAAATTGTGAGTTTTTTCTCTAGCCTGTGATATGGTTTTTGAATCCCGGATAAATTGAAGATTTTATTACTAAATTTGCAGCGTCTTTTGCATTCTGTACGAATGTCTTGTCGCTCTTTGCGATTAAAACGTTGCTTGATTCTAATTGTAGTTGATATGTATGCCTGAAGAACTTTACGACATAGTATCAGAACTCCCCTTTAAGGGTAGTTTCGGTTTTAGAGAGATAACTCCGTTGTCAGAAGAAGCACTCGGTCATTTGCAGCAACATGAACTGGAAGAACTGAGAGCTTTTTCCAACGAGCGACGCAAACGGGAATACCTGTCGTCGAGAATTTTGTTAAAAGAACTTGCCAGTGACTGGGATATTCCGGGGGACCAGTTCGAAATTCTAAAAGATACACTTGGCCGTCCATATGGTATGTACAAATCGCAGCGCTATTTTGTAAGTATTGCTCATACAAGTGATAAGGTTTTTTGTGGGGTCAGTCGGGATGAAGCTATAGGCGTTGATGCCGAAGCCGTCGAACGAGAAATTCCTGACCGGTTAAAGAAACGCATCTTGCATCCCAAAGAAATCAGGGAGTTACATTCGATAAATACTATTCGAATTTGGACGATCAAAGAAGCCTTCATCAAGCTAGAGGGACAAGGGTTGAGACTAAATATGAAACAGGTACAAATACGTAAGGAAGAAGGGGCTTTTTCCGTAGAAATAAATAATGACAAAAGAGCTAAAATTTGTAGTTTTCAGGTAGGTGGTCATTGGTTGGCTATTGCTTATTACTATTAATTTAAAAAAAGATCAGAACGATATATTTATGAATATTACTTCCTACTCCCGTGAACAAATTGAAGAAGGCTTGAAGAAAGCTCGGGAACATAACCAAGGAGACAATGAGCTTATCAGAGTGTTATTTGCGCCTCGACGAATAGAGGACGATAATTTCGAGCGTGCTTGTGATATATACAGCCGCTTGGATATGTCGAATTACGACACTGTAGTGGTTATCGAATCATATGAAGAGACGCTGGATAAGAAACTGCCAATGTGTTCGAATTCTTATTTTGAGACCCCATTGGGAAGTGTGCCCGTTAACGATTATATGCGCAACGAGTTTTGTGATGAAGATGACGATTTCTTCATTCATGACGAGGCTTTTGATAAAGATGTCAGCCTGTTTCAGCAGCTCATGTTTTTACAAACGTTATCGGATGATTTTTCGGCTTTGAATGTTCAAATTGCTGATCAGGATCCGGCCATTGTTAAAGAGTTGGCCTACGTGCTTGAAGAAGTGTTGGCTCCCCGAAGTGCTCTTCTGATTTTTTGCTGTGAGCTGGACAATGAGCATAAAGAAGAGTTTGAACACATCAGCAAGATGATTGAGGATAACAACCAATCTGGCATGTTGAATTATCTGAACAGTGGAGAGTCTCACATCGAAGGTACTACTGCTTTTACAGCTGGCGTGATCGTTGCTCAAAAATGGGATCTAAATCTCAATTTCTTGCGTGGCGAATATGACAATTATACCGGCAGTTTGCTTACGGCCTATGCTGATCACCAACGTGTATTATTTTAGATAGGGCTATGGAGCGGGCTGAAGTTACTATCATAGGATTGGGTGGACTTGGCAGCACGCTTGCAAAAGCTTTATCGGCGCACGACATCCCGGTGAAGAGTGTCTTTAATCGTAGTATCGGCAAAGCAAAAAAACTTGCAGATCAACTTGGAATATCGGTTGCAGATGATTTCCCCGGTGAGCTTTCACAGCTTGGTGATATCGTATTTATTACCGTTTCGGATCAGGCTATTGCTCAAGTTGCAGATCGCCTTGCGGCATTAAGCAATAATTTTGAAGGTAAATTATGTGCCCATTGTTCGGGCAATGCCACTGCTGATTTGCTCAATCCGCTACAAAAGAAAGGTGCGGCTACGGCCTCTTTTCACCCGTTGCAAACATTTACCCCACAATCGGGTCCGGAATTTTTTAACGGGATTTATTTTAGTTTGCAGGGGGATGAACAGGCTTTTACGAAGCTACAGGATATTGCGAAGAGGCTGGAGGCGGAAACCTTTGAAATAACAAGCGAGCAGAAATCTCATCTTCATGCTGCTGCGGTTCTGGCATCCAATTATTTAAATACTTTGTTGGATACCGCCGTCGAGGTAGGATCATTGAGCGGTTTGCCTAGGTCGCAGGTTCAGAAGGCATTGCTACCTTTGATCAAAACGTCACTTAAAAATAGGGAAGATCGTAGTTTTGCTGATACGCTTACGGGTCCTATTAAACGAGGGGATGTGCAAACCGTAAAAACGCATGTAACGCTGCTTAAAGATCAGCCTGGTCTTTACAGACTTTATTGCGTACTTGGAAATCGAACTATTGAGCTTGCCGAATCTTCTGGATCGCTTGACCAGGCCACAGCAGATAAACTGCGTCATATTTTAGAGGGAGCAGATGGATGATTATTACGATCGGGTTTATGAAGTAGTGGCCCAAATTCCGTCTGGAAAAGTTACCACTTATGGAGCCATTGCCCGGTTTCTGGGGATTAGATCCGGAGCCCGGATGGTGGGCTATGCCCTTAATAATACTGGAGAAACGAAAATACCGGCCCACCGCGTTGTAAATAGAAACGGAGAGCTGACGGGACGTGCTCATTTTCCGGATGACACCATGCGCGAACGTTTGCAACAGGAGGGAGTAAAGTTTATGGATGAGTATAAAATTGATATTGAAGCACACTTTTGGGATCCTAATAAAGAGGGATGAACCATTATGTTATATATTACGAAGAAGTTAAAAATTTTACTTTTGGGTTTAGGGTTGCTGACAGGGGCCCTTAGCTCAAGTGCTACGGCTTCAGGATCTGTCCAAGCCGATACGCTGCTTAAAGATGTGAATCCCGCTGAGCTGAAGCAGGTAATTAAATCGTACCAGGGCAGCAAAGTTGTGCTGGTAAACGTCTGGGCTACCTGGTGCGCGCCTTGCGTGGAAGAGTTTCCCGAGATTGTGAAACTGCAGCGATCCTATCCTGATCAGTTGCAAGTCATTTTTATTTCCGCTGATTTTCCGGACAGCCGTGATCGTGCCTTGGAATTTCTAAAGAAACAGAGCATTAATTGGACGACCTACTTCAAAACGGGGAAAGACCAACCGTTTATCGAAGCTATATCCCCAAAGTGGACGGGGGCGCTTCCGTTTACCCAAATAATCGCCAAAGACGGATCGGTGGTTGATAGCTGGGAGCAGAAAGCCGGTTATGATAAATTCGAACGCTACATCAAAAAAGCACTAAACCAATGAGAGATAAAACAAAACAGTTGTGGTATGTAATCCCATTAATTTTTGGGATGAGTTTGCTTGCCTTTTTACCAGTAAGGGAGAAGGTTGCTGATGAATTGGAGATTGGATCCAAAGCACCTTTAGCCGATGTTAAGGTTGAAGATGTATCGGGAAAAATGTTGACGCTTGATAAAGTAGCTAAAGGAAATGGATTGTTGGTGAACTTTAGCTGCAATACGTGTCCGTGGGTAGCCCGTTGGGAAGATCGCTATAATCCGATTGCCCAGCTGGCTAAAGAGAATAATATCGGTGTGATAATGCTGAATCCGAATTCCGGTTATCGAAACCGTGGGGAATCGATGAAAGATATGCAGGAACGAGCTAAGAAAAGTAATTACCAGTTTTATTATGCTCTGGATAAGAATAGTAAACTGGCTGAAGCTTTTGGGGCGACTCATACCCCTCATATTTTCCTGTTTGATAAGGATATGAAATTGGTTTATCGCGGAGCTATTGATGATAATGCTAACTCGGCTGAGAATGTAGAGCATCCGTATTTGAAAAATGCTATCAAAAATCTGGGAGTTGGCAAGGAGATTAATCCCCAGACCACGAAGTCACTGGGTTGCACTATCAAATGGCCATCGTAAGAGGGTTATTGGTTAATTGTTATTCGTTAGAGACTTGAAAACCAGGAATTTTGTTCAAGATCAAAGCTTGTGAATTCGAAACCGGAGTCCCGAAAAATTTCGGGATAAGGATTTCAAATTCTCGAAAATGAATAGATTGATCAATAAGATCGGTTTTGCAAAGGCCTCTGTTATTTAAAATCATTATCTAGTAATCAATTAACCCAAACTGGGTGTTCCTAATTGTCCCAATATTTGCTTATTTTCAAGGTTTGTCAGATCAACTGGCAAACCTTTCTTTATGATATGAAATTGATAAGCTTAATATGCCCAAGTGGACCTTACATACAGAATTTAAATTTGATGCTGCTCATTTTATTGAAGGATATGAAGGGAAATGCGGACGTATGCACGGGCATACGTATAAAGTGCATATTTCAGCAAAATCGAATAAGCTGAATCCCTCGAAATATTTGGAAACTAACGATATGGTTTGCGATTTCCGGGAATTGAAATGGGCAGCCAAAGATTCTCAAAAAGGAGGACTGGATCACTCGGTACTGAATGAGGAATTGCCGGTGAATCCTACGGCAGAACGAATAGCTGAATTTGTTTATAAAGAAACCAAGCAGCGGATTCCCGAGGGAATTAAGCTTAATGTCACTGTTTGGGAAACCGAGAACAGTTGGGTAGAATACACCGAAGATAATGTTTAACGCTGAAGATCAGGAAAAGCTGGAAGCACTTATTGATCAGGATGAAATGAAAGCGGTGGAATACCCGCTGGTTGAGGATTTTTATACCATTCAGGGTGAAGGGGCGCATACCGGACGGGCGGCCTATTTTATCCGCACGGCAGGTTGTGACGTTAATTGCTGGTGGTGCGATGTGAAGGAAAGTTGGGATGAAGGGGAGCATGCCACGGATACGGTAGCCAATATTGTGAGCCGGGCAAAGGAAAGTGGAGCTGAATTTGTGGTGATTACCGGCGGTGAACCCTTGTTACACGATTTGGATCCGCTCACCTTTCAACTCAAACAGGCGGGCTTGCAAGTCCATATTGAGACGAGCGGTTCGTCACCGATTTCAGGTTACCTTGACTGGATTACTCTTTCCCCCAAGCGATTTAAAGAACCACTGGATAATATTTTTCCGTATGTGGATGAGTTAAAGGTGGTGGTACTGACCAAAAAAGATTTGGAATGGGCCGAGAAAAATGCGGCTAAATGTCCCGACAGTACAAAGCTTCTTTTGCAGCCCGAATGGGAAAAAGAAGGAGCTGTTGAACTTATCATAGACTACGTAAAAGAGCATCCCGAGTGGGGTATTAGTTTGCAGACCCACAAATTTATGGGAGTTCGGTAGAATTATAATAGATTTTATTGGCAGGGTTCTGAAACAGAGGTGTTTTAGAACCCTGCCAAGGTATCAAATCACTTTATGGCTCAGGCCGACGTGCAACGCCACTTTCGTAAGCAGCATCTTTCACGGCTTTTGCTACTTTATTCACCACACTGCTATCAAACACACTTGGGATAATATATTCCTCTCCGAGACCCTCTTCATCAATACATTCGGCAATAGCATGAGCCGCTGCAAGTTTCATGGCTTCATTGATATCGGAGGCACGAGCATCCAGGGCACCGCGGAAAATTCCCGGGAATGCCAGTACATTATTAATTTGATTGGGATAATCACTTCTTCCCGTTGCAATGATTCGAGCTATGGAATGGATCTCTTCCGGCCTGATTTCAGGTTCGGGATTGGCCAAGGCAAATACGATGGGATCGTCAGCCATTTTTTCAATGGCTTCTTTCGGTACAGTTCCGGGTCCACTTACTCCGACTAGGAGGTCGGCATCTGTAGCGGCATCTGTTACAGATCCTGCTTTGTTATTATGATTGGTATTCTGCGCCAGCCATGCCTTGCTGGAGTTCAAATCTTCCAAACGATCTTCGTTTATGATACCTTTGCTGTCGCAGCACAAAATTTCTTTTACTCCGGCTTCAAGCAGGATTTTGGTGATGGCAACTCCGGCAGCTCCTGCTCCTACAATTACTACGCGAAGATTCGACATCTCTTTGTCGATAACTTTAAGGGCATTGATGGTCGCTGCCAGCGTAACAACAGCCGTCCCATGCTGATCGTCATGAAAGACAGGAATATCCAATTCTTTTTTTAGTTTATCTTCAATTTCAAAACAGCGGGGAGCGCTGATATCTTCCAGATTGACTCCTCCGAAACCGGGTGACATCCATTTTACGGCCTTGACGATTTCATCTACATCCTGGGTATCAAGGCAAACAGGGTAGGCGTCCACTTTACCAAACTCTTTGAATAACATTGCTTTACCTTCCATGACAGGCATTGCGGCCTCGGGGCCGATGTTTCCCAACCCAAGGACAGCCGAGCCGTCACTGACGATAGCCACCGAATTGTCTTTTATGGTAAGGGTATGAACCTTTTCTTTGTTTTCGGCGATTGCTTCGCAAACTCGTCCCACACCAGGGGTATAAGCCATAGAAAGAGAATCACGGGTGTCCACCGGTACCTTGTTTTGAATACGGATCTTGCCCCCAAGATGAAGCAGGAACACTCGGTCGGATACGTTCCGAACCTTGACCCCATCAATTTTTTTGATGGCGTTAACAATTGATTTGGAATGATCTTCATCGCGGGCACTTACAGTAAGGTCGCGTACCTTATAATTTCCGGCGACTTTTACCACGTCAACGGCCCCGGGATCACCTTTTCGCTGTGCAATTTCTTTTAAAACTTTGGCCAGCATGCCCGGTTTGTTTTTGATATACAAACGCATGGTGAAGCTATAGCTGACACTAGGTCGAACGTCACTCATTAATACTCCTTTTTTCTTTAAATTGTGTTTTTACTATTAATTTTTGATATAAAATATTTTTCAATTTTAGTACATTTTTGATCAGTACAATAATAATCGTTGTAACGTTTCTTCAAGGCGGGCATTGGCCAGGTACCCTTTCTCTAGATTCGAATGGAATGGTACGGGGATATCCAAAGACGAGCAGCGCAAAATGGGCGCATCCAATTCTTCAAAACATTGTTCGGTAATCAGCGAAGAAATCTCGCTCATGGGACCAAGTGTTTTCGAGGGTTCCTGCAGCAAAAGTACTTTATTTGTTTTGGAGACCGATTTTTTGACCGTATCCATATCAAGTGGATTGAGGCATCGCAGATCAACAATCTCTAATTCAGTACCGTTATTTGAATATTCTTCAGCAATATCCTGTGCCCAGTGTACGCCCATGCCATAGGTGACAATTGTTGCATCGCGGCCTTCCCGGAAAATGCGAGCTTTGCCCAGCTCTTCGGGCTCACACTGATCGGGCGTAACTTCGCGAATGCTGCGATACAATTTTTTATGTTCAAAAAACAAAACCGGATTAGGATCGTGCAGGGCGCTGTATAGCAGGTTTTGTGCATCAGCTACTGTGGCCGGAACTACAATCTTTAATCCCGGATGCTGCATAAACCAGCCTTCGGGAGATTCTGAGTGATAAGGTCCGGCACCCACTCCAGCCCCATGTGGACAGCGAATCGTGATATTAATCGGAGGCATCCAGCGGTATTGTCCTTTGGCAATATTATTGACAATCTGGTTGAAGCCACAGGTGATGAAATCAGCGAATTGCATTTCAACGACGGGTTTTAAACCCTCCAGGGCCAGCCCTACGGCGCAACCCAGCGCTCCGGCTTCAATAATCGGGGTATTGCGAACGCGATCTTTGCCGAATTGGTCCACAAATCCTTCCGTCACTTTAAAAACTCCCCCATATTCTGCGATATCCTGCCCCATGATGATGAAGTCCTCATCTTCTTCGAAAGCTTGTCTCAGGCTGAACTGAATAGCATCAACAAAGCGTTTTTCAGAGGAGGAACCATTGGTTTTATGGGGATGAGGAAAGTCGGCAGAAGTAAAGAGGGCTTGCTCTTCTTTTTGGGGATCAAAGACTGGATCGTCGGCTTCGATGGCCCGATCCAGTTGGTCAGCAAAACTTTCATCAACTTCTTTTTGGATAGAGGCAAGTTCATCATCTCCCGAAACCAGTTGTTTCTCTTTAAGCCACTGCGCCATCCGGTCAATAGGATCCTTTTTGGCCCACTTTTCGAATTTTTCATCCGGTACATAAAAGGTACCCGAAGCTTCTTCGTGTCCGCGCATGCGAAAAGTTTTGGCTTCGATGAGGGTAGGTTCTCCTTTCAGGGCATATTCGCGGGCTTCGCTAACGGCATCCATCACGTCGAATATATCGTTGCCGTCAATTTGAACGCTCCGCAAGCCATAGCCCTGTGCGCGATCCACCAGGTCATCGCAAGCATATTGTTCGTTGGTAGGGGTGGAGAGGCCGTAACCGTTATTTTCGACCATGAAGATGACCGGCAGTTCCCAGACGGCAGCCAGATTCAGAGCCTCATGAAATTCACCCTCACTGGTAGCGCCATCCCCGCAAAAACTACAGGCAACAAAATCGCTGCCGCGCAGTTTGGATGAAAGAGCAAGCCCATCCGCAATAGGCATAGTGGCAGCCAGGTGAGAAACCATTCCAACAATACGTTTCTGCATTGTACCAAAGTGAAAAGAGCGATCGCGTCCATTAGTAAAACCATCAATCTTGCCCATCCATTGACAGAAAAGACGGTATAGATCGATTCCACGGGTTGTGAACAGCCCTAAATTCCGGTGCATGGGCAGAAGATAATCCTGTTTATCAAGGGCAGATGCCACGCCTACGGCAATAGCTTCTTGCCCGATGCCGGAGAACCATTTACTGATAATACCTCTCCGCAACATCTTAAGCATTCGTTCTTCAATGCGGCGCGGAAGGAGCAATTTTCGATACAAGGTTAGGGCTTGTTCATCGGCTAATTTTTTTTTCGGCTTTATCATTAATTATTCCTGAAAATTCTGTAATTTATTCACCTGCAAACTTGCAGTTGTTTGATGGTAATTGCAACAGCTCTAAGGAAATAAAATTGTTTAATTAAAAAAGACTTTTTGTCTATTTAAATTATCTTTTATGCATTGCAAGATATAGCTACTTTATATTTCACAAACGTAATATTATCGAATTATCGATGCGGCACCGATCTGATTGGGGTATTGCTTCACCAACAGAAGGAAAGTCGCATTTTTTTGTTTTGAGAGATTACGTTTATTTACGAATAACAAAAAAGATTAGAGATAAATGGAAGCACTCGGTCGTCAAATTCTGGTAGAATTTTATGATTGCGATACAGACAAAATTAATGATGTTGAATTTATAGAATCCTCAATTTTGGCTGCAACTCGGGCATCAAAGGCTACAATCATATCCCATAATTTTCACAAATTTAGTCCCCATGGTGTAAGCGGAGTAGTAGTCATTGCTGAATCGCACGTATCCATCCATAGCTGGCCGGAATACAACTATGCTGCAGTTGACATTTTTACATGTGGAGATACAATTGATCCATGGGTCATCCAGGAACATCTAAAAGAAGCTTTTCAGTCGAAGAATATATCCAGTATGGAGATGAAGCGCGGGATGTTTAAAGTGCAGCCTGGCGAAAAATTACTATTCAAACCGCAGCAAACTTCTTCTCAGGATTAAAGTATTGATTTCCAATTGTTGGAATTGGTCATTCCCCAAAGGCCGCCTTTGAAGGAGGAAAAGAACTTCGACTTTAGTCGGAGTGAAAAAGGGGGATGAAATGAAATAATTAAACGAATGTAAAAATTAAGTACGATGCCCGAATCTTCGTCTTCAGTATCGGTTCAGGAACTAATAATGGTTAATACTCCCAATATTTTTTGTTTAGTCAAAGGAGCATCAGAAGGGCATACCCGTTTGAATGCTTTTGATAATGCGCTACTCAATGCAGGGGTCGGAGACACCAACCTGATGCGTATGAGCAGTATTTTACCGCCGGGCGCCAAACAGCGGGTAATTGGTGATATCAATTTGCCTGCTGGCGGACTGATTCCTCTGGCATACGCTTCAATTGATTCGACAACTCCGGGGCGCTATATCTCGTCGGCTATTGCGGTGGGTATTCCCGAGGATGATGCGAAGCCGGGCGTTATTATGGAGTTTGAAGATCACAGCCGACTGGATAATGTGGAATCTATCGTTCGCCAGATGGTCATTGACGCTTTTGAATATCGCAAGCGTAAGCTAAAGGAAATCAAATCGATCGGTATTGAGCATAAAGTTGAAAATTGTGCTTCTACCTTTGCTGCGGCCGTCCTTTGGTACGAGTAAAGCTGACCGCTTTCTCCTTTTTCTGAAAAGATGAAGAATTGATTATTAGCTCAAAAATCATTTACTGCCTATGTCTCTAACCTACAACGAATTTTATAACGAACGCACCGGCCTGACTGTCGGCGTCAATAACGTACTTTTTTCGGAGCAGACACCCTATCAAAAGGTAGAAGTCTATGAAACTGATACTTGGGGAAATATGATGACCATTGACGGGATGGTCATGCTCTCTGAGAAAGATGAATTTGTCTATCACGAGATGTTGACTCACGTAGGGATGTTCACTCATCCCCATCCCGAGCGCGTGCTTATTATCGGGGGCGGCGACGGGGGAACAGCACGCGAG
>Ga0102959_1000401_pt1 | contig 12630 bp, 12 predicted proteins | sample SalPonF2_B_D2_MG_FD_84520 | JGI IMG/M metagenome (GOLD analysis project Ga0102959, IMG submission 84520) | Salt pond soil microbial communities from South San Francisco under conditions of wetland restoration - Salt Pond MetaG SF2_B_D2_MG ...
CAAGGGGCCGTACTTTTTCACGCAGGCGGCCGGCCGAGGAAGACAGAACAGGGACAGAAATAGGTGACTGTCCCTATTATCCTCCGTCACGAAGCAGCAGCACCACACGCAGGAGGAAGCATAGACAGTGGCCATTCTGGAGCCTAACCGAAGTCAGCAGTCTGGCCTCAGCACACGAGCCGCAAGGCATGGCGTCTGGGTGGCACTGGCATGCGTTGCATGCATCATCATCTGGGGGCATCATCGGTTGGAGTTGCTTCTTCTGGTGGGATTCCTCGCGCCTCTTACGGTGGCTCACGTGCTCTCCATGACACTCGTGGGCTCCGTATGCTGGGGCGTAGGTGTGGAGCGAATATCCATCTTCTACGGTGAGCCCTTGTTCCGTTTCAGACTGGGGAGCATTCCCATCGAGGTCGGCTACCTGCCAACAGGAGGCTCAACGACCTTCCATCGCACTGCCAACGTTGGAGCCTGTAGACAAGGTGTTCGGACCTACGAGGGCCTCCACCCATGGCAACGTGTGGTGGTGATTCTGAGTGGTCCGTCGCTCCTTCTCCTCTTGGGCTATGCCTTCGTCGGCGGCAATGAACTGCTTGGTGTTCTACATAGATTCATCCCAACCTTTGTGAGTGGAACGATGTCGCCTGGCACCCAGGGCGTGGAAACACTCACGAGTTACTTTCGCTTCCTTGAGCAGGGTGACTATCGGATCGCTTTCGGCGTCTTGGCGGTTGTCCTGGCAGCCGTGAATCTGCTGCCGCTCCCGACACTGAATGGCGGGGAAGCGGTGATAGAGCTTGTTCAGGCATTGAGCAGGCACAGGCTTGCCACGAAAACAACCATGGTGGTGCGAATCTGCTCTCTGCTTGTAGCATTGGCCGTAACGGCATCATGGGCATTCGCCTTGGTGTGCGTGCTGTTCTTTCGATAGTTGTCTTTGCGACGTGGGGTGAGCTTGTCCCCGGGAATATCCGGAGACGCCTTACTGAATAGACGTTGACTGCGGAGTCCGGCAGATGCCTGCCTCTGTTTGCGACGCGGGCGGGAACCAGACGTACGACGGCCGGCATCGTTGCACGCCGGACGCCTGGAACCGCCTGGCGAAGGTCTACCGGGCCTACCGAACAGCCAGGGCGGTCGTGTGAGTGTGGCACGGGCATCTTGCCCGTGCGTGCCACGGCCATCTTGGCCGTGGAAGCTGCGGCAAAGGCTCCGCACGGGCGTGGCGCCCGTGCGACGCATGGCCGAGACGGCCATGCCACAAGACCATGCGATTGCCTTGCCGAAACGGCGGCGCGGCCTCCGTGAACTCCGCGGCCTCCGTGGTTCCAGCCGTCGCCGTTTCTGACTTCCGACTTCTGGTTTCTTCCTTTGCCTGCCGGGCCTCCGCGCTCTCGGCGACCTCCGCGCTTGGGGCCGTGGCCGTTGTTGCTGTTCTCCGCCGGATTTTCCCTTGCGGCCGGGCGGCGCGGTAGAATCCGCTTCGGCCCGAAGGCCCCGCGCCTTGCGCGGCCGGCGGGCGTATTCCTGTGAGAGACCATGCGCATTCTTTCCGGCCGGTACAAGGGACGCAAGCTGCTGCCGCCCGTCGGGCGAGACGTGACGCGCCCGATGACGGCGCTGATCAAGAAGAGCCTGTTCGACTCGCTCGCCGCGTGGCTGCCGGAGGCCGTCGTCGCGGATTTGTACTGCGGTACCGGCAACGTGGGGCTGGAGGCCCTGTCGCGCGGGGCGCGGCGGTGCTGCTTCGCCGACCGCGACCGCCTGGCTCTGAACCGGCTCAAGCGGAACATCGAGACCGTCGGCGCGGCGCAAGCCGCGACCGTCTGGGCGGGCGTTATCGAGACGCACCTGCCCGGCTGGCTGGCCGAACTCGGCGAGGAACTGGACCTGGCGTTCGTGGACCCGCCCTTCCCGGCCGTGCGCGAGTGGGACTGGCCGCGGATGGAGCGGGCGATGTTCGCCCCGCTCGCCGCGGCGACGGCGGCCGACGGGCTGGTGGTCCTCCGCACGCCGGACCGCGCCGAGCCGCCGGAGCGGCTGGCGGAACTGGCGGCGGTGCGGGTTCGGCGGTATGGTGGTATGTCCGTCACGATGTACGGCCGGCCGGACGTCGTCGGCCGCGAAGGATCGTAATGGCCAAGAGTTCGTATCTCTATTTCGAGCCGGACCGCGTCGGCCGGCTGCGGAACCTCAACCTGCTGGCCCGCCACGCGGTGGAGGGGTTCATCTCCGGCCTGCACCGCAGCCCGCACCGCGGGTTTTCCGTGGAGTTCTCCGAGCACCGCGAGTACTCCCCGGGCGACGACATCCGCCACCTGGACTGGGTGGCCTACGCCCGCTCCGACCGCTACTACATCAAGCAATACGAGCAGGAGACCAACCTCCGCGCGTACATCCTGCTGGACGTGAGCGGCTCGATGAACTACCGCTACGAGGCGCAGCTCACGAAGTTCTCCTACGGCTGCTTTCTGGCCGCGTGCCTGAGCTACCTGATGTGCCGCCAGCAGGACGTGGTGGGGATGATCGCCTTCGACGACCGCGTGCGGTTCCATCTGCCGCCCGGCTCCACGCCGGCGCACATGGACCGCATCTTCCGGCGCCTGGAGACGGTCAAGCCGGGCAAGCGGACGGCCATCGCCCCGACGTTCCACCAGCTCGCCGCGTCCATCGCCAAGCGCGGGTTGGTGATCGTCATCTCCGACCTGTACGACGACCCGAAGGAGATCATCCGGGCCTTGCAGCACTTCGTGTACAAGAAGCACCAGATCATCGTCTTCCAGCTCATGGACCCGGCCGAGCTGGACTTTCCGTTCCGCAAGATTCTCTCCTTCGTGGACATGGAGACCGGCCAGAAGCTCCAGGTGGACCCGCGCCACGTCAAAGACGCCTACCGCGCGGAGATCCGCGCGTTCGTGGACCGCTACCGCAAGGAATGCTCGGACCGGAACATCGAGTACGCGCTGACGCCCACGTCCACGCCCTACGACCAGATGCTGCTGAGCTACCTCGCGCGGAGAAAGGCCCTGCGGCGATGATCCTCGGCCTCACATTCGCCACGCCGCTGCTGCTGGTGGGCCTGCTGGCCGCGGGCATTCCGTTCCTGCTGCACCTGCTGTCCAGCGTGCGGGCGCAGGAGGTGTACTTCCCCACGCTGCGCTTCCTGGAAATGAGCATGGAGAAAACCGCCCGGCGGCGGCGCATCCAGCACTGGCTGCTTCTGCTGCTGCGGGCGCTGCTGCTGGCGCTGCTGGCGGTCGCCGTCGCCGAGCCGATCAGCGAGGCCACCGGCGGCTGGCTGAGCGGCAAGAACTACGCGGCCGTGGTGGTGCTGGACAACAGCATGTCCATGAGCGCGAAGGAGGCGGGCGGCACGCGGCTGTCGGCGGCGAAGGCTCAGGCGTCGCGGCTTCTGGCCGGGGACGACAGGCCGGCCCTCGCGGCCGTGCTGCTCACCAACGCCGCCGCCCCGCCGGAGCTCACCGGCCGGCTGGAGGAGATCCGCCAGCGCGTCAGCCAGGCGCCGGCCACCCACGCCCGCGCCCCCATGGCCCAGAAGGTGGCCGAGGCCATGGACCTGCTCGCCGCCGAGACCTCCGTCACCCAGAAGGCGGTGTACGTCTTCAGCGACATGCAGCGGGCGAGCTTCGAGGAACTGCTCCGCCACGAGGGGCTGGACCGCCACAAAGACATCCACCTGCTGGTGGTCAACACGGCCTCGGATGCGGTGGAGAACGTCGGCATCCGCTCCGTGGAGATCGACGGCCAACCGGTGATGCACGAGACGCTCACGTTCATCGTCACGCTCACGAACTCCTCCCCGACGGACCGGGAGGCGCTCGTGGGCCTGCGCGTGGAAGGCCGGCCGACCGGCCAGCCCGTGCGCACGACGCTCCGCGCGGCCGGGCAGGAGGGCGCCAGCCGGGTGGTGCGGTTCCGCCACCGTTTCAGCCAGGCCGGGCCGGTGAGCGGGGAGGTCTACATCGAGGGCGCCGACGCCCTGCCGGCCGACAACGTGCGGCGCTTCTCGCTGGAGATCGCCGGGCGGATTCGCGCGCTGATCGTCCGCCCGGACCAAGAAACCGGCCTGCCGCCCGCGCTGGACCCGGCCGTGTGCCTGCGGCTGGCGCTGGACCCCTTCGGCGGGGACGCCTCCATTCCCTGGCCCGTGCGGCCGACGGTGATCTCCGCCGGCGAGCTCCGCCCGGAGACGCTCGCCGGGGCGGACATCGTATTCCTCGCCAACATCCCGTCGCTGAGCGAAGTCCAGGCCGCCGCGCTGAGCCAGTACGTGCGCACCGGCGGCGGCACGGCGGCGATCTTCCTCGGCCCGGACGTGGACGCCCGGGCGTACAACCAGCGGCTGTCGGACATCCTGCCGGCCGTGCTGCGCAATGCCGTGGGCGAAGTCGGCCCGGACGCCCCGGCCGTGGGCTTGGAATGGGTGGACTTCCGGCACCCGTACTTCGAGGGGCTCTACGCCAACCCCGGCGACTACCTGACCGCGCTGGTGCAGCGGCGGTTCCGCGTCGAGCCGCTGGCCGGGGCGGAGACGCTCCTGCGGCTTTCCGGCGGCGAGGCGCTTCTGCTGACGCGCTCGCCCGGCGAGGGGGCCTGCGTGCTGTGCGCCACCACCGCCAGCCCGCGCTGGGCGAACCTGACCACCAACCCGATCTTCCTGCCGATGCTGCTGCGGATGAGCCTTCTCAGCCGGGGCGGGCCGGAGGCCGGGCGGATGCACCTGGCCGGCTCGCGGGTGGCTATCCAGCCCAAGCTGCCCCCTTCCGCCCGTAGCGGGGCGAAGGTCGTCGTCACGCGCCCGGGCTCGGAAGATTCCTGGACGCTGCCTCTCGGCGCCGACGGACGGGTCGTGTTCACCGAGACCGCCCAACCGGGGCACTACCGCTGGCGCGTGACCGGGGCCGACGCCGAAGCGGCCGGGGCGTTCGCCATCAACCCCAGCGGAGAAGAGACAGACTTGCAGCCGCTGCCGGCCGAGACGCTTTCCGCCGGGCTGCGGCGGCGAGGGCTGGGGCGGGTGTACGCCAGGGAGAGCCTCGCCGCGGCGTCCGCGGCGGCCGCGGCCGACACGCGGGGCCGCAACTGGTGGGACTATCTCGCCGTGGCGGCGATCCTGGTGCTGGTGATCGAGGCGGTGGCGGCCAACAGCATCCGTCGGCGGGGCGAGCAGCCGATCCCCGCGCGGCTCAACCCGCGCGTCGCGGCGTGAGGCCTGCCGGGCGCCGTCAGTCCGTAAGCGGCTTGCCGTCCAGGTGCGCGGGCAAGGGCTTGCCGAGGAGCTTCAGCAGCGTGGGCACGAGGTCCACGGTCCGGGAGACCGCAACGGTTTGGCCCTTCGGCACGCCGGGCCCGGCGAGGGCCATGGGCACGAACAGGTCCGCCGGGCGCAGGCCGCCGTGGCCGCCCTTGTGGTTGGTGTCGAAGTCGAACCCCGGCGCGGCGAACACGGCGATGTCTCCCGCGCGCCGGCCGCGGAAGTACGCCAGAAGCTGCGCCGGCAGGTCCGGGTAGTCCGTGCCGTGCGTTATCTCCAGCCAGCGGCGCTCGCCGAGCAGCGCGCCGTCGGCCGCCTCGGCCGGGAGCGCCTCGCGCCAGCCGAGCGGGTCCGTCCCGTCGATCACGCGGCAGCATATCTCTCCGCCCCGGCCGTCGAGTTGGGCGAACTCCACCTCCCCGCGCTTCGTCCGCACGCGCACGCGGTCCGGCCCGGCCCTGTACGCCACGGCGTCCACTTCCTCCCGCTCGATGAGCCTCTTCAGCAGGTCCACGCAGCAGACATAGTCGCATACATCGCCCCGGCAGGCGCCTTGCCGGTTCGTGGTGGGGTAGCGGCGGAGGTCTTCCGGGCTCGGGCGGTGCGGCCAGGGCATGCACGCCTCCGGCACGCCGTTTCCGCCGACGGGCTTGCGAAGCTGAATGGCCCAGTAGCGGTCGCCGCTGCCGTAGAGCACCGCGTTATACTTGCCGTAGTAGTCCAGCCGGTCCTCGAAGTTCGTCTCCTCCCACAGCCGGCGGCGGGCCACGTTCAGGCCCACGTTCTCCCGCAGGAACCGCTCGAGGTCGAAGTGGCGGGCGATGTCCATGTGCCCGTGGTCGCTGACCAGCGCGAGGATCGTCTCCTCCAGCAGCCCGGCGCGCTCGAGGTCTCCCAGCACCCGGCCGATCTGCCGGTCCGAGTGCCGCAGGCTCTGGCGGTACGCCTCGCTGCTGAGACCGCTTTCGTAAGCCACGAAGTCCGGCGAGAGCATGTAGCAGATCGTCACGGCCGGCATCGCCTCTCGCCGGCGGGCGAGGTCCATCATCTCGCCGAAGCGATAGAGCGACAGCCGATCGACGAAGTGGTACCAGCCGAAGAAGAACGGCGGCCCGGCGGAGGTCCAGTTCTCGAAGAACTTCGTGGCGCCCCGGTGCGGCTGGAAGAACAGCGAATACGTGGACCGCTCGGGGAACTGTTCGTAGATCGTCGGCGTGATGTAGTCCCCGTCGAGCGTGTTCTTCTGGGCGATGGTCGCGTAGTCGCGGTAGACGAGCGTGTTGCGGTCGAACCAGTTGATGCCCGTCACGCCGTGATGGCCGGGGAAGACGCCCGTGGCGACGCTCGTGAGGTTCGCCAGCGTGACCGACGGCGTGTTGGCCACCGCCCGGGGGCAGTAGAGCCCGCGCCGCACGAAGTACTTCTCGAAGGCGGGCAGTTCGCCGGCTTCGAGCATTTCCTGGAACACGGCGGCGTTCATGCCGTCCACGAGGAAGACGACCGCCCCGCGCGTCGGGGAGTGCGGCGGAAGAGAGAAGTCCACACCGTAGCTGTCCGCCGGGCCATCGGGCCCCGGCGTGCCGCAGCCGCACAGCACGGCCGCCAGCGCGACCGTCGTGAATGCCAGAAGATGCGTCCGCCTCAACGAAGGCTCCTCGTCTGCTCGATCAGTCCGGCTCTTGTTCGTGCAAATGGTGCGGGCAGGTGTGCACGTCGCAGCCTTTGCCCGCCGCGATCATCGGGAAGACGATGTCGCTCGTGCAGCACGGGATCCACACGGCCAGGAAGAGGAATACCGGAATCATCACCAGCGTGGCCGCGCCCACATGGTTATCGGACTCGACGGCCATCAGCATGTGGAAAAGTGACGCGGCCGTGCTGAGCAGCACGTGCCCGGCGTGGGGCAGCTTCGTGCGCGGCAGGAAGTAGCCGAACACGGCCCCGCCGATGGCCAGCGGGTTGACGATCCACCAGAGGTCGATGAAGCCGATGTGCGCGTGGCCGTGGACATGCTCGTCCACGTGGCCGATGAGCCACTCGCCGAGGTACGGGATGAGGCTGTCGGACAGCGTGCCGATGGCCACCGCCCCCAGATACCCCACCAGCAGGCATGCCAGCAGCCCCTTGCGGCTGTGCAGGCGGTACAGGGCGGAGGTGACGATGGCGCTGAACAGCACGTGCAGCGGGTGGAATACGCCGAACAACCGCTCTGAGAAGACGTGGGGGACTTTGCCATAGACAAACGCCACGCTCACGGCCGCGCCGACCACGGTGCCGGCCAGCGTAAACGGCGCGTGCACCCGCAGTTCCCGGAGAATCTTTTTGACCAGCATGGCCCTGCTCCATCGCCGCCGAGGCGACACGCGCCCCGCCGGAACATCGTAGCCGCCCGGCGGGCGAAGATCGAGACCCGGCCGATTGGTCAACCGGGCAATCGGGCGCCGCGAGCGGACCGTTACCGGACACGCCGCCCCGCCACCGCTCTCAAGCCTCCGGAAGGTCCGCGATGGCGCGGAACTCGCCTTTCAGCGCCGGGTACAGGCGGCGGAACTGCTCGTAGTACTTGGCGTAGAGCTTCTTGGCGCGTGGGTTGGGCTTGATGGTCCGGATGACCTGGATGCCGGCCTTGCACGCCTCGCGCACGCTCTTGAACTCCCCGGCGCCGGTGGCGGCCATCAGCGCGCCGCCGTAGGCCGGGCCTTCCTCGGCGTTGATCGTCACGCACGTGGCGCCGTAGATGTCCGCCTGCATCTGCCGCCAGAACGCGCTGCGCGCGCCGCCGCCGGAGAGGCGGATTTGCCGCACCTTCAGGCCGCGCTGCTTCAGCAGCGAGACCGCGTCGTTCATGGCGAAGGTGGCGCCCTCCATCACGCTGCGGATCAACTCGTTGCGGCCGGTGCGGTTGGAGATGCCCACCCAGCCGGCGCGGGCGTACGGGTCGGCGTGGGGCGTGCGCTCGCCGGTGAGGTACGGCAGCCAGAACACGCCCTCGCAGCCGAGCGGGGCGTTGGCGGCCTCGTCGGTCAGCAGTTCGTACGGGTCGCAGTTGCGCTTGGCGGCGATGGCCACCTCCTGCGCGCCGAGGGTGTTCCGCAGCCATTGGAAGCTGCCGCCCGTGGAGAGCATGCAGCCGAACATGCAGTACTCGCCCGCCACCGACGCGCAATACGTGTTGATGCGTCCTTCGGGGTCTGTCTTGTACTCCTTGGAGTGCACGAACACCACGCCGCTGGTGCCCATCGTGGCGCTGGTGAGGCCCTCGACCACCACGCCGTTGCCCACGGCCCCGGCCTGCTGGTCTCCCCCGCCGCCGACCACGGGCGTTCCCTCGGCCACGCCGAGCTTCTCGGCGGCGTCCTTCGTCACGCGGCCGGTCACCTCGTGGCTCTCGACGACCGGCGGCAGGATGTCCTTGTCGATCTGGAATGCGTCGATGATCTGCTTGGACCACTTCCGCGTCTTCTGGTTGAGCATGAGCGTGCCGGACATGTCCGCCACCTCGCCGACGTACTCGCCGGTCATCCGCAGGCGGATGTAGTCCTTGGGCAACAGGAAGTGGCGGATTCTGTCGTAGATCTTCGGCTCGTTGTCCCGCACCCACAGCAGCTTGGTGAGCGTGTAGCTGGTCATGGCGGGGTTGCCGACAAGTTGGATGAGCTTCTTGCGGCCGCCGACTTTCTTCTCGATCTGCCCGCACTGGGCGGCCGTGCGGGAGTCGTTCCATATCAGGCTGCGGCGCAATACCTTGCCCGCCGCGTCGGTAATCACCAGCCCGTGCATCTGCCCGGAGAAGCCGATGCCCTTGACCTGCTTGCCGTCGATCTGCGCCTTCTCGATGACCGCGCGGGTGGCCTGGATGGTGGCGGACCACCACTCATCGGGGTCCTGCTCGCTCCAGCCGGGCTTCGGGGCGAAGATACTGTGCTCGGCCGTGGCCGTGGCGAGAACTTTCGCCTTGGCGTCCATGATGAGGGCCTTGGTGCCGGACGTGCCGATATCGATCCCCAGATAGTATGCCATCGTTTGCACCTTTCCAATTTCTGTGCCGCGCGGCGCACGGCCGAACCGTCGTGAGTTGCAGGGCGTATTCAATCACGAGCCGGCGCCCAGTGCAAGCTCGGCAGAGCGCAATGCAAGTGGGGCAGAGCGGGATAGGAATGAAGGAAAACAAAGGGGCGATGTTTATCATGCGCTAAACTCGCTTCGTTTGGCCCAAAACAGGCAAGTTTTTCGCCATATCATCCGTTTCGGAGCCTTCACAGGCCCTTAGCATCTTGACAGGAAGGCCGCGGCGTTGCTATACTCCGCCGTATCATGGTGACTGCGATACGCTCCAAGGCACCGCGCAGAGCCTCTTCACGCAAGAAGGCCGCGCGGACATACGATTCGGCGCTGAAGTATCTGTTCGCCCAGACGGACTACGAGCAGATGCTGCGGGTGCGGTACAACCGCGACACGTTCAGCCTGGACCGGATGAAGAAGCTTCTGCGGAAGTTGGGCGACCCCCAGAAAAATATCCGTTCCGTGCACATCGCGGGCACCAAGGGCAAGGGCTCCACGGCCACGATGCTCGCCCAGATGCTCAAGCACTGCGGCTACCGCGTGGGGCTGTATACGTCCCCGCATATCTGCGAGTTGCGCGAGCGGATCACCATCAACGGGCAAATGGTCTCCCAGGCGGAGTTGGCCCGGCTGATCTGCCGGGTGGAGCCGCACGTGGAGAGCATGGCCGGCGACAAGCCGACGTTCTTCGAGATTTTCACCGCCATGGCGTTCTGCTACTATGCGGACCAAGGCGTGGACATCGCCGTGGTGGAGTGCGGCCTGGGCGGACGGCTGGACAGCACGAACGTGCTGAAGCCGGACGTGATCGGCCTGACGAGCATCTCCCTGGACCACATGCACCAGCTCGGCAACACCCTGGGCGAGATCGCCGCGGAGAAGGCGGGCATTCTGAAGGCCAACATTCCGGCCATCAGCGTGCCGCAGGAGCCGGACGCCCGCCGCGTGCTCAAGCGGGCGGCCAAGGACGTCAACAGCCGGCTGATGTTCGCCGGCGAGGACATCGAGTTCAGCTACCGCGTGGAGTCTTCCCGCCGGGACGGGTGCCACACGCGGGTATGCCTCACCACGCCGCAAAGCCGGTTTGAGCACCTCACCGTGCCGGTTCTGGGCGAGCATCAGGCCCTGAATTGCGGCCTGGCGCTGGCCCTGCTGGACCAGCTCAAGCTGGGCGGCATGGACATCGACGATCAGACGGCCATCGAGGGCCTGCGGGCGGTGTATCTGCCCGGGCGGATGGAGATGGTGTCTGAGGACCCGCGGGTGCTGCTGGACGGCGCGCATAACGCCGCCAGCGTGCAGGCGTTAGTGCGGGCCATCGGGCAGAACATCCCCTACGATTCGATGGTGGTGGTCTTCGGCTGCGCGGCCGACAAGGACATCCGCGGCATGATGCGGCAGATATCCACCGGCGCCGACAAGGTGATCTTCACCCGCGCGTCGGGCAATGCGCGTGCGGCCGCCCCCAAGGACTTGGCCGACATGTACGAGGAATGCAGCGGCCGCGTGGCGCAAGTGACCGAGACGCTCCGCGAGGCGCTGACCATCGCCCAGAGCGCCGTCAGCCGCGAAGACCTCATCTGCGTGACCGGCTCGTTCTACCTCGTCGGCGAGGCCAAGGGGCTTCTCGGCGCCTGAAGCCTCTTGCGGTCTACTCCCTACTCCCCGTGACCATACGCAAAGGCATCGGCAAAGCAAGCCGATGCCTTTTATCTTTACCATCTCGAAGTCGATAGAAACTATTTTATTGATCCTCTGTTTCATTTGCGGCGACCCTGTCGCCACCAAGAGAAGATTCCCGATGGACATGCAACTCAAACCGTTGCGACCATACCGGCTTCTGGTTTTTATGTTCGCCGCGGCCTTGCTTGCCCTCCCGTCGTGCCCGACCCACGGCGCGGAGGAGCAGGGCGCGGCCCACAGCCCGGCCTTCTCCAACAAGGCTCTCTGGCCGGACCTCACCGGCAACCATCGATGTTCCTGCTGAAGGGGTCTACGTTCGAGATGCACACCAGCGACCCGGACAAGGCGAGGCTGGTCATCGAATCCAATGAGCCAGGCAAGAAGATCACGCCCGAAAAGCAAGACTGAGGGCTACCTCACCTGCGATGACTCCTCTTCGCAGATCAGGCGGTACGCCTCATCAGGGCTTTGCGCCTTCAGCAGGCGCTTGCGGAAGGCATCTACGCAGAGCAGCCGCGAAATGCGGGCCAGCGCCTGAATGTGCTGCGCGGTTTGCCCCTGCGGGCTGAGCAGAAGCACCACCACCGAGACGGGCCGGCCGTCGACGCTGTCAAAGTCGATGATCGGCTCGGACGCCAACCCCACCGCCATGGCCGGCCGTTTCAGGTTCGGCAGCTTGGCGTGAGGTATCGCCAAGGCGTGGCCGATGCCGGTGGTTCGCGTATGTTCCCGCAGCAAAACGGCTTGCACCGCTTGCTCCGCGTCTGACACAGAGTCCGTCTCGGCCAGCACCGCCACCAGTCGCCGAATGGCCTGCTCCTTCGTCTCCGCGTGGAGCGGCAGGAGGATCCGCTCGGCCGTCAGGAGGGTTTTGAGTTCCAACAAGTCGTCTCCTCGCCCGTGGTTGGCCCTGTCTGGACGCCGCGTGTTTCTCCACGGCGCGGAGAATATAGCGGCCTTTGCGGCGGAATACAATCGGGCAGGCTCGCGGCCCTGTCAAAAACGTCACCAGAGGGGGGCTGGGCATGCATGGATGGCAGGCCCTCGCGGCTGGCCGGAGGGCGGTGAAAGCCCTAAGCGGCGATCATCACAGGAACTTAGAGTATTCGGCACAGTCGTTGCTGATTCAGGGCAGCGGCCGCTGCGCAGACGGTGCACCCAATAGGATGCCGCCGCGGCCGGAAGGTTCCGAGTTACAGAGGATGACCGAAAGGAGACCATCCCCATGGCTGCAAAGCAGTTGGCATTTGAAACGGAAGCCCGGCAGGCCCTGTTGACGGGCGTATCGAAGCTTGCCCGGGCGGTCAAGAGCACCCTCGGCCCGCGCGGCCGCACGGCGATCCTGGACAAGAGCTGGGGCGCCCCCACCGTCACCAAAGACGGCGTGACCGTGGCCGAGGAAATCGAGCTGAGCGACAAGAACGAGAACATGGGCGCCCAGCTCGTCAAGGAAGCGGCGAGCAAGACGTCCGATGCGGCCGGCGACGGCACCACCACCGCCACCGTGCTGGCCGAGGCGATCTTCAAGGAAGGCTACCGCAACCTCGCGGCCGGGGCCGACGCCATGAGCCTCGCCCGCGGCATTCGCTCGGCGGTCAGCGCCGTGGTGG
>Ga0102959_1000403_pt1 | contig 12562 bp, 10 predicted proteins | sample SalPonF2_B_D2_MG_FD_84520 | JGI IMG/M metagenome (GOLD analysis project Ga0102959, IMG submission 84520) | Salt pond soil microbial communities from South San Francisco under conditions of wetland restoration - Salt Pond MetaG SF2_B_D2_MG ...
ATTGTGTTTACATTCAGAATTGTTCATTTTATACCCTCAGCCGATTCGATCTCCTCGAGTTTTTTATCAAATACGGCTTTTTTTTGATCAAAAGCGCCGGTGGATTGTTCAAGCTCATCAAAGAGTTTGTCGATCACTGACCGGCAGCTATGGATTGACTGTGAAAGTGCCGCAATTTTGTCTCCATCCTGGTCCTGTGAAGCGGCCTGCATTGCAGCGGTGAGTTCATCGAGCCGCTTTTCCTGTTTTACGATGGTGTTCTCAACCTTTAGAATGCTTTGTTCCAGGGGTTTGAGCACCTTGGCCCGTTCATTGATAAATTTGGAGCGTCTACGCCGTATCTCTTTTTTTGTCAACTTAAAATAGACTTTTTCGTCGTCCCCGCCGCCGGCTTCAGGTTCTGAGATCGGTCCTTCACGCTTCCAACCTTCTGTGTCCAGAAACTCCTGGTAGCTTACTTCAAATACATATGAACCGTCATTTTGAAATACGATGAGGCGCTCGGCCAGGGCATGCAAAAACATCTCATTGTGCGTAACCATAATAACCGTGCCTTGGAAGCTGTCGATGGCGGCCAGCATGGCATCGCACGATTCCATGTCAAGATGGTTGGTAGGCTCATCTAAAAGCAATAAATTCAGGGGTGTTACCAGGAGTTTGCCCAGCATGACCCTGCTTTTTTCTCCACCGGAAAGAACCGCGATTTTTTTTAAAGCCGCATTGCCTTCGAACATCATTGCACCGCAAATATTCCTTGCGAGCTGCCGGTCGACTTCCGGATGGGAAAGAAGGATTTCTTCTTCCACCGTTCGGGTGTCCACCAGGTTTTTGACGTTGGTCTGTTCAAAAAATCCTTTTTCAACCGTGGGACTACAGACGATTTCTCCGATCTGAGGTTTGAGCACCCCTGACAGAAGTTTTAAAAGTGTTGTTTTGCCTTTACCGTTTTCTCCCACGACACAGATACGTTCCCGGGCGCTGACGGTGAGATTTAGATTTTTAATCAGGGGTTTCTTTGGATGGTAAGAAAAAGAAGCATTTCGAATGCGCAGGACATGCTTTTTATGAAAAGGGGAACTTTTAAAAGAAAAATCAAGGGTTTTTAACGTTTCGAGCTTTTCTTTTTTTTCCATTCGGCTCAAGGTCTTGATACGGGACTGTACCAGATTTGCAAGCCTTGCTTTGGCTCTGAAGCGGTTGATAAACTGCTCGACCTCCTTGCGGCGACGCGCATCGTTCATCCGGGTCTTTTCAAATATTTCTTCGTCCTGGGCGATCTGTGCATAATATTTTTCGGTGTTTCCGGCCAGTTTACGGATTTTTCTGCGGTGAATTCCAAAGGTGTGGGTAATCACCTTGTCCATCAAGCCCCGGTCGTGGGTGATGAGCATCAATTCGCGGGGCCATTTGATTAAAAATCGCTCGACCCAGCGTATGGAGGTGATGTCGAGGTAATTGGTGGGCTCATCCAGCAGCAGCATGTCGGGTTCTGAGAGGAGAACCTTGGCAAGGTTCAGGCGGACCTGAAATCCGCCTGAAAATTCTTCGGGGTGCCGGTTAAGATCATCTTCTCCGAATCCAAGTCCTGAAAGTATTTTTTCAGCTTCCCAGTGGTGATCCCTTTGTTCGTCGAGAAGACCGGTCATGGCTTCTGCAAGGATGGTATCCTTGGTAAATTCGAGCTCTTGGCGAACGTAACCGATACGATAATGACTCGGGACGAGGATTTTTCCTGAATCTGGATGTTCTTGACCGGTGATGAGGCGAAAAAGGGTTGTTTTTCCGTGTCCGTTGCGTCCGACGATTCCGATTTTTTCTTTGGGGTTCAGCTTAAAATTTACACCATCAAAGAGCACTTGGCCATCATAGCTCTTGTCAAGATTTTCTATATGAATCATATTTTATTGTGCGTTCAGTGTATTTATTTCTGGTCGTCGCTCCAGAGGGGGGTATGACCAAAGCGTTCAAACCACCACTCTTCTGCGGACAGATAATTCCTGACTTCTCCTTTTGAAAATGAGAACCTATAATTTTTACAGTAATCATTGATCGTTCGATATGCACTAATAATTTTTGTTGTCATTTCTTTGCATTCTTCCCGATTCCCAGTGCAGCTGTCCGGATGCCATTTTCGGATGAGGGCCCGATAGGCGGACCTGATTTCTTCCATGGTTGCCTGTTCAGGTAATCCCAACACCATTCGTGCTTCATGGATTTGTCGATATTTTTTTATTGTGTATCTGATGGTGCCACTCTCTTCTATGGTTAATGGTATTTTTCAGACTCCCGCCGGTCATCCCAGGCAATTTTTTCCTTGGACTCCATGGCCCGTTCCATGACCCGTCCGACCATATCCATATGCTGTGGACCTTTACCCAAACCCATAAAATCCGCTTCCCTTTGAATGATTTTATCAAGAATGACGATATCTTTTACCTCCCTCAGCCGGCCACGGGCGCGAACGACCACTTTCAAAAGCTGCAGGAGGGACAGCAGGTTGACCCGGCTTTTCTCCAAACGATAAATTTCCGACTCAGGTACGCCGTATTCATTCAAAGCGCTGATGATCACCGATCGGGCGACACTCCCGCCCACCAGGGACAGGAAGATGTATATTTCTCTTTCCAAAGCCAGTAGAAATCGGAGGGGCATCGGAGGGGCATCCAAATCTCCGGGATCGAGGGCCTGTTTCAGACAGATATGTATGGTTTTAATCTTTTCGAAAAAATCCTCCTCACGGTCATCGATTATTTTTGAAGCTGTACCAACGGCATCGCGATCCAGACCTTCTTCCACCAGCAGGACTTCTTCGGGCGTAACTTCAATGTCATGCATCAGCTCTTTGTTATACTTTCGGACAAGAATGCTGGATAGCATCACGGCATTCCGGTCTGAAAAGCTTATTTCTCTTGGATTGCTGATAAAATCTGCGATCAGTGTCTGAATCGCTTTGTGGGGCTCTTTCATTCGGGCAATCACCATCTGGAGGGAGTTCAAAAAGGAGACGCGGTCTGTTCGATGGGGTGTTTCTTTGAGATAGTGCCATAAAAACTCGAATAATTTTCTTTCGTGTTTTTCGAATTCGGGAATATTTCTTTCAAATCCGGCCTTGAGAAAACGTCCCTGAAGGTCAAAACATCCTTTTAACAACCGGATCAACTCCTTTGCATCCCGGGGCGTGATGTCAAAATCCTTTCCGATGGTTTCGTAATCCTGGTCGTCAAAGTCGACATCCTGAAATATCATGGCCCTCATTTTTTTTCTGGCCACGGAACGTCCCTTGAAAAAGGTGATCATTTTATAGAATTTTTCATGCATCCGCCGGGTAATCGTCTTTTCTTCTCCGGATTCTCGGCCGACTTGGGTGCCCACAAACAGCTTGTCGAAAATATCATCTCTCACCAATTCAAGGCGCATCTCGATATTGTCCAGCACCTCGTTTTCAATCCCCGGGTCTTCAGATTGTTCTTCGATGCAATTCAGAAGATCCGAAGCCGACTCGAGGCGATGTTCAAGACGGCGTGTATCTATTTCTGCAAAGTCATTTCCATAAACGCTTTCTACAACCTGGGCCTCTCGATAGGGAGAGCCGCTGGATATGGCCATGGCCAGCCGCGTAACCTGCAGTTTTTCCTTTGTTACCGGAGCCTTTTCATCGGTGGTCCCGTCATACGTGTTGTCCAGCATCAGATGCTGAACATTGTTTATTTCCAGGGGAGGGTGTATCAGCTTCCCCTGAAGTTGAGGGATGCCGAACAGGGCATTGTAAACATTCACGAACGGGTTTCCGGAAGGCGTCAACGCCGATTTTTCCATCCATGCATTCACCTTTGTTATCAGGTCCCGTAGCGTTGCTTGCTTCAACCCGTTTAAGCCGGCCACCAGTGTCAAATTCGGGTCCGGCCGGCCCCTTTCATCCTCGATGACGGACAGAGACATTTTTTGGCCGTCTTTTTCGATGACAATAAGAGAATTCGATTTCAGGGCTGTTTTGTATTGGGAAAGGATGCACAGGGAAGTTCTGATAAGATCAAATTCCTTGGTAGATTCCATGGGGAATTTTAAATAGAGATTGCTGACATCCCGGGCCGAAAAGATTTCGAAAGCTTTGATCATTCCCCGTGTGAGGGATTCGGTGCCGGCGCCCAAGCGTTTTGTCATTTTATGGGCGGTGTCCACATCGACATTGATTTTCCCGAACCCAATCACATAATCCATTTTTTCATGCACACCACAATTGGGCGTCTGCCCCCGGAATCGAATAAAAATATTTTTATCGCGGTGGGATTTTTTAGAAAGAAGTGAAAGAATCTCTAAAAACCTTATAAAAGAATCATTGGCGATCCGTGTATTCTGCAGAAAACGCGCATCTTTTAAAAAATCGCCCAAGAGTTGCGTCAGTTCCAAGAGAAACGCTCGCTGGACATCGAGCTCTTTTTCTTTTGCCAGCAGCCCATCGGCGAGGCGGTCTTCATGGGATGTCTTTCGTTGGGTCCTGTCGATTCCCCCGAGTTCTTGGAAAAGTCTTTCAGCTTCCTCGTCGAGTATGTTATTTTTTTCCGCCATTGGAATATATAAACCTTCTCTAAAGTTTTAAGATAGCTGCTATCCATCTCCTATTCGCTAAATTCCAGACTTTCGGAAAAACAGAAACACATCCACCGGTTGTTTCCCGACCCAACGTTTTCCAGCTTGATTCAAAGTGAAGTGTTTGAAAAAACAGAATGTATCACTAAAACAGTGAAGCATAATCACCCTTGGAAGTCAACTGCCATAATGACTTGACAAAAACAGGATAAAAACGTAATTTTTTAGAAAAAAAGGTGGTTTTTCTACATGATAAAGCGTTTATTAGAGGTGCAATTCTTTACTTATATCGGGCTGTTGATCGTAAAGATCATATCCTCGACCTACACCATCAAAATTATCGGACCGGAGATCGAAAAAAACGTTTTCAAAAAGAAGCAGGTCCCGATTTATGTGTCATGGCATCAGAGGTTCTTCCCGGGAATTACCCTTTTTGCAACCCGGAAGCCCATTACAATCATGATCAGCCAGAGCCGGGACGGAGAACTCATTTCAAAAATCGTCAACCGTCTGGGTTGGCGCCCGGTCAGAGGCTCTTCATCACGGGGGGGGCGTGATGCATTAAGGGAAATTAAAACACTGGTTCATAAAGGGTATAAGGTCGGCCATATCGTCGACGGCCCCAGGGGACCGTTGGGAATTGTCAAGCCCGGGCTGCTTCTTATCGCACAGTTTTCCGGAATGCCCATTGTTCCCACCATAACCTCCGCCGAAAAAAAATGGGTTTTCAACAGTTGGGACCGATTTATGATACCCAAACCGTTTTCCCGGGTCATTTTCAGATTCGGCGATGAAATCTACGTCCCCAGAAATCTGCGGGGGGATGCATTCGAGGAGAAGCGATCTTCCATTGAGAACGCCTTGAAAAAATTGTATGCGGAAACAGATTCCTTGTGGGAAGATCCCGAGCAAGTCCACCGATTGTTTAAATCCTAGAATGGTTTTCAAAAATGTATTTTCATGGAATCGTTAAAGTGCGTCGTAATAATAGTTGGCGTTCCTGGATGCATATGGGAAATGGATCAGTTCACCAAGGGTTAGACATCCGGGTTCAACGGGCCGGGAGGTCTTGCCCTGGGCGGTCCCGGGTTCAATGACCCCGGCCTTGATGTCCATGCCCAACAGTTTTGCAATTCGATTGACTTCTTCCACAAACCGTTCATTGTTATGACTGGTTTCTCCCACCCATCCACCGGTCTGATGAATCCTTTGGTGAATCATCTCATGTAACAGAACATCTCCGGCCTTTCTTTTATTAAAATGACGAAATCTCCATTTGAAATGGCGCGTCGGATAGATCGGCCGCATTAAAATTTTATGTAAACAGATAAGATTTTCAGCTGCAATATAATAGCCCAGGCTCCTGTCGTTGGGTGTGGATCCCCAAATAATTTCTCCGGGGATCATCTCTCCGTTGAAAAACGTCTCATTCAACGTTTTCCATTCGTCAAAGGCCCAGGCGCCAAAGTCGCCGAATAATTTTTTGCCTGTTTTTTTCAAGTCAGTAAATGGGGTCATAACTCAACGTCCCAGAAAATCTATAACCTAATGAAAAATAAGACATTTTTTGATTTTTGAACGCTTGCCTCAAAATCGGAATAATGGAAGATTGGTTTTTAAAAGGATATTCGCCATTATAATTTTATCGTCAACACAAAATTTACCATTAACCCAATATTGCATTACGCCAGATCCCATTATCCCATTAATCCATTATTCCAATTGGGGCGCAGCCCCTAAGTTCAGGATAAAATCGGTAATATACGGATTTTCCGCCATCTCTCTGCCGATGGTGGAGGTGGGGCTTTCTCCATAATCGTGGCCCGGCCAGACCCGGGTCTCTTTGGGAAGCACCATCAGTTTTTTCTCTATGGACTCGATAAGGGCCTCTAAGGATCCACCGATTAAATCGGTCCTTCCCGCGGCACCGACAAACAGGGTGTCGCCGGAAAAGAGGTTGCCGTCGACATAATAGCAGACCGACCCCGGTGTATGCCCCGGTGTGTGGATAACCCTTATTTTGAGGGTTCCCGCTTCGAGGATGTCTCCGTCTTTGAGCGTTATATCCGCAGGATCCGGCGGTGGCAGCCCCAGTTCACGGGAAGATTCCTCCCGCACCTCCGGACGGGAAAAAAAGCGGTTTTCGTCTTCATGCATGCACACTGGAATTTTGAGAACATCTTTCAGTTTCGGGTTTCCCAATACATGATCGGCATGACCATGGGTGTTCAGAATGTATTTGACCCGGAGCCTTTCGGTTTGAATTAAGCTTAAAAGTTTGTCTTCATCTCCGGCGGGATCGATGATCACCGAATGGCGCGTCCGGGGGCATGCCACCAGATAGGTTAAAACCTGAAACGGTCCTGCGGGAATCTGCTGGATTGAAATTTTATGCATTTTAAGGCCCAACTCGGAAATGACGGCAAAATCAGCACAGTATATCGAAAATAAAATCAATAGGTTGTATGGAAAATATTATGGATTCTTTTTCCTTGCGAATTCGTAAAAACGCTGTACTTTCGCAACGATCCCTAATGCATTCAAACAATGCACGATTACGCTACGGATCATTCATTTTGCTTTATTTGAGAGTTTAAAAGAAAAACTCCCCGTCCCCTGAAATAGCTCAATCGGGGGTCGGCTACTCCACAAACAGTTTCTGCCCCGGAAAAATATTACTCTTGGGGGTTAAACGGTTGATATTCAGAAATCGTTCCAAGGGCATTTTGTACAGCTGTGCGATCTGAAAAGGCGTGTCACCGGGTTTGACCCGATAGATCTTTAAATTCTCGGTGGCCACTTTTCCGGATGTGGTGCCCGGGATCTTCAAGACCTGTCCGATATACAGGTGTGTGGTGGACAGGGTGTTTAATTCCTGGATCCTTTTTGTTGTCGTGCCGTATCGCTTTGCAATGATCCAGAGTGAATCACCACTTCTTACAACATGGCTTGACGGGACCCCATATGAGGTCCGTTTGACCGTTTTCGATGGGTATACCACGGTACCCCTTCGGGGTATTTTCAACCTTTTCCCTGCAACGATGAGATTCGATCGGTACAGGTTGTTCGCGCGCTTAATGCGGTTGACGCTGGTATGGTATCGTCTGGCAATGGTGGAAAGGCTTTCGCCGGGTCTGATTCGGTGATACACATACGCACGTTGCGGCGGATATGAAACCGGTATTTTCTCCAGTTTTGCAAGAAGCAGGTTGCCCTTGCCGGGCGGAACGTTGAGCGGGTATTTGTCCTGGGGCAGGATCCGATAGCGGAGTTCGGGATTGAGTTCTACGAGTGTTTCTAAAGGGGTGTCGATCTCTTTGGCAACATTTTTGAGATGGACCTGTTTTGAGATGGTTACGGTCTCAAATTCCAACGGCGTATCCAGGGATATTGAATCAAGACCGTATTTTTCCTTATTCTGAATGATATGGAGGGTCGCAATAAATCTGGGTACATATCTTGCGGTTTCCAGCGGAAGGCGTTCATAAAGATCCCAGAAATTGTCAAGGTAATTTATATTCTGGGTCCGTATTACCCGGAGTACCTTTCCTTCCCCGCAATTGTAGGCGGCCAGAACCGTTGACCAGTCCCCGAATATTTGATGGAGCTCTTTTAGATAGGCGATGGCAGCGTGGGTCGATTTAACCGGATCGATCCTTTCATCGATGAATTTGTCCCGGTTGAGACCGAATTTGTATCCGGTTGAAGGGATGAACTGCCACATTCCAAGGGCTCTGGCCTTTGAAAGCGCATTGACCTTGAAGCCACTTTCAATCAAAGGTAGCCATGACAATTCAACCGGAAGGCCGGCTTCTTTAAGGGCCGATACAATATAGGGGCGATACTTCCCCGATCGCTTATAGGATTCAATGAAAAAATTTTTTTCACTGTTTCGGGTAAATCGGTTGATTTCATTCTGGACATGTTTGTTCATCACCAGGGGTATGGCATTGTAATTGCCATTGATAACGATATTTCGGGATGCATAAATTTCAAGAATACGTTTTGCAATCATAAACCGCAGATCTTCTTTCTGCTGAATGAGTTTGTCGGTGTCATCGGTTTCTATCCCCAGGATCAACGCGTACGCATGGTCCAAAGCTTCAAGGGCGTTTTCAAGTTCTCCTTTTTGCCAAAAATCCTGGGCTGCCTGGCAAAAAACAAGGGCTTCATCCAAAACAGGTTGTATCTTTCCCTCTGGGATGGAATTTTTTGCTATACGGTTATTATTTTTTATTTTAGGATTGGAATCTGTAGATTCTGTATTATCTTCTGAAACCACCGAATCCACAGGATAGGATTTTGAGTCTTTGGGGCCGACATTTTCGCTGGGCTTTCCAACCCCGGGGGCGCCTGCCGGGTCTGACCCGGCATTATCGTTTTCCTCAAAACTTTTTGGATCGTTAGGGTCGGGCGATTTTAAAGGATCAGACCGGATTGCATGATCCACGACATAATCGCCGTCTTGTAAAACGGATTTTTTATGGACAGGCTGAACGCATCCGCCGATGAGGAAACATAGAAAAACAGGCAGAAAAAGAACTCGCGATTTTATCAAATCAAACTCCTTGATTCACTGGTTTTCAGGATGAAAAATAAGCAAAAATGGGTATCCATGGGTTGATGCTCGATTACACAACTATCATCGTTCTTGTCAAGGCTTTATCTGGCTGACAACGCCATCATTGTTTTATCCATGGGCGTTTTCCGTATGGACCCCAATCCTTTGACGGTTTATCTTCGGACGGTTCCTTGAAATGTGCATGCCGTATTTTGGAAAAATGCGGTTTAGGGTTAAGTTTCAAATAGATAAGAACCATTCCAAGATTCAGGGACCCATTTCCATGGTCTCGTAAACGGGTCGGGTGTCCGGCGATTTTCGGGTCAAATTTTTTCTTGCTTTTATAGAAATATAGGTGTAGCAAATTGCATGCCATTGGATGGCGAGTTGTGGGCCATAAATAAAATGTGTAATAACAAGCAGATGCGAATCCGCCCATTGTGTCGGGCGGGGTGTGGCATGAATTTTTGCCAATAATTTAATCGGTTATGACAAAAAATGGCAAAATGATAATCGCGACCTTCATCGGGCGATTTTTGCGAAAAATGATAAAAAAGAAGGATATTCTAAGTAAATATCGGTATAATTTTAAATATTGGCCTAAATCCGGCGATATTTGCTGATAATCAAGATTGCTAATTCTTAGAAAACTCAGTATAAAAAGTGGTTTTAATAGAAAACAATATCCATGGAATTAACTGACGTCTCGAAGAACAAGGGGTTTGTTTAAAAAGCAATCCAGATTAATTTTAACCTAAAAAACGAAAATTTTCGAATGTGCTGCCAGAGTAGCTCAGTTGGTAGAGCGCCTCACTTGTAATGAGGATGTCGCGGGTTCAACTCCTGTCTCTGGCTCCATAGGTAAAAAAAATATCTTTCAGGTGGGGTTCCCGAGTGGTCAAAGGGAACAGACTGTAAATCTGTCGGCGAAGCCTTCGGAGGTTCAAATCCTCCCCCCACCACCATCCTCAATGTAAGTCGGTTGTAGGAGATTTCGGTTTGTTTGCCGGGATCGAAAAAGACTACATGGCTTCCTGCATGACTCTTACTGCGCTTTTTGAGGGGATTTGTTGTTGACGATAATGGATTTTTGAGGTGATACGTTCAGTGTAATATAAGCGGGAGTAGCTCAGTTGGTAGAGCTCTAGCCTTCCAAGCTGGATGTCGCGAGTTCGAGTCTCGTCTCCCGCTCCAGATTGAACGTTAACCGTCTTCAAGGAGCCTAAAAATTAAAAAAACGTGCCCACGTAGCTCAGTCGGTAGAGCGCTTCCTTGGTAAGGAAGAGGTTCACCGGTTCGATTCCGGTCGTGGGCTCCAGTATTGTCGGCGGCATAACCGATCTCAATAGGCCTTGAAAGGTAATAACGTCGTTTTTTTAAAAAAAAGCAGATTAAAAAATCAATTCCAAAATTCATGGGAGGATTTCGAAGATGGCGAAGCAAAAGTTTGAGAGGACCAAGCCGCATGTCAATGTGGGCACGATAGGGCATATCGATCACGGGAAGACGACCCTGACGGCGGCGATAACCAAGCACATGGGCTTGAAGGGGATGGCGGATTTTGTGCCGTTTGATCAGATAGACAAGGCCCCGGAAGAGAAAGAGCGGGGAATAACCATAGCGACGGCGCATGTTGAGTACGAGACGGCCAACCGTCATTATGCACATGTGGATTGTCCGGGTCATGCGGATTACATCAAGAACATGATCACGGGGGCGGCTCAGATGGACGGCGCCATTTTGGTGGTGGGTGCGGATGACGGACCGATGCCTCAGACCCGTGAGCACATATTGTTGGCGCGTCAGGTTGGGGTTCCGCAGATTGTTGTATTTTTAAACAAGTGCGACATGGTGGATGATGATGAGCTTATAGAGCTTGTTGAGTTGGAGCTTCGGGAGTTGCTGGACAAGTACGAGTTTCCCGGAGACGACACGCCGATCATTCGTGGGAGTGCATTAAAGGCCCTTGAGAGCGATGATCCTGACAGCGAGGAAGCCAAGTGTATTTTTGAGTTATTGGAAGCGGTGGACTCATTTATTCCCGAGCCCAAGCGCGACATAGACAAGCCGTTTTTGATGCCGATAGAGGATGTTTTCAGCATATCGGGTCGTGGGACGGTTGTGACGGGACGTGTTGAGCGTGGGGTGGTTCATGTTGGGGACGACGTAGAGGTTGTGGGGATTCGTCCGACGATGAAGACGGTATGTACGGGCGTGGAGATGTTCCGGAAGCTTTTGGATGAGGGTCGAGCCGGAGACAACATCGGGGTATTGATGCGTGGGACCAAGCGAGACGAGGTCGAGCGGGGTCAGGTTGTAGCGGTTCCGGGTTCGATCAAGCCCTACACGAAGTTCAAGGCAGAGGTCTACATTTTGAGCAAGGAAGAAGGTGGACGTCACACGCCGTTTTTCACCGGTTACCGGCCGCAGTTTTATTTCAGGACGACGGACGTCACGGGGAATTTGATGTTGCCCGAGGGTGTAGAGATGGTCATGCCTGGAGACAACATAACGATTACGGCGGAGTTGATCACGCCCATCGCGATGGAAAAAGAACTCAGGTTTGCCATCAGAGAAGGCGGTCGGACGGTTGGCGCCGGTGTGGTGAGCGAGATTATCGAGGAGTAACTGAAGGAGTCTTCTGGTGAGAATAATTGTTACACTTGCATGCACTGAATGCAAAAGAAGAAATTATACGACGACCAAAAATAAACGGACCACACCGGACAAGCTGGAATTCAGCAAGTATTGCAGATTTTGTAGGAAACACACGAGCCATAAAGAAACAAAATAAATGGTTTTACTTCCGGAACAGCATGGAGAATCGGGGCCGTTTGTTTTAAATAAACGTAAGGGTTTTAAAGGCGTTGAACGGTGTAGGCCAGTAGCTCCAACGGTAGAGCGTCGGACTCCAAATCCGGGTGTTGGGGGTTCGAATCCCTCCTGGCCTGCCACATTATTTTGACAGTATAAAAAAACGTCGTGCAACGATAAAAAAATTCCTGGCGGGTTGATTTTTACGATTTAATCCGGTGGTCAAGTGTTATTTGACGGTTTTGTTTTGAATCTAAGTTTAGGGCAATAATGGCAAGATTACAAAGAAAAAAAGATCCAAAGAAAAAGAGAAGAAAGAATGCCGAAGCCGAGGCATTACCCCGGGCAGGAAATGATTCTGCAGTAAAAAAGACCGCATTATTTGCAGGTTCTGGAAAAGATGTTCAAAAGCCGCAAACTTTGGCCAGAACAAAAGCGTCGTCCAGAACCAAGGGTGAGCCCGGAAAAATAAAAGGCACCATCGACACCTGGGTTCAGTTCCTGAGAGAAGTCAAAATGGAGCTGAAAAAGGTTGTTTGGCCCTCACGAAAGCAGACCATCGGATCTACGGTTGTCGTGCTGATTCTGGTGATGATAATA
>Ga0102959_1000404_pt1 | contig 12545 bp, 11 predicted proteins | sample SalPonF2_B_D2_MG_FD_84520 | JGI IMG/M metagenome (GOLD analysis project Ga0102959, IMG submission 84520) | Salt pond soil microbial communities from South San Francisco under conditions of wetland restoration - Salt Pond MetaG SF2_B_D2_MG ...
CCGCGCTCCGCCGCGCGGCATGTCCGCCACATACGCCCACTGGAGATCAGGTCTTCAGTGGCGTGCGCCACAAGACCGCAGCCAAAGCACTCGACCACTACCCCTATCGGTACGGCAATGGCTCCAGTTAAGAAACTGCTTCCGATTTTTCGCTTTATCCATGGATCAGGCAGGATTGCGGCGGGAGTGAAGATGCCTGTTCGCACTTGGAACTGTTCGCGAGGGTGCACGGGCAGGCGGGTGTCGGCGTCTGCCGGCCATGCCCATGCGCCGGGCTTGGCGGCTTGGCTTCTTCGTCGCCCGCTTGCCGCGACGTGGCGGACGAAGTATACAAGGTGCTTGCCCGACCCCGATTTGCATGGAGCAGCCATGCCGTTCGTTCCCGTCCAAGAAAGTTGGTTTCAAGGCGCGATCTCACTGGAGAACACGCCCGACGGTATTCACCCCTGGCGCATTCCGCACGGCCAGCGGGTGCTGTTCAGCGAAGGTCTTGTCGGCCGGGCGGCCCGTCCCAGCGGCGTGCGGATGCGGCTGACGACCGACGCGGCGGAGTTGACCGTGAAGGCCGCGATAGTCGAGCCGGAGGAAGACCCGGTGCTGTGGGATGTCACGGTAGGCGGCGACCTCGTCTGCACCGACCGCATGGCCGACGGCGCGGCGGCGTTCACCGGCTTGCCGGCCGGCGAGAAGACGGTCGATATCTGGCTGCCGCAGTTCGCGCGGATTGCGGTGGCCGGCATGGAGGTTCCGGACGGCGCGTCGCTCGCCCCGGCCGCGGATGACCGCGGGCGCTGGGTGACGTACGGAAGCTCCATCACGCATTGCCGCGCGGCCCACAGCCCGGCCCGCACCTGGCCGGCCACGGCCGCGCGGTTGCGCAACCTGCACCTGACGAGCCTGGGCTTCGGTGGGGAATGCCACCTGGAGCCCCTTCTCGGCATGACCATCCGCGACCTGCCGGCCGACGTGATTTCGCTGAAGCTCGGCATCAACACGCACGGCGGGTCTCTCGGTGGCCGGACGTATCCGGAACTGGCCATCGGCCTGGTGCGGATCATCCGCGAAGAGCACCCGGTTACGCCCATTGCCCTGATCAGCCCCATCCTCAGCCCCCCGCGCGAGCAGAAGCGGGCGAGCGGCTCCAGCCTGACGCTGCGGGAAATGCGCGAGCACTTGCAGCGGGCGGCCGAGCGCCTGCGGGAGGCCGGTGACGAGAACGTGCATTACTTCAGCGGGCTGGAACTCTTCGGCGAAGACCTCGCCGCCACCTGCCTGCCGGATAACCTGCACCCCAACGGCGACGGCTACGAGGCGATGGGGCGGAACTTCGCGGAGCGGGTGCTGGAGAAGTTGGGGTTCTGAGCGGCCGCGGGGCCTTTTGCAATCTACCGCTTCTGGCCGACGGCCGCTGCCGGTATAACAAGTCCATGGCCAAGCCGGCGGACAAATCGACGGCCCTGTGGGTGCTGCGGCGCCTGCGGAACGCCGGGCACCAGGCACTCTTCGCCGGTGGATGCGTGCGGGACATGCTGCTGGGCCTGCGCAGCTATGACTACGATGTGGCCACCGACGCCACGCCGCGGCAGGTCCGCGGGCTGTTCCGCCACGTGCTGCTGGTGGGGGCGAAGTTCGGCGTGGCGATGGTCGTCCACCGCGGGCGGCGGGTGGAGGTGACCACCTTCCGCTCGGACGCGTCCTACTCCGACGGCCGGCGGCCGGACGCCGTGACGTTCTCCACGCCGCGGGAAGACGCCCAGCGGCGAGACTTCACCATCAACGGCATGTTCTACGATCCGCAGGCCGACGAGGTGATCGACTACGTCGGCGGCCGGGCCGACCTGGAGGCCCGCATCCTCCGCACCATCGGGCCGGCGGAAGACCGCTTCGCCGAAGACTACCTCCGCATGCTGCGAGCGGTGCGGTTCGCCGTGCGGTTCGACCTGGCGGTGGCCCCGGCTACCGCCGAGGCCGTGCGGGCCCACGCCGCCAACATCACGTCCATCAGCGGCGAGCGGGTCTTCGACGAACTGACGAAGATGCTCTCCGCGCCGAGCGCGGCCGAGGCCCTGCGGCTGATGGAGGCTCTGGGCCTGGGGCGGTTCGTGCTGGGCGAACTATTCGAGACGCCGGGCGTGTGGCGCCGCGCGGTGGACCGCGTGGAGGCGCTGGCCGGCCGCAAGGACGCCACGCTGGCGCTGGCGGGGCTGCTGCTGGAGATGCCGGGCCGGACGATTTCCCGGCGCATCCGGGCGTGGGGGGCCGGCAACGAACTGCGCGACGGCGTGCGGTGGATCGCCGAGAATGCCTCCGGCTGGCGGCGCGCGGCGGACGAGCCGCTGCGGGAGTTCAAGCGGATGCTGGCCCACCCGGAAAGCGACCGCCTGCGGGCGATCTGGCGGGTGGAGGAACAGCGGCAGACGGGGCGAATCTCGCTGAGCCGCCGGATTGCCGCGCGGGCGGAAAGCATTGCAGGCGAAGACGTTGCGCCGCAGCCTCTGGTCAGCGGGGCAGACCTGATCGCCTTGGGCGTCAGGCCGGGGCCGGCCCTGGGCCGCATGCTGCGGGCCTTGTACGATGAGCAACTGGACGAGGCGCTCCGCACCCGGCGCGAGGCGCTCGCGCGGGCGCGGGAGCTTGCGGAAGTCGAGTAAGAGCCCGTGGGGCGCACGCCCCCGGGTTCGGTCGGCGGATGGCGCGCGGCCGTCTTCCGCTGGGGGGCCGTCGGGCGAATGTCGAGGCATCGGCCGTCGGCCGGGTGCGCGAGTGTCGTTTGACCCGCTGTTCATGCGGATATTCTTTGTCTTTTCAGCTTGACGGGCCGCACAGGCTCGGCGCAACATGAACTCGGTATTCCGGGCCGCGTGGCCCGGAGTGGGCCGCGGCGGCGCAAGGATGTGCTTCACGTCGTGGTCGGCCCGAGTTTCCGGTGTGGGCCCCGGCCGGATGCCGGGACAAGAGAAGGAGCGAATCAGATGGCGAAGGCAAAGGCAATGACGAAGTCTCAGATCATGACCAAGCTGGCCGAGAGCTGCGACATGACCAAGAAGGATGTTCAGAAGGTGATCGACGAGATGATCCAGCTTGCCTACAAGGAAGCGAAGAAGGGCTTCACGATCCCCGGCCTCGGCAAGCTGGTGCTGCAGAACCGCAAGGCGCGGATGGGCCGCAACCCGCAGACCGGCGAAGCGATCAAGATTCCGGCCAAAAAGGTGCTGAAGTTCCGCATCGCCAAGGCCGCGAAGGACGCGGTGCTGTAAAGCCGCTCCGGGCTGCACAGTGCATGCAACGGGCCGATCCCTCCGGGGATCGGCCCGTTCGCGTATACCGACGGCGGACGGCTTGCGTCAGCCGTTGACGTTCAGGTGGCGAAGGAACTCTTCGTTCGATGGGAACTTCGACAGCGCATTCAGCAGGGCGGGCATCTCCTCGTCCACGCTCATCGAGCTGAGGTACCTCCGCAGCATGTGGACCTTGGGCAGTTCCCACGGCTCCAGCAGCAGTTCTTCCTTGCGGGTGCCGGACTGCGGAATGCTGATGGCCGGCCAGATGCGGCGCTCGGCGAGCTTGCGGTCGAGCTGAAGCTCCATGTTGCCGGTGCCCTTGAACTCCTCGAAGATCAAGTCGTCCATGCGGCTGCCGGTTTCGATGAGGGCCGTGGCGAGGATCGTCAGGCTGCCGCCGTCTTCCACCTTGCGGGCCGCGCCGAACAGCCGCTTGGGCGTCTCCAGCGCCCGGATGTCCACGCCGCCGGTCATCGTCCGCCCTGAGCCTTCGACGTAGCGGTTATACGCCCGGCCCATGCGGGTGAGGCTGTCCAGCAGCACCACCACGTCCTGACCGAACTCCGCCATCCGCTTGGCGCGCTCGATGGTGAACTCGCTGATGCGGATGTGGTTGGAGATCTCCTGGTCGTTGTTGGAGGCGAGCACCTCCGCGCCGGGGCAGTTGCGGCGGAAGTCCGTCACTTCTTCCGGGCGCTCGTCGACCAGCAGGATCATCAGCTTGCATTCCGGGTTGTTGCTCGTGATGGCGTTGGCGATCTGCTGGAGCAGGATCGTCTTGCCGCTGCGGGGCGGGGCGACGATCAGCCCGCGCTGGCCCTTGCCGATCGGACAGACAAGGTCCATCACGCGCATCTCCATGGGCCCGCCCGTCGTCTCCAGTTTAAGCTGCGGGTGGGGGTCCACCACCGTCATCTCCCGGAACGGGATGATGTCCGTGTACTCGTCGGCCGGCTTGCCGTTGATTTCGAGGATTTCCTCGAGCTTCGGTCCGGCCTTGCGCTTGGCCGGCGGCGCGACCATGCCCTTGAGGTGCAGGCCGGTGCGCAGCCCGCCATGGCGGACGAAGTCTTTGCCGACGAACACGTCGCCCGGCGTGGCGCGGTAGTCGTTGCGGGCCTGGCGGAGGAAGCCGTACCCCTTCTCCGTGATTTCCAGTATGCCTTCGCCCTCGGTCGAATCGGTGCGTTTTTCTGTGGTAGATGCTTGATCCATGATGGCAACCTTCCTTGCAAGCGCCCGCAACCCAAGGCCTTGCTGTGTTGATTTCCCGCGAGTCTTTCTGCGGGTCCCTAAAGAGCCTCCCACCCCGGTTTCGCCAACATTATGGTAGCGTGAAGGGGCGGTGAAAACCAGAAACTATCGTTTATCAAGAGTCCATGCCGGCTTGCGAGCCGGCGGCGGCCAGAGCCTGGCGGATGTCGATGCGGCCTTCGTAGTACGCCCGGCCGACGATCACGCCCGCGCAGCCGATTTCGCCGCATCGGCGGACGTCTTCGATGCCGGCCACGCCGCCGGAGGCGATCACCGGCGCGTCGGTCGCCTCGATGAGCCGGCGCGTGGCGCCGTAGTTCACGCCGGTGAGCATGCCGTCTCGGGCGATGTCCGTGTAGACGATCGCCCCGAGTCCGCTGCCGGACACCCGCTCGGCGAGGTCCGCGGCGGTGATATCCAGTTGCTCGGTCCAGCCTTCGGCGGCCAGGTATCCGTCGCGGGCGTCGAGGCCGAGGGCGAAGCGTTCGTTCGGCATGGCATCATCGGTGAGCAGCGCCTCGAACCACGGCCAATTCTTCATCGCGGCCGAGCCGATCACCAGCCGGCTGACGCCCACAGCCAGCAGGCGGTCGATCGACGCGCGGTCGCGCACGCCGCCGCCGGTCTGCACTCTCGCGCCGCGCTCGCCGGCCAGGCGGCACACGGCCGCCAGGGCGTTTGTGTTCGTCGGCTCGCCACCGCGGGCGGCGTTCAGGTCCACCACGTGAATCCACGCGGCGCCGGCGTCGAGGAACCTTGCGGCCACGTCGGCCGGGGCGTCGGAGTATACCGTGCGCTGGTCGTAGTCTCCGCGGGACAGGCGAACCACCTTCCCGTCCAGCAGGTCGATTGCGGGCAGGATATCCATCACAGTCTGACGAAGTTCTCCAGAATCTTCAGCCCCACGGCCTGGCTCTTTTCCGGGTGGAACTGGCTGGCGAAGATATTGTCTTTCCACACGGCCGAGACGAAATCCACGCCGTACTCGGTGGTCGTGGCCACGACGGAGTCGTCTACCGGGACCACATGGAAGCTGTGGTCGAAGTAGAAGTGCGATCCGTCCTTCACGCCGTGCAGGAGCGGGCAGTCGGTTATCTCGAAGCGCACGGGGTTCCAGCCGATGTGCGGCACCTTGAGCCGCTGGGCGGTGACGGAGGCGTCGAACTCGAACTTCACCACCTTGCCGGCGATCAGCCCCAGGCCGGTGTGCTGGCCATACTCGTACGACACGTCGAACAGCAATTGCAGCCCGAGGCAGAAGCCCAAGTACGGCACGCCGGCCCTCACCGCCTCGCGGATCGGCCCGTCGAGCCGGCGCTGGCGGATCTGGTCGATGGCGTCTCCGAAGGCCGCCACGCCGGGCAGGACGATCTTCTCCGCGGAGCCGATCTCCGCCGCCGCCGAGACGATGCGGACATCGCCCCCGACCTTCTGGAGGGCCTTGGCCACGCTCCGGAGGTTGCCCATGCCATAATCGATGACAGCAATCATGCGTCCGATTCCCAAGGAACGAAGCGAAGGCCGCAAGGCTCGCCGCGCGGGGCGCGGGAATGGGCGGCCGTCGCCCTGGTCACAGATTCCGGCGTGCGTGAGGGCCCGGAACCATCCGGGGCCGCCCGTCCGGAGTACGACGGACGCCCGCGCGCGGGGGCTCTTGCGAGGCCGGCGCGGGCGCGGGCGCTACCGGTTGCGAATGACGATAATCTCCACCCGGCGGTTCTTCGCCTTGCCGGCCTTCGTGGCGTTGCTGGCGACCGGGTTGGTCTCGCCCATGGCGATGGTCTCGATCTGCTCGGCCGAGATGCCCATCGACTGCAACTGCCGCGTGATGGCCATCGCCCGGTTGGCCGACAGGTCCAGGTTGTCCTTCCACAGATTCTTGGTCTTGCGGATCGGGTCGCTGTCGGTATAGCCATAGACGCGCACCGGCAGGCCGGCGTACGTGCCCTTCAGGTCCGCGGCGATCTTGTTCAGCGCGGTCTTGCCGGCCGTGGTGAGCGAGGCCCGCCCGGCGCTGAAGAGGATGTCGCTGCCGACGGTCACGCGGTCGCCATAGGCCGTGCGCTCCCAGCCGGAAGCGGTCGCGTTGGTCCCTTGCCGGGTCGGCTCCTGCGGCGACTGCAGCGCCGCCAGTTTGCTACGGCAGTTGTCCAGGTCGTCCTGGGCCTGCTTGAGCTGGAGGTCCTTGGCGTCCAGTTGGGTGTACAGGTCCGCCTGATCGCCCTTGGCCCTGGCGAGTTGCGACCGCAGTTCCTGTGTCTGGGCCAGCAGGTCCTGCTTCTCGGAGTAGAGAACCTGGATCTGCTCCTTTTCCTTCTCGCAGCAGCCCACGGCCGTGGCGGCCACGGACGCCAGCAGTACGGTCCACTTCAGCCCGATGTATCGCATTGATTTCTCCTTCTCACCCGAGGGCGTATCCATTTGGAGCACACCGGCAACCGTGGGCGATTATACAACCGCGGACGCCGGAATACAGTGCTTTGACGCGGAAACACGCAAAAAGGTCCGACGCGGCGTGCGGCGGCTACGGCTCGGAGGTCTTCTCCGGCGGGTGGCGGACCTCGTGGACTCTTCGCTCCACGCGAATCAGCCGCACGCCGTGGACCAGCAGCCGCGCCAGTCCGTACGCCGCCAGCCCGCCGAAGGCGGAGGCCAGCATCAGCAGGGCGGTGTTCACGCCGCCGCCGGCCTTGCCGTCCTCCACCTGCACGTTGTACTGCACGCCGTAGACGTTCAGTTGGGCGGGGTTGTTCCATTGCAGCAGCACCAGGACGGCCATGGCGATCAGCACCAGTGCGGCAATGATCGTGAACAGCCATCCCCGAATTCCGCGAAGGCTCATGGCATTCTCCCTTCAATCAGTAAGGAACGTTGGCGGCCCCGCCGCCGGGCGCCAGGCCGCCGGCCGACAGCAACGGGGCGAGAAACTCCACGATTCCATCATAGAAGATCATCACGGCGACGCTCGCCAGCGCCAGCCAGGGGCCGTAGGGCAGTTCGCGCTGCCTCTTGCTTAATAGTAGATGCAAGGCCCAAATCAGGCCGAACAAAGGGGCCAGGAAGAAGGCGATCGACGGCGCCACCCAGCCGCACACGGCGCCCACGGCCGCGAGGATGTGGACATCTCCCAACCCCATCGCCTCTTTGCCGAAGCCCAATGTGCCAAAGATGCGGATGCCCCAGATCCACGCCCCGCCCACGAGGTACCCGAACAAGGCTGCCTGGAATCCGCCGAAGTGCTCGCCGAAGGCGCCCTCTTGCAGCCGCCCCCAAGCCTGCCCGGCGGCCGGAACGTGGGCCACCAGCAGCCACGCGCCGGCCGCAAGAGCAAGAGCGGGAAGCAGATACAGCACTTCCAGCAGAATCTCCTTCCTGGGGTTCACGCCGTGGGCCTTGGTGAAGGCTACGGCGGGGGGGCGGTCCTGGGGCTTCTTGTGCTTCTTGCTCTTCTTGCCGGCGGCGCGGGAGGGCTGGGGCTTGGGCGGAGGGGGCGCGGGCTGCGGGCGGTCGTCGGCATCCACGAAACTCGGCCGGAAGACCCCGAACTTCAGCAGCATCCAGGAGATGGCGAGCCCCGCCGCCGCGGCGATGCTCGCGGCCCCGGCCGGGGCGCTCACCGGCGGCATCCATTCGTGCGGGCGGAAGGTCGCCGCGGCGATGCCGACGGCCGAGACGAACCAGCATACCTCTAGCGGCACGATCCACAGTTCGATGTCCACCAGCGTGCAGACCAGCAACCCGCACAACAGGGCCGCGTGGGCGGCGTACATCGGCCAGGCCTGCGAGAAGCGGCCCGCCCCGTCGCGGACGTCCAGAATGAAGTACAGCGCGAACAGCCCGCCGACGGCGATAGCCGTGACCGCCTCGATCAGCAGATAGCGGGGCGAGATGGCGGCGCGGCAGTCTCGGCACTTGCCGCGCAGCACCAGCCAGGAGATGAGCGGCACGTTGTCATACCAGCGGATGGGCCGGCCGCAGTGGGGGCAGTGGCTGCCGGGCAGCACGAGGCTCTCGCCGCGCGGCAGGCGGTAGATCACCACGTTCAAGAAACTGCCGACGCACGCGCCCAGCAGTGTAAGGAAGACGAGACAGAACAGGTCCATGTGCGATAAGTCCTTCCGCTTGGTGCACGTTCCATGCGCCCCGGAAGGCTACCATCGCGGCATCGCCAATGCAATGAGGCGAGAAATTGGTTGCGGGGGCCTCGCCAGACGCTACACTATGAAATTCCTTTTTCCCTGATGAATGGCGCTGGAGATTTTGAATGCTTCAAAACGATTTGTACGAGGCGTTGTGTGAAGTGCCGGTGATCGACGTTCACAGTCACATCAACCGAGATCAGATCGGAGCGGAGAACCTGCAGAAGGTTCTGATGTACCACATGCTTCTGTATCCGCTGCGGTCTGCGGGCATCGACGACCGCACGCTGTGGCCGAACGGCCTGACAAAGGCCATTGACCTGTCGATGGACGACTGGTTCCGCGCCTGGCCGGCCGTCCAGCATACCGGTTTTGGCTGGATGCTGCGGACGATCCTGCGGGACCTCTACGAGTTCGACAAGCCCCTGACGAAGGAAACCCTGCCGCAGTTGCAGGAGGCCTTCGATTCGCAGACATCCCGCGACGACTGGGCGAAGCACGTTCTGGGCAAGGGCAACGTGGTGCGGTTGTTCTCCAGCGTGCTGAACGTCGATCCGCTGGGCGAGGACGAGTGGGACCCCGGCATCCGCTTTACGATCGAAAGCACTCCCGGTTGCGGCAAGGGAGAGTACAAGGGGCAGGGCTGGGGCCGCCGCATGGAGGCGATGGGCAAGATCCTCAACCGTCAGGCCAGCTCCGTGGAAGACATGCGCGAGGCGGTAACCGCGTTCTACGACAGCAAAGACTGGACAAACCGCAACGCTCTGGTGGCGTGGATCAGCGGGGAGGCGGACTTCACGCCCATTGACGACGCCCAAGCCAACGCGATTCTCGCCGAGGCCATGACCGGCGACGAGAAGATCTCCAAGCATACCCGGCGGGTGCTGGAAGGCCTCTTTGTGCGGTCCATCTGCGAGGCGATCCGCGGCAAGGTTCCCATTCTCCAGCTCTGCTACGGCACGCAGTATCTCACGCCCGAGCCGCAGAACGCCCACCCGGTGCAGAAGGCCGCCCCGCAGATGGCCGAGACCTTCGCCCACCTGCTGGGCGATTACCCGGAAATCCACTTCAATATGCTCAACGGCTACGAGCCGCAGGAGCCGATCTGGTGCGGGCTGGTGCAGGGCTACGGCAACCTGTCGCTGGCGAACTTCTGGTGGCAGTGCTTCTACCCGACGGTCATGCACAACGCCTGGGCCCGCCGGCTGGACATGGCGCCGCTGAGCCGGTTGATCGGCTTCTTCTCCGACGGATGGAGCATCGACTACGTCTACGGGCGGCTGACGATGGTGCGGCGCGTGATGGCGAATGTCTTCGCCGAGAAGATCCAGCGCGGCTTCCTGAACCGGGACGAGGCGCTGTGCATCGCCCGGGAGATCTTCTTCCAGACGCCCAAGAGCTTGTTCCTGCCGAACGAGGACGTCCGGGTCTAGCCGGATGCGAAGGACCGCGCCATGGACACGGACCGCCGCGAACTGTACGAAGCGATCTGCGAAATCCCCGTTATCGACGTGCACAGCCACATCGACCGCGACCAGATGGCCGCCTGGGGCCTGGAGCAGATCCTGTTTTACCACATGCAGATGTACCCGCTCCGCGCGGCGGGGGTAGAGGAAGACCGCATGTGGCCGGAGCAGCCGTGCATCGAGGCCGGCCTGCCGTTCGACCAGTTCGTCGAGGGCTGGCCGAAGACGCGGACCACCGGCTTCGGCGGCATGCTCCAGGACATCCTGCGGGACCTCTACGGCTTCGACAAGCCGCTCACAGCCGAAACCATGCCCGAACTGCGCGAGACCTTCGCCGCCTGCACCGCCCGCGAGGACTGGGTGCAGAGCGTCTTTGAGAAGTGCAACATCCGCCGGCTGTTCACCAGCCACCTGGACGTGAAGCCCGTGCCCGCCGGCGCGTGGGAGCCGCCGCTCCAGTTCACCATCGAAGCGCCGCCCATCGCCAGCAAGATCGAGTACGACTCATGGGGCGAGCGCCTGCGAAGCTTCGGCGAGCGGACGCTCGGAAAGCCCATCGAAAGCGTCGAAGAACTGGACGCGGCGATGGCGAAGCATTACGACGCGTTCGACTGGTCCGGCAAGAACGCGCTGGTGGCGTGGATCGGCGGCGAGGCGGACTTCACGCCGGCCGATGAGAGGCGGCTGAACGAGCTCATCCGCCCGGAACTGGATGGCGTGTCCACCGGCCTGGAGGGCATGCGGCTGCTGGAGGCGGCGCAGGTGCGCTCCACGTGCCGCTTCGTGCGGGACCGCGGCGTGCCGAACTTCCAGTTCTGCTACGGCACGCAATACGTCACGCCGGCGCCGCAGTGGGCGCACCCGATCCCCAAGGCCGCCCCGCAGATGGCCGAGACATTCGCCCACATACTGGGCGAGTTCCCGGAGGTGCACTTCAACCTCCTCAACGGCCGGGAGCGGGACGAGCCGATCTGGTGCGGGCTGGTGCAGGGCTACGGCAACCTTTCCGTCGCCAATTACTGGTGGCTGTGCTTCTTCCCGGAGGTCATGCACAACGGCTGGGCCCGCCGGCTGGACATGATGCCGCTGACCAAGATGGTGGGCTTCTTCTCCGACGGCTGGTGCGTGGATTACGTCTACGGCCGGCTGAAGATGGTGCGCAAGGCGATGGCCAACGTGCTGTCCGAGCGGATCGATCGCGGCTTCCTGGACCGCGACGGCGCCCTCCACATGGCCCGCGAGATGTTCCACGAGACGCCGCGAAGGCAGTTTGTGCGCACGGAACTGTAGACGACGGCGCCCCGAGAGCCGAAGTCAACGCCTGTGAATTCTTCTCGCGCCCAGGCCTGATGGATGGGGGCGGCTCAACTTCTTCCCTGACTTCTGACCGCGGGCGCGCTGTACATTGCGCCGGCGTTTTGCGATAATACGGCATTCAATTGCTCTCGCCGGGCCGGGCGGAAGGAACCCCCGGCCGAAGGCGAGGGCCCTGAGCAGACTGTGAATCGGGAGTTGCCCACGTGGCGGACGAAGAACGCAACGGACAGGACAAGCCAGACGCCGAGGCCCAGGAGCCGGCGGCGGAGGAGAACGGCTCGGCCCCCAAGGCCGCGCCCGCGCAGTTAACCTTCGCCAATGAGCGGATCGAGGAACTCGCCATCGAAGACGAGATGCGCGAGAGCTACCTCACCTACGCCATGAGCACGATCATGGACCGGGCCCTGCCGGACGTGCGAGACGGCCTGAAGCCCAGCCAGCGGCGCGTGCTGGTGGCCATGCACGACCTGAACCTCGGCCCGCGCTCCAAGCACCGTAAGTGCGCGAAGATCGCCGGCGACACCTCCGGCAACTACCACCCCCACGGCGAGGGCGTGGTGTACCCCACGTTGGTCCGGCTGGGGCAGCACTGGAACATGCGCTACCCGCTGGTGGACCCGCAGGGGAACTTCGGCTCGATCGACGGCGACCCGCCGGCCGCCATGCGTTACACCGAGGCCCGCAACACCGCCGCGGCCGTGGAGATGATGGAAGACATCAATCTCGACACGGTGGACATGCAGCCGAACTACGACGACACCCGCACCGAGCCGATGGTTCTGCCCAGCCGGTTCCCGAACCTTCTGGTCAACGGCGGGCAGGGGATCGCCGTGGGCATGGCCACCAGCCTGCCGCCGCATAACGTGCGGGAGGTGTGCGACGCCCTGATCCACCTGACGAATCACCCGGAGGCGACGGTCGAGGACCTGATGCGCATCGTCAAGGGGCCGGACTTCCCCACCGGCGGGCTCATCTGCGGGCGCAAGGGGCTCGTCGAGGGCTACCGCACCGGCCGCGGCCGCGTGATCGTGCGGGGGAAGTTGCACACCGAGCAGATCCGCGGCGGCAAGACGCAGATCGTCGTCACC
>Ga0102959_1000405_pt1 | contig 12540 bp, 13 predicted proteins | sample SalPonF2_B_D2_MG_FD_84520 | JGI IMG/M metagenome (GOLD analysis project Ga0102959, IMG submission 84520) | Salt pond soil microbial communities from South San Francisco under conditions of wetland restoration - Salt Pond MetaG SF2_B_D2_MG ...
TCCGCACGGCGTCAGTCCCCCGCGTGCCTGTCGGCGCGCGAGGGCGGGGGAATCTGCGGGTCCTCGGCGATTGAGCCGTCGTCGAGCAGCGGGCAGCAGGCCGGCTGGTCGTTGACGAAGGCGTACTGGTCGGGCGCGTTGGCGAGCGGGTGGGCCGGGTTGTGGCCGCTGTCGATGCGGGCGGCGCGCGCCTCCTCGAAGCCGACGACGCGGGCGCGGATGCCGCGCCAGTGGTGGCGGCTGGCGGCCGGGACGGAGATGGGCCGGACCGGCTCGAAGCCGGGGCTCTGGGCGGCGAGGACGGCGGCGTTGACGTTCGCCGCGAGCTGGTCGTGGTCGACGAGGACGCCGACGCGCGAGCCCGGGGGGACGCGCGCCGCGAGGACGTCGAGGCCGAGGTGGAGCGCCCGGTACTCCGCGACGTTGTTGTCGGGGGCGTCGTCCGGGACCGAGAGGCGGGCGATGCGCTCGCCGGTGCGGGTCTCGAGGATGACGCCGAGCCCGCCCCCCGACTCGGAGAACGAGCCGTCCGTCGCGACGTAGTAGTCGCGGCGGTGCGTGCGGGGCGGGTGGGCGATGTGCGGGGTCGGCGATTCGTCGAACAGCTCGCGCAGTCTTGGTCTCCGGCCCGTGAAGGCCATGCCCGTGCGTTCGGGGTAGCCGTTGATAAGCTTACGGGCTGGGGAAGCTCGTCGCCGGCACCGTGCTCCCCTCCCAGGGGTTCGTCACCGAGGAGAGCAGGGAACGGGCCATCGAACTGCTCGAACAGGTCGGCATCCCGGACCCAGTCGACCGCGCCGAGGAGTACCCCCACCAGTTCTCCGGCGGGATGCTCCAGCGCGCGATGGTCGCCCAGGCGCTGGCCGGCGAGCCGGACCTGCTCATCGCCGACGAGCCGACGACCGCCCTCGACGTGACCATCCAGGCCCAGATACTCGACCTGCTCTCCGAGCTCCAGGACGAGACCGGCATGAGCATCGTGATGATCACGCACAACCTCGGGGTCATCGCCCGGATGTGCGACCGCGTCGGCGTGATGTACGCGGGCGAGTTCGTCGAGCGCGGCACCCTACACGACGTCTTCGACGACCCGACCCACCCCTACACCCAGGGCCTGCTCGGGAGCATCCCCGACCTGGCGGACCCCGCGCCCCGGCTCCAGCCCATCGAGGGCAACGTCCCCGACCTCGTCGCCGAGGAGATGGACGACCGGTGTTACTTCGCCGACCGGTGTCCGAAGGCGATGGACGAGTGTCTCGAAAAGCCCTCCGAGTTCGCCATCGACGACACCCACCGTGCGAAGTGCTACCTGGCCGACCACGCCTACGACGAGTCGCGGGCGCTCCCCGCGGACGCCTTCGAGGAGGGCGGCACCGATGAGTGAGCCGCTCGTGCGGGTCCGGGACCTGGAGAAGTACTACTTCGAGAACGACAGCCTGCTCGACCGCCTGCTCGGCCGCGAGCCGGAGAGCGTGAAGGCGGTCGACGGCATCTCCTTCGACATCCACGAGGGCGAGACGCTGGGGCTGGTCGGCGAGTCGGGCTGCGGGAAGTCCACGACCGGCGAGACGCTGCTCGACCTGCGCGAGCCGACCGGCGGCACGGTCGAGTTCGACGGCGAGGACGTCTACGACGCCGACGACCACACGGAATTCCGCCGCCGCGCCCAGGTGGTCTTCCAGGACCCCTTCTCCAGTCTCGACCCCCGGATGACCGCGGGCGAGATCATCCGCGAGCCGCTCGTCGTCCACGACGTGGGCACGCGCGCCGAGCGGGAGGGGCGGGCCGCCGACCTGATGGACCGCGTGGGCCTGTCGGCCGCGCAGGTCGACCGCTACCCCCACGAGTTCTCGGGTGGGCAGCGCCAGCGAATCGGCATCGCCCGCGCGCTCGCGCTCGAACCGGAGTTCGTCGTCCTCGACGAGCCGGTCTCGGCGCTCGACGTCTCGGTGCAGGCCCAGATACTCAACCTGCTGGAGGACCTCCAGGCGGAGTTCGGGCTGACCTACCTGTTCATCGCCCACGACCTCTCGGTGGTGCGGCACATCTCCGACCGCGTGGCCGTGATGTACCTCGGCCGCATCGTCGAGACCGGCCCGGTGGACGAGATCTTCGAGGAGCCGAAACATCCCTACACCGAGGCCCTCCTGGAGAGCGTCCCGCGCGCCGACACCAGCGAGCACGGGCGAAGCGTCCAGACGCTCCAGGGCGACGTCCCCTCGCCCCGGAACCCGCCGTCGGGTTGTCACTTCCGGACGCGCTGTCCGGTCGTCATCCCGCCGGCCGACCTCGACATAGCGCAGGAGGTCTACCGCGAGGTGATGGACCTCCGCGAGCGCCTGGAGGCCGGCGAGCTCACCCCCGAGAGCGCCCGCGTGCTCGCAACCGGCCGGTCAAAGCGCGAGCGCCCGGACCCCGACGCGGTCGTGAGCGCGCTCTGGGAGACGGTCGACGCCGACCTGGCCGGGGCGAACCGGGCCGCCCTCGAGGACGCCTTCGAGTGCCTGGCGACGGACGCCCAGGCGGGCGCAGTCGAGGCGCTCCGCGAGCGCTTCGAGAGCCCCTGCGAGACCCGCGACCCGGAGCTCGGCGAGAGCACCCACCCGGCCGCATGCCACCGGTACGACCCGCCGGTCGCGACCGTCAGACCCCCCACCCAGGACGCCGGGTCCGGCGCGGAGTCGGACTTCACGGCCCGCCGCCCTGCCGACGAAACGGCAGACTGACCCGCGCGTAGACGGCGAGACCAATCCCGGTCCCCGACCCGGAACGCATACGTGCCGGCCACACCTCTGCTCCGATATGCGCGCCCGCGACCTGATGACGAGCGACGTCGAGACGGTGAGCCCGGACGACGAAGTGAGCGACGTGCTGCTCACGATGGGGCGGGCCGAGTTCAACGGCTTCCCGGTCGTCGCCGAGGACGGCACGCTCGTGGGCATCGTCACCCAGAGCGACCTGGTCGAGCTGTTCCAGCCCAGCGGGCGGACCTTCTGGATCCCCATCGGCCTGCCGCCGTTCCTGGAGAGCGTCGAGTACGGCTTCACCCTCCCCTGGGACGACCTCGACGTGGAACTCGACCTCGTTCGCAACGCCGGCAAGCCCATCCGCGAGTTCATGACGACCGACGTGGTGACGGTCGGCCCGGACGCCGACCTCGACGAGCTGCTCTCTGTCCTCGCTGGCGACGACCGGGACGTGAACCGCGTGCCGGTCGTGGACGAGGAGAACCGCGTCGTCGGCATCGTCACGCGCCAGGACGTGCTCCGGATGCTCCGCGAGGAGCGGGCCGCGAGCGCCGCTGGCGCGTAGGGGTCCGGTCGGTTGGTCGACGTGGAAGTCGGCCGCCCGCGGCGTCGGAGAGAGCTGCGCTGGGATGTGCGCGTCTACGGAACGGAGGGTCGGAGAACCGGCGGGGACGCGGGCCGACCGTTAGCTGTTGTACGAGTGGCCGACGTACAGCGCGACGGCGTGGGCGACGAGCAGCCCGATGCAGGTCACCCACTCGGCCTCGGTCGTGGGCCCGCTCAGGAACAGCGGCAGGTAGAGGAACGGCAGGCCGATGCTGGCCCAGAAGGCGACCGCCTCGACCGGCCGCAGCAGGGCCGGGCGGTGCTGGCCGCCGGTCGTCTCGCCGCTCTCCCGGGCCTCGGGACGGGAGATTGGGTGGCGTTCGTGGGTGGTGGAGGGACTCGACATCTGTACCCCACCGTAGGCCCCCTCGGAGCATATAAACCCCCGACCGTTGGACTGGTTTCACACCGTTTCAGCCGACGCGCGAGACCGGGGGACGTTTCACGAGCGCCGCTCCACTACGCTAACGATTCACAACCGGGTCTGGACGATTATCTCTGGACTTATTGCACGAAATATATAGCGGAAATAACGCCCGCACTGCAGGCGGCCTATACCCGGATTAGGAACTCTCTATTGTCGGTGAGACGTCATCACCCCGGAGACCGGGAACGACGAGAGCCGGTAGCCGAGCACACCGCACAGCTTTAACAGCCGCGGGCGACAACCCGGCACCCGGTTCCGAGAGACGATGGTCGACCTGCTCGAACGCTACGAGGCCGGGCGTCCGCACTACGACGAGTTCACGGAGCGCGCCCGTCGCCTCCTGGGGTCCGACGAGCAGTTCCGGGCGGGGCGGGACCGCTGGCGCGAGCGGGTCCGCGCGAGCCACGGCGGCGCGCTCGAAGCCGCCGCGGTCGACGTCGACGACCTGTTCGTGGACTCGCTCTACGTCACCCACGTCGTGGACGGCGTCCTCACGGCAGTCGAACGCACGTTCGCCGTCAGGGTCACCAACCGCGCGCCGGTCGGTGCCGACCGAGACGCCAGCGGGTCGACCGGGGCCGTCCCCGACCTGCGGGCGCTCCACCGTCGGGTGGGAGCGGAGTCCGCCGTCGCCGACGGAATCGACCGCGACGCGCTCGCCCGGCTCGACGGGACGTTCGTCCGCGACCTCTACGAGCGGGTCGTCGAGCGGGAGGTGCGCCTGGCGCTCGGCGAGTACAACACGCCGCCGGGGCTGGCGGCGCTCGTCGTGGACGCCCTGGACGTGCCCCCGGCGACGGCGACCTACCTCGACCCGGGCTGCGGGACGGGCACGTTCCTGGCGGCGTGCATCGACCGCAAGCGCGCGGCGCTCGCCGACGGTGGAGTCGGCGCTATCGCCGACGGCAGCGCGGTCTCCGCCGACGCGCGCGAGGACCGCGAGGATCACCCGGCCGACCCGGCGGCCGTCCTCTCGGCTATCGTCGGGGGCGTCCACGGCGTGGACCTGAACCCGGTCGCCGTCCGGGGCGCGAAGCTCACCTACCTGCTCGCGCTCGGGGACCTGCTCGACACGGCCGAGATGGTGACGCTCCCGGTGTCACTGGCCGACTCGCTCGGCCTCGCCGACCGCGAGCCCGCCGACTGTGGCGTCGCACTCGACGGGCGGGTCGACGCGCTCGTGGGAAACCCGCCGTGGATTCCGTGGGGCCGGCTGCCGGAGCGCCAGCGCGAGCGCTGGCGGGCCCGACACGTCGAGCGCCTCGACCTGCTTCCCCACGACGGCGCGTCCAGCCGCCTCGGCTACGCCAACGACGACCTGGCCGTCCTGTTCACCTGGGTCTGCGCCCACCGCTACCTCGCGTCGGGCGGGCAGGTTGGCGTCGTGCTCAAGCGCTCGCTGTCGAAGGGCCCGGCCGGGGCCCTCCTGCGCTCGGGGCGGGTCGGCGACCGCGCGCTCGCGCTCCGGCGCGTCCACGCCTTCGAGGACGTCCGGCCGTTCGGCCGCCAGGTCGGCCCGGACGCCGCCGTCTACGTCCTCGCGGCGGACGGCGAGCCGTCGTTCCCGGTCCCGGTGACCGTGTGGCAGGGCGACGGGACCCCGCCGGACTTCTCGACCCTGCGGGGGCTGTGGGAGACGCTCCGAGCGACGGAGACCGCGTTCGTCCCCGTGGACGAGGAGCCCGGGGCGGCCTGGATACGCGCGGACGCCGAACGCCGGGCGCTCGGCGACTGCAGCCACGAGATCCGCCACGGGGTGAAAGACGACGCGAGCGCCGTCTTCGGGCTGGACCGGGCGACGCTGGGCCGACTCGAACCCGACCGCGTCTTCCCGTACCTCAAGTCCCGGCACGTCGTCCCCTACGGCGTCTTCGGCCACGACCTCCGGCTGGTCCCCGTGGAGAAAGCCGGCGTCGGCGACGAGGCGACGCTGGCCGAGCGCTACCCCCGGACGTACGACTACCTCGACGGCCACCGCGAGCGGCTGGCCGACCGCGCCTCGTCGTGGTTCGACGGCGGCCCCTTCTTCGACGTCTTCGGCGTCGGGCCGTACACCTGGGCCGACTACAAGGTCGTCTGGTGCCGGCTCGGCTGGAAGCCCCACTTCGCGGTCGTCTCGACCGCCGACGACCCCGACCTCGGCGAGAAGCCCCTCGTGCCGGGCGACCACTACATGTTCGTCCCGTTCGAGGACGAGCGACCCGCCCACTTCCTCTGTGCACTGCTGAACTCGGCCCCCTACCGGCGCTCGCTCTCCGCGGTCGCCGGCCGGCGGAAGTCGAGTCTCTCCGCGTCCGTCGTCGAACAGCTTCGCCTGCCCCCCTGGCGGGACGCGCCCGAACAGCGTTCGCTGGCGGCGCTGTCGGCGCGCGCCCACGACATCGTCGGGACGTACGCCGACCGGATGCCCAAGCGCGAGTACCTGCGGACCGCGACCCCCGACCTCGATGCCGTCCAGGCCGACGTGGACCGGCAGGTCGAGGACCTGCTTGCGGCGGCGGACCGCTGACGGTGACGTGGTGGGACAGCGGGCCGCTGATGGAGACGCGGTGGGTCGGCGGGCCGGGCGACGGCCGTGTCCGGCGGGTCTGAACCCGGTCGTGGCCTGATGTAACTCGTTGTAATCGAATGTACGTGATTGTAACGGCATCGAGCCGGCCGGAGAGCTCCGTCCAGCCCGTCGTGGCACCCGCCTCCGACGCCGGAGCCACTGGGTCAGCGACTGCGTCGCCGTTTGAGCTTCCGCACCTGGCCGAGCGCCGCGAGCAGCGCCCGCTCGGCGCTCTGGACGCGCTCGACGTCCACCCGTCCCTCGCCGGCGAGGTCCTCCTCCAGGTCCATCAGCGCGTGGCCCGCCTCTGCCAGCCCCATGTGGGCCTGGGAGAGGTCGGTGCTCGACGACCGGTCAGTCGTCGCCATCGACAGCCCTCCGCGCGGGGGTGGTGGGTCGACTGCGCGGGCCCGACCAGTGGGTCGGCCGGGACCGGTCGCGTCCGGTCCAGGTTGGACGGCGCCCGGCTGGTGCGGCCATGGTGGATTCGGTGGTGGCCGACATCTCGGTCGTCCTGTCGGGTCTCGACCACTTCAAGCCGAGCCACGCGGAGCGAAAGTGAACGTGGTCGGCCCGACGTAGCTTTTTGGTCCTCGGTGTCGAATGACTGTGCGGGGGATTCAGTGTGGTACAAGGTGAACCGCCGGGCGCGACGCCCGGCCAGTACGAGGTAACGAGACCGCCCGAACCAGTCGTCGAGATGGACGTGACGACGCCGACGCTCCGCTGGGTATCGGTCCCGCACCCACAACAGCCCATGGCCATCGGCGAGGCCGACGAGGTCCTCTCCAGTTTCTTTAACGTCCAGTTCAACACCTGGGAGGTGCTGGTGCTCGTCCACCCGAAAGAGGAGTGACCCCGATTCGCGACCGGTTACCGACGGGGGCTGTCAGTCGCTGGAGTTGGAGTCGGTGACCCGCGCGTGCCGTCCACTGCCGCAGTAGACGAGCGACTGGAGCCGTCTGTCGCCGGAGTCGACGCCCGACACGGGCTGACTGTCGCCGGGAACTCCCAACCGTCAACCCGCGAACCGACAGGTGGAAATCGAGCGGACGGAGAGCCCCACGACTTGAATCGGTTAGTCGCCCGACTGACCGGCGCCATCGGGTAATCCGGCTGCCCGCATCGGCGTGGCCCCGGACCCGACCGGCCGATTGGCGCGACAGATACCGTTTTACCTCGTCGCACCCGAGTGATGGCTGATCGAGCGAAATGACCCAGACGACCACGATGCAGGGGCCAACGCAATCGAGTTACGTCGACCAGTACGGCGTCTACCACGCGCACTACGACCCGACCGGCGCGGCGAAACTCAGCACGACCGTCATCCACGTCCTCGCGGACTACTTCGGCGTGGACGTGACCGACTCCGGGTTCGTCCTCAACGACCTGATAGACCCCGACGCGCTGGACACGCTGTTCGGTCGGAAGGGCGGGGGCGACCCCCGCGTCGGCGGGCACGTCGGATTCCACCTGTGGGACTACGAGGTGACCGTCTACAGCGACGGCGAGATCACGGTCCGCCCGATGTACTCGGCCGGTCAGGTCCACCCCGCACCATCTCGGTGAGTGGTCGCTCCGGAGCGACGACCCGGTGGACCCACGGCCTCTCTCGACGACCCGGTGGACCCACGGACGAGCGCGCAGTCACGTAGAAGGACCGGGCAGTCACTCAGAGCGGTCCGGCAGTCTCAGTCTTCGCTCTCCACGCGGTCGAACCCGGCGGCCGCTCCACTGTTCGTCCCATCGTCGGCGGGGTTCGATTCGCCGGCGGCACGGGTTCGGAAAGTGAGTGCGTCGAGTCCGTCCCCGGTGGGACAGACAACTAACAACGGACGGGAACGGGTTCGCGTTCGCTCCACACCGGGACTCGACGCCGAGCATCAGACCATGCGGTACCGTCCGATGCCAGTGAACGCTCACTTTGGCCTGGCAAATATCTACTGGCCGAACGGTCGTGTCGGTGGGCGTCTCGGGGTGGCCGAATCGAGGGACGGCACTGGTGGGCCACCCCCGCTTACGGGCCGACTGCTCCCGCCGTCCTGTCGGGGACGTCACATCCGGTGGAGTTAGGTGCCGTCGGTGGAACCGTTCGTCCATGGCAGACCGTCAGTGGACGCGACGGTCGGTCCTGACGGCCGGCGGCGCGGCGCTGGTCGGCCTGGCCGGCTGTGCGCAGACGCCGACGAACCGCGCGGCGGGGGCGACCGATCGGACCACGACGGCGAGTGTCAAGCGCCCCGCGACCGACGCCGGTCGCGGGGCGTACGCCCGCGTCTACCGGGAGACCATCGACTCCGTCGTGATGATCGAGGTCGAGACCCCGCGGGGGCGCGCGGAGGGCACGGGCTTCGTCTACGACGCGGGCCACCTGCTCACGAACCAGCACGTCGTGGCCGACGCCGACACGGTGCGCGTCCAGTTCACGGACGGCGGCTGGCAGCGGGTCACAGTCCACGCGACCGACGTCTACAGCGACCTCGCGGTGCTCGCCGTCCCGGACCGGCCGGCGAACGCGACCCCGCTTTCGCTCCTCGAGGTGGACCCGGTCATCGGCGAGCGCGTCGCGGCCATCGGCAACCCGTTCGGCTACCGCTCGACTATCACCACCGGCATCGTGAGCGGCCTCCACCGCTCGCTCACCGGGCCGAACGGCTTCCCCATCCCCGACGTCATCCAGACCGACGCCGCGGTCAACCCCGGCAACAGCGGCGGCCCGTTGATGACCCTCGACGGCTCGGTCGCGGGCGTGGTGGACGCGGTCCGCCGGGGCAGCAACGACATCGGCTTCGCCATCTCGACCCCGCTCGTCCGGCGGGTCGTCCCCGCGCTCGTCGAGCGGGGGCGCTACGAGCACCCGTTCCTCGGCGTGCGGATGGTGAACCTCACCCCGACCGTCGCGGACGCCTACGGCCTCTCGCGCAGCCGGGGCGTCGTGGTGGTCGCGACTGTCCCGGGCAGCCCCGCCGACGGTGTCCTCCACGGCAAGACCGGGACGAAGACGGTCGACAACCAGCACGTGCCGGTCGGCGGCGACGTCATCGTCGCCATCGACGGGCACGAGACGCCCACGATGGCGGCCCTCTCGACCTACCTCGCGCTCCACGGCAGTCCGGGAGAGACGGTCCCGGTGACGGTGCTCCGGGACGGCGAGCGCACGACGGTCGAGGTGACGCTCGGGACGCGGCCATCGCCGTAGTCTGGTGGAGGGGTGGGAGCGGGGGACTCGGGAGAGACCGAAGGTGCCGGGCAGCCATAGGGATGCTGTAGTGGCCGGGGGAGGGCTCCGAACTACCGGAAAACTCGCTCCCTCGCTCCGCTCGGTCGCTCGACTTCCGTCCTCGACGCTCGCTCCCGGCGGTCGCTCGCGTCGAACCTCCGGGTTCTCCGTCACCCGGGCACTTCTGACCTGGCCGTCGCTCACTTCGTTCGCTTGGCCGTCAGAAGTGCCCGGGGAGGGCTCCGAACCCTCGATCTCCGCATGTCCCAGGTACGAGGTTTGGCGGGCCTCACGGGAATGGGGAGCCTTCCGAGGCTCTGCCGCACCGAAGCTCACAACCCTATGAGTGCGGCGCTATGTCCAGCTAAGCCACCCGGGCTCAGGTACGCGTAGCGCGGTGGTGGTCTTTAACCTTCTCATCTCCGCCGCCAGCGTGCTCCGGGGCCACGCTTTCCGGGAGATGTCGAGGGCATTTCACGGCGTCCGATGCGCCGAGAACTCGCCATCGACAGCGGTGACGACATCGACCGTCGTGACGACGCAGTGGCGGTATCGGCCACCAGCGGTTTTATGCTTGGTCACGGAGGATAGCCGAACATGAACGTTCCCGGTATCGTCCAGTCGGCACTCGGGGACGAGGAGGTCGCCGCCCACATCCCCCTCGGCGGCGACGACGTCCTCTACCTCTCGCCGACGCGGACGCTGGTCTACCACGGCGAGGGGCTGCTCAGCGACGAGTCCGTCGAGGAGTTCCCCCACGACGCCGAGCGCATCGAGGTGGAGTCGGGCCGACGCAAGGCCAAGATCCGGCTGCTCTACGGCCTGGACGGCGAGCGGGCGTTCGCGGTCCCGCCGAAGAAGCTCGACGAGGCGCTCCACCCGGTGCTCGCGGGCGTGCTCAACGCGGCGGGGGTCACCGGCCCCGGCGAGACCGTCACCCGGACCTACCGCTTCCGCGAGCTCACGCTCGTCGTCACCAGCGAGCGCGTCGTCAAGCACGTCGGCGAGGCCGTCTGGGACGAGGAGTTCGAGGAGATCCGCTACGAGGACGTGACCGGCGTGACCGTCGAGGAGGGCAGCGTCGCCTCACAGCTCGTCATCGACACCACCGGCCGGCCCCAGCGCATCAAGACCCCCAATCAGGAGCTCCGCGACGTCCGCGAGCGCGTGATGGAGGCACTGCTGGCCTACTACGACGTGGCCTCCTACGAGGAGTTCGAGGCGCTCGTGGCGGCGGGCGACGAGGACGAGGTCAGCGCCGAGCCGGACCAGGCCCCCGACACCACCTTCGAGAGCGACCTCGACCCCATCTCTGTCTCCGTCCACGAGGACGAGCGGGCCGAAGACGCGACGGCGTCCACAGCCGACGCGACGGCGGACACCCGGGCGACGGACGCGCCCGATGCAGCGTCCGCGAACGCGACCGCGGCTGCCGGCGGCGTCTCGTCTCCGCCGTCCGACGACGACGCGACGCCGACCGCGGAGGCGTCATCGGAGAGCGCGGGGGCGGCCCGGGAGCGCCCCGACGCGGCGGCGAGCGATGCGGACGAAACTGCGGCCGTCGAGGCGGACGACGCGACGACCGGCGACGGGTTCGAGGAGTTCGAGACCGCCGTCACCGAGCCGACCGACCTCGAGGAGTCGCTCCTGGCGCTCCAGGAGACCGTCGAGCGCCAGCGCGAGCTGCTGGCCGATCAGCAGGCGCTCATCGAGGCGATGGCCGCGGAGCTCCACGAGGAGTGACCGGGATTCGGGCGTCCGCTCGTCGGTGTACTCACTCGCGGCCGGTGACCTTCCTGATGCACGAGGAGCCAAAGGGCCCCACCTCGCCCGAATCCAGTTTGATGAAGTAGCCCGTCGAGAGGCCGGTCCCACACCGCCGGCAGTCGAACTCCCCCTCCTTCGTCACCACCTCGCTCTCGAGGCGGACGAACGCGCCGCGTTTCGGCCTGATGATGCCGCCCTCGCGTTCGATGACACCACGCTTCTCGGCCTCGTCCAGGATCGTCCGCGTGGTGGTCGGGTTCGTGGTGATAGTCTCGACGCGGTCGACCGCCTCGGCGACCGAGAGCTCCGCGAACTCGAGCTTCGCTAAGAGTTCGACCCCCATCTCCACGCGGTCGTCCATCGGTCACGGAGTCGGCCGGCGGCCGATTAAAGCTTGCGCGCCGGCACCGACCGGAGCTGCCGCCGTCCGACAGCGTCGTCGCGTCCGGCGATGCCGCCGCGACCGGAGACGTCGACGCGACGTCCGTGGCGGTCGTCGGTCGCGTCGAGGAAAGCATTTACAGTCTGCCCATCAACCCGCCGGCAATGCGGTCCACCCGGCGGACGCTGGTCGGCGCGCTCGCACTTCTCGCCCTCGTGGGCGCGGCGCTCGCGCTCTCGCCGGAGCGCGCACTCGACCGCCTCGTGGCGTCGGTCGACAGCCCCTGGTTCCCGCTCGTCCTGGTCGCACTCTACCTCCTCCGGCCGGTGCTCTCCTGGCCGGTCGCCGTGCTCGCCGCGCTCGTCTCCTTCCGCTACGGGCTGTGGGTCGGCGTGCCCCTCTCCCTGTTCGGCACGGTCACCGCGAGCCTCGCCCCCTACTGGACGGGCCGGTACGCCCGGAGCGAGGTCGGCCTGTTCGGCCGCGTCACCGGCGGCAGCGAGCGCTACTTCGACGCGACCGGCGACTTCCGGGGCGTCCTGGCCGGCCGTCTCGCGCCCGCACCCGGCGGGACCGTCTCCGCGGCGGCCGGCTTCGCCGACGTCCCCGTCCCCGAGTACGTCTCGGGCACCGCCGTCGGGCACCTGCCGTGGACGCTGGTCGGGGCCGTCGCGGGTCACTCGATGGCCCATCTCTCCTCGGCCGGCGCGCTGGGTGCCGTGGACCGCTGGCTTGTCGTCGGGGCCTCGCTCGTGGCCCTGGTGCTCGTCGCGCGGCCCGTCGCGCGCGCCGTCCGGGCGGGCCGCGCTCAGAAGTAGAAGGTGTCCGAGCAGTCGTAGA
>Ga0102959_1000406_pt1 | contig 12533 bp, 11 predicted proteins | sample SalPonF2_B_D2_MG_FD_84520 | JGI IMG/M metagenome (GOLD analysis project Ga0102959, IMG submission 84520) | Salt pond soil microbial communities from South San Francisco under conditions of wetland restoration - Salt Pond MetaG SF2_B_D2_MG ...
CTCTTCTCTGCGGTTCCGATTTCGTCCGTTCTCACGTCGCGACCCTGCCGGTGCTGTTTTCCCTCGCGCGGCGGTACGACCGGTATGCAGGTGACCGTCTACGGGCCGCTCCGGAGTGCGACCGGCGAGAAGACCGTCACGCTCGAGTTCGACGGCGGGACGGTCGGCGACGCGCTCGCGGCGTTCGTCGCCGCCTACCCGCGGGCCGAGACACAGCTCTACGACGCGGACGGTTCGCTCCGCCCGAGCGTGCGGGTACTGTTCGACGGGGAACGCGCGGCCGTGGACGCCCAGTGCCCGGCCGACGTGACGCTGGCGCTCCATCCCGCAGTCCAGGGCGGGTAGTCCCCCGGTAGCGCCCGTGGCGATCGCGGATTTCGACAGCGAGCGGTCGCTATCGCCGGTGGGTTTCCCCCCGAAAAACGGCGTGGGACGGTCCGAGCCTACAGCCCGTACTGCTCCCGGACGAGGTGGGAGATGCCGCGCTCCGCCAGCCGGTCCAACGGCGCGAGCATCGAGAGCTGGACGACGCCGGGGAGGCGGCCGATCTCGACGCCGCCGGTGAACGTACACCGCGCGCGAACCTCGCCCTCGGTCATGTCGAGCAGTGCCCCCGCGCGGTCGAAGGCGTTCTGGGTCGCGTCGTTGATGGTCGCCCCGGTGCCGATGACCTGGATGGGACCCACGTCGTCGTGTATCTCCACTCCGTACTGGTCGGCGAGGGCCCGCCCGCGCCCGCGCTCCTCGTCCGTGTAGGGTTGTGCGATGTGCGGGAGGTCCTCGACGTTCGGGAGGAGCAGGGGCCCGTCGATGTCCAGGTCCTTTACGACCTCGACTTCGAACTCCGCGCGGCCGCTCACGTCGGTCGTATGCAGGGAGAGCTCGCCGTCGCCCTGGTTGGCGTGCATGTCGCCGACGTAGACGCCGCCGCCCTCGACCTTGACCGGACAGACGAGCACCGCGCCCTCGCGGACCGCGTTCACGTCCATGTGGCCGTCGGTCCGCTGGGCCAGCGCGTCCTCGTCCGGCAGGCCCCACGGGTGGCCCGCCCCGACGAGGAACTGTCCGAAGTCCCCCGCGTTGTGCGAGTCGGGCATTTCGATGGGCGGCGTCGTGCCCACGTTCCCGACGAACGGTCGGAGGTGCCCGAGCGTGCCGGGCATCTCCGCGGGCTTGTAGAGGAGGATGGGGTGTTGCTCCGAGTGCTCCGGGAGCGCCGCTGCCTCGCGGGCGCGCTCCGCCAGGTCGTCGGCCGCCCCCTGGTCCATCGTCAGGCCGACTTCGGTGTCCTCGTCGAACGCGACGGTGTAGCCGTACTCGAACCCGAACGAGGAGGCGTTCGCGCCGCACTCGGCACAGCGCACGCAGTCCTCGCCGGTCCCCTCGACGATGCTCTCGGGCCACTCCGCGCCGCACTCGGGGCAGACGTGGTCGACGAAGGGGTCGTCGCCGAACGCCCCCTCGCGCTCGCGCATCGAGCCGGTGCTGGTGGCGACGCTCGTGACCTCGATGTGCGTTATCTTCAGCGCGATGGCGTCGCCGACCTCGGCCCCGTCGACGGCGACCGGTCTGGTGACCTCGTGGCCGCCCTTGAACTTCGGGGTGATCATCGGCCCCCAGCAGGCGGGTGGCGTGTGGGTCCTGATGGTGCCACCGTCCGCGACGGTGCCGGCCCACTCCTGGTCCGGTCCCACGAGCCCGCGCGTGTAGCGGTCGACTGTCAGCTCCTGTGTCACTTCTCGTTGTGCCATGGTACTCTCCACCGTGACTACGGCTGCCACGATACTAAGCCGTTGCGTGGGGGCTTCGTTCGGGCCGAGTGGTGCAGCCGAAAGCCGAACCATCAAGACGGTGGGCCCCGCGTGTGCGCACATGGACAGGGTAGCCATCGTCGGCGCGTCGATGACCCGGTTCGGCGAGCGCGACGCGTGGATACGAGAGCTCCTCTCTGAGGCGGGCGACGACTGCCTGCGCGAGGCGGGCGTCGAGGCCACGAAACTCGACCACCTCTACGTCTCGAACATGGCCAGCGGCGAGTTCGAGGGGCAGACCGGCGTCCCGAACGCGCTGGCCCACGACCTGGGCGCGATGCCCGCCTACACCGCGCGAATCGACCAGACGTCGGCGTCCGGCGGCGCGGGCATCTACGCCGCCTGGCAGTCGGTCGCCTCGGGGGCCTCGGAGCTGACGCTGCTCGTCGGCGGCGAGAAGATGACCCACCGCTCGACCGCCGAGGACACCGACGTCATCGCGTCGCTCACGCACCCCGTCGAGTACAAGCACGGCGTCACGCTGCCGAGCTTCGCCGGGCTGGCGGCCCGGCGCTACCTCCACGAGTACGACGCGCCCCGGGAGAGCCTGGCGAAGGTCGCGGTGAAGAACCACCGCAACGGGGTCGACAACCCACACGCGCAGTTCCGCAAGGAGGTGGACGTCGAGACGGTCATGTCCTCGCCGATGGTCGCCGATCCCCTCCGGCTCTACGACTTCTGCCCCATCACCGACGGCAGCGCGGCGCTGCTGTTCTGTCCGGAGTCCGTCGCGTCCGAGTACGCAGACGAGTACGCGGTCGTTACGGGCGTCGCGGGCGCGACGGACACACACGTCGTCCACGAGCGCGCGGACCCGACGGTCATGCGCGGCGTCGTCGAGTCCAGCGACCGGGCCTACGCGATGGCCGACCGCGGGCCGGCCGACGTGGACGTGGCAGAGCTTCACGACATGTTCACCATCCTCGAGGTGCTCCAGACCGAGGACCTCGGCTTCTTCGAGAAGGGACGCGGCTGGGCGGCCGTCGAGGACGGCGTCACCGACCGCGACGGCGACCTGCCGGTGAACACCTCCGGCGGGCTCAAGTCGAAGGGCCACCCGCTCGGGGCGACCGGCGTCGCCCAGGTGTACGAGCTCTACCAGCAGGTGCTCGGGCGGGCGGGGCCGCGCCAGGTGGACGCCGAGGTCGGGCTGGCGTGCAACGTCGGCGGCTTCGGCAACTGCGTGACGACGACCCTCGTGGAGGCGGGCCCATGAGCCTCGACGCCCACCGCTGTCCGAACGGCCATCTGACCTATCCCGGCCACACCCGCTGTCCGGTGTGCGGGGAGCCACAGACGGGGACGGTCGACCTCGCGGGCCGGACGGGCACCGTCGTCACCTGGACGACGAGCACGGCGACGCCGCCGGGCGTGCGCCAGCCCAATCACCTCGCCGTCGTCTCCTTCGACGTCGACGGCGAGACGGTCCGGGCGCTCGGCCAGCTCACGACAGGCGACGTGGCCATCGGCGACGCGGTGCGCCCGGTCTACGTCGACGAGCTCCGCGACCCGGACGCGGGCATCCGCGAGCGGGCGAGCCAGGCGTGGGACGGCTACCGGTTCGAGCCGGTGTAGCGGGGCGGTCGCTGCGTGGGCTGCGCCTGGGGTGACTCCCGATTCTGGCCGACGACGCTCCGTCTGACGGTTCCGTGACACACCGGGTTTCCAGTGAAATCCAGGGGGGTTCAAATGCGGTGCCTGCGCGACTCCGTTTCCCGAGACCCACACGTTGCTGTCAGGTCAGTTTCCTTCGTCGGCGGCCGACTGCTCGTCGCCTCCTGTCCCGTCCTCGCCCGAATCGGTGCCCTCGCCCTCGTCGGCCACCGGTCCACCGTCCGCGTCAGCCCCCGATTCGTCGTCCACATGCGCATCGGCTGTCGATTTCTCGCCGTTCCCGTCGACGCCACTCTCTCCCGCGACCTCGTCCTTGATGGACCGCAGTTCGTCCTCCACGTCGATCTCGACGGCCGTCTCCGAGACCGCGGGCCCCTCGGCCGCCGTCCTCGCGTGGTCCCGCTTCGGTTCGCCCTGCACCCGGTTCCCGTCGTCACCACGTCCGCCGTCCCGGTCCTCGCTCGCCGCGATGCGCTCGTCGACCTCGTCTCGGAGGCGACGGGCGTCCTCGACGATGTCCCGCGCGGTGGCGTCCGTCGGAAGGGTGCCCTCGTCGAGATCGGCGAGCAGGTCGTCGAGGGCGCGGTCGAGGCGGTCGAGGGTCGTGCGGCCGAGCGCCTCGGCACGATCGCGGGCCGCGGAGCTCTCCTCGCGGGCGGCGAGCGCCGGGTCGGAAAGCCGCAGGGCCTCGCGGAACAGCTCGAGCGCCCGGATGTTCGCCTCGAGTACGGCGATGGCGGTCGGGATGGCGAAGCGCTCGGTGAACCTGGCCATCTCGCGGGGCGTGGGCGGCCGCGGCAGGCCCAGCGGCCCGCTCGGCGGCGACCGGATCTCCTCGCGGAGCTCCCGGAGCGTGGACTCGAGCTCGTCGAGCCGTTCGGTCAGCTCCTCGTCCCTGCTGGGTTCGGTCATGCGCGAGTGTTGGCGCTGCGGGGACAAAAACCCGGCCCACTCCGGACCCGGTCTGCCGGGCGACCGCGGGCGGGACCTACACGGCCCGGCGGTACTGGGGCGGCCACTCGACGCGGTCCTCCTGGCCGAGTTCGTGGGCCGCGTGGAGCGAAAAGTACGGGTCCCGGAGGTGCTCGCGGCCGACGATCGCCAGGTCCGCGCGGGCGTTCCGGATCAGGGCGTCGGCCTGCTGGCCGGTCGTGATGCCACCGACCGCGCCGACCGCCACGTCGGCCTCCGTCTCGTTTCGCACCCGCTCGGCGTACGGCACCTGATAGTTCGGGCCGCCGTGGGGGAGCCGCTGGTCCGGGTGAATGCCGCCGGAACTCACGTCCACGAGGTCGACGCCAAGCGCCCCGAGCCGGTCGGCCAGGCGGACGGTCTGGTCTGTGGTCCAGGCGTCGCGGTCCGCGAGCCAGTCCGTCGCCGAGACCCGGACGAACACCGGCTTCGAGTCGGGCCAGACCTCGCGGACGGCGGCGACGACCTCGCGGACGGGTCGGGTCCGGTTCTCGAAGCTGCCGCCGTACTCGTCGTCGCGCCGGTTGGCGACCGGCGAGAGGAACTCGTGGAGCAGGTAGCCGTGGGCGGCGTGGACCTCGACGACGTCGAACCCCGCGTCGTCGGCCAGTCTCGCGCTCTCGACGAACGACTCGGTCACCGACGCGATGTCCTCGCGGGACAGCTCTCGGGTCACCGGCGGCTCCGCGTCGTACGGGTAGGGGAGTGCGCTCGGGGCGACGGTCACCCAGCCGCCGTCCACGGGCTGGAGCGGGGTGCTCCCCTCCCAGGGACGGCGTTTCGAGGCCTTCCGGCCCGCGTGGGCGAGCTGGATGCCGGGGACGCTCCCTTGCTCTTTGACGAAGGCCGCGATGGGGGCGAGCGCGTCGGCGTGGGCCTGGCTCCACAGCCCCAGGTCCTCCGGCGAGATGCGGCCGCGGGGCTCGACCGCCGTCGCCTCGGCCATGACGATGCCCGCACCCCCGACCGCTCGGCTCCCGAGGTGGACCCGGTGCCAGTCGGTCGCGAGCCCGTCCCGGGCGTCACAGGAGTACTGGCACATCGGCGAGACCATCACGCGGTTCCGCGACTCTACCTCGCGGAGCGAGAGCGGGGCGAAGAGGTCTGCTGTCATCGCCCGGACTACGCCGAGTCGACGGAAAGCCCTGGCGAAGGCGGTCAGTTCCTCGACAATCGTACGTTGGACTGATTGTAATTCGAAGAGACAGGAGACACTATATTTAATACGCGAGCGCCCCTCTTCAAAGACGAGATGGAGACCGACGAGTCCGCCGGACGGGCCGACCGGGACCGCGCGACCGCGTTCTCGGAGCGGCTCTCGGCGCTGAAAGAACGGGGAAGCATGCTCCTGGTCGTCGGTCCGGCGACACACGACGCGGTCAGGGCCGCCTGCCACCGCCTGCTCGGTGACCCGACCGAGACGCGGCGGCGCCTGTTCGTCCGGACCGCCCAGCGGTCGGCCGCCGACTCGATGGTGTTACCCCTCGACGGGGCGGGAGACCGGCTGCGGACCATCACCTTCCAGACGCCGACCCGGAGTGCCGCCGCGTCGACGGCCGACGACTCGCCGATCCCGACGACGCCGGTCGACGGCGACCTGGGCGACCTGCTGGCGGAGATCGGGGCGGCGACCACCGCGCTCGCTCCCGAGGGAGATGCGCTCGAACCGGCGGCGCTCCGCATCTGCATCGACTCGGCCGACGCGCTCGTCGACACCCACGACGAGCGGGACGTCTTCCAGTTCCTCCACGGCGTCGCCGGCCTGGTCCGCTCGACGCGGGCGATGTGCCACGTCCACCTCCCCGCGCCGCTGTCGGCGACGGCGGTCCAGACGGTCGCGCCGCTGTTCGACGCGGTGGTCGAGGTCCGCGACGAGGGCGGGGTAAAGCAGCGCTGGCACCTCCCGGACGACGACCTGACGACGGACTGGCTTCTCCTGTAGCTTGCCGCTTCCCGGGGCTTCTCGGTGCGGGTGACCGACAGTCGAGTCATGTCTCTTTCCACCGCCGACGTCGAGGCGCTGAGCCTCGAGCTGGTCGGCTGGGAGTCGGTACCGGGCGACAGCGCGGTCTACGTGGACGGCGAGGCCGTCGAGCGCGCGCTCGTGGGCATCGACCTGGAGAGCGCCGAGATACAGCTCGCCCACCGCGAGGGCTACGACCTCGTGCTCACCCACCACCCTGCGGGCGGCCGGGCGCGACTCGACTTCCCCGACGTGCTCGACCGGCAAGTCGAGTTCATGGTCGCCCACGGCGTCCCGGCCGAGCAGGCCGAGGACGCGGTCGCCGACCTCCGCAGGCGGGCCAGCTACGGGGCCCACAGCGCCAACTACCGGCACAACCCGAGCGTGGCCGAGCTGCTCGACCAGCCGTACATGAACGTCCACCTCGCGGCCGACGAACTCGGACGGCGGCGATTCGTCGAGGTCGTCGAGGACCTCCTGGCTGAGGCGACCGTCGCAGACCTGAAGGCCGCGTTCGAGCGAGCGTTCCCCGAGTTCCGGACAGCGGCCACCGACGTCGAGACGCGGGTCGGGCGCGACGACAACCCGGCCGGCGAGGTGGCCGTCCACCATGCTGCCGGCACCAACGGCGGCGCGTCGGTTGCCCGCGCCTACTTCGAGGCCGGCGTCGATACGGTCGTCTACATCCACGTCGGGGCCGACGACGCCGCCGAACTCCGGGAGGCGTACGGCGACGAGAAGAACCTGGTCATCACGGGCCACATCGCGAGCGACGCCGTGGGGATGAACGCGCTCGTCGAGGCGCTCGAGGCGCGCGGGGTCGACTGCACCTGCATCTCGGGACTGTCACCGTGACCTGTCAGGGGCTGAGTGCGGCCAGCGTTCCGCTCTTGTCCCCGACGTAGACGCCAGTCCGGTCGACGACCGGCCGGGTCAGCCGACCGGCCGCCTCGTAGCGCCAGCGCTCGGAGCCGTCGGTGCCGAGCGCCTGGAGCGTCTCGCCCGCCGCGACGTAGACGCCCGATCTCGAGGCGGCGAGCCGGGCGTGGGCCTGCCCGGTGTCGAACCGCCAGCGCTCCTCGCCCGTGTCCGGGTCGAGCGCGCGGACGCCGTCGCCGGCGACGTAGACGGCGTCGGCCGTGACGGTGGGCTGGGCGTAGGCCGTCCCACCGGAGGCGGCGCGCCAGCGTTCCTCGCCGGATTCGCCGTCGACGGCGTGGAGCCCGCCGTCCCGGGTGCCGACGTAGACCGTGCCGTCGGCGACGCTGGCCGCGGACGGCGCTTCCGGGGGCGTGAACGTCCACCGCTCGGTCCCGTCCGCGACTCCGAGTGCCCGGACCGTGGACTGCCCGCCGACGACCACAGCGTCCCCGACGACCCCGCCGAGGGAGCGCGCGGACGCGCGCCACCGGGCGGTGCCGTCGGCGACGGCGAACCCGGCGACGCCCAGTCGGTAGCCGACGACGACCGTGTCGCCGACCACGACCCCGCCCTCGGCGTCCCCGATGTCGGCGTCCCACCGCTGGTCGCCGTCGCCGGCGTCGAGGGCGTACAGCGACTCGCCGGTCTGCTGGAGGTAGTCGTCGTGCGTGCCGACGTAGGCGGCGTCCGAGGTCGCATCGAGGACGGAGACCATACCGACGCCGTCCCCGCCGTCCGACCAGCGCTCGGCGCCGTCCGGGTCGAGTGCGTGCGCGGCGAACTGCTCGCCGGCCGGGCTTCCCTGGAAGCTTCCGGTGACGACGTAGACGCCGGCGTCGCGGACGAGCGCGCGGGACTGGACGGGTACGTCCGCCGCGAACTGCCAGCGCTCGGTGCCGTCGGTGGCGACGGCGTGGAGCGCGCGGCTGGACGCGTAGACGGTCCCCCCGACGACGACTGGCGCGTGCCCTATCGCGCCCCCCGTGTCCACGGTCCACCGGAGCGCGTCCGTCGCGTCCGAGGTGGTCGAGTCGTCGGTCGTGGCGCCGTCGGTGGACGTCTCGCGGCTCTCGGTCGTGGTATCCGCGATGGTCGTCGAGTGGTCGTCGGTTGTCGTGCCGTCTCCGCTCGACGCGGTCGGGGACGAGCCGAGACAACCGGCCAGCGAGGCGGCGACGAGCCCGCCCGCGCGGAGGGCCTGGCGGCGGGTTGACATCGGCTCCACCTTGGACGGTGTGCGGTAAGTGCTTTCGGGGCTACACGAACGCCAGGGGCAGCATGACGGCGACGCCGACGGCGAGCCCGCCGACGAGTTCGCGGTGGCCCCGGCCGGGGAGGTGCGCGCCGGACTCGAGCGCCTCGGGGATGAACTCGGTGAGGACGAGGAAGATCATCGCGCCGGCGGCGAAGCCGAAGCCCACGGACATGAACTGCTGGGCCGACCGGACGAAGAGGAAGGCGATGACCGCCCCGATTGGCTGGGGGAGACTGGAGAAGACGGCCGCCCCGACCATCCGCCACCGACCGACGCCCATCGACTGCAGCGGGATGGAGATGGCCAGCCCCTCCGGGACGTTGTGGATGGAGATGGCGATGGTCATGAAGACGGCCAGCAGGGGCACCACAAAGCCCAGAATCGGGATGCCGCCGACGAACCCCAGCTCGGCGAAGGAGACGCCGATGGCGACGCCCTCCGGGAAGCTGTGGACCGTGAGGATGCCGAGGATGAGCAACAGCTTCTTGAGATCGCCCTCGACGAAAGCCTCGGCGTCGATGTGGTGGTCGTGACCGCCGTGGCCGTGATCGTGTCCGCCGTGGCCGTGATTGTGCCCGTCGTGTGCGTGGTCAGCGCTGTCGTCCTGTCCCCCGGGTTCGGGCGGGCGGGTGTGTTCGGTGTGCTCGACGTGCTCGGACGACTCCACGGCGGCGTCGTGCCCCCCGTCGCTGGCGGGGCGGTCGCGGTCACTGCCGCCCCCGACCTCGATCCGGTTGAGCACCCGGTCGGCGACGACGACCAGGAGCACGCCGACGACGAGCCCGACGGCCAGTTCGAGGACGGTCCCGTAGCGAAGCCCCTCGTTCACCAGCCCGAACACCGACGCGGAGACCATGATGCCCGAGGCCAGCCCCCAGAGGGCGACGTTCCAGCGGTCGCCGACCTCGTCGACGACGAAGAAGGGGATGGCTCCCAGACCCGTGGCGAGCGCCGTGATGAGGCCCGCCACGAAGACGAGAACGAGATTATCCAGCAGTCCCATACTAGAGAGAGGGCATCGAACCCGGATAAGTTTTATCATCAGGCTTACAGGTTTTGGGCGGCCTAAAGCCCGGGGACGCCGCCCCGATGGCGCGCGAGGCGGTCGCGTGGGGGAGAACGATGGCATCTATCGGGGCCGGTTCGACCCGCTGGAGCCGCGCGGACAGCGGTTAGGGTTTTGACGTACCGGCTCCCGGACCGACGGCGGAGTCGACCGGGTACCTGCGGGCTACTGGCCAGTCCCGGACTGGGACGTGCTCGTCGTCTCCGCGGTGGTCTCGGTCGGCTCGGCCGTCGTGACGGCCGACACGTTGCCGGTCGTCGTGGTACCGTCCGCGGTCGAGTGTTTGCCCCCGGCAGCGTCCCGGGGGTCACAGACCACCTCGCCGCCGTGCGTGACGACCACCGTCCGGGGGATGGGCCCGTCGACGGTGGCGACCATGCGGTAGTCGACCTCGGTGAGACACTGGGTGCAGACGTCGACGTCCGGCTTTCGCAGCCGGCGGACCGGCAGCCAGAGGGCGTCCTGGGCGGAGAGGACGGCGGCGTCGCCCGGCTCCGCCGTGTAGCAGGCGCTCGGGACGGTGATGGTCCCGCGGACGACGACCCGGTGGCTGTCCTCGTCCCGGGATATGGTGGCGACGTTCGTCTCCGTCCCGCACTGCTCGCGCTCGACGGTGAAGGTGACGTCGGCGAGCCCGGTCCGCTCCGGTGGTCCGACGACCTCCGTCGTGACGGTCTGTTCGGTCTGTCCGTCGGGCGTCTGGTTCCCGTCGCTCGTGGTCTCCGTGCCATCGCCGCCGCTGAGCGCCGCGGACGTACACCCGGCCAGCCCGACGGCGGTCGCCGCCGCCCCGGCTCGCAGGAACGCTCTGCGGTCCATGCTCGAATCTACGACGGCGACGCCCAAAGTGGCTCCGTAGACCCAAACGGCGATTTCACCCTCGGCCGGCGGCGGTCTCGCCGGTTGTAACTCCATGTAATCCGTTGTAATCGATTGTAAGTGACACACGTCCGGCGGATTCTCTCGCGAAGGGGCGACGTGAGGGTCCTCGCGCTCTCGTTCCGGCCGTCCCCGCGAACCGCGAGAGACACGCCGACTGCCCCGTGGTTCCCCACCTTTATGCGGTCCTGCCGAGTAGGGGGAGACGTGACGATTGATTCGGGCGTGCGGGGGCTGTTCACGCCATCGGGCATCGCCGTCGTCGGGGCGACCGACCGTCCCGGGGCCATCGGTCGAGCCATCCTGGAGAACCTGGAGTCCTTCGAAGGCGAGGTCTACCCGGTGAACCCGAACCGCGAGGAGGTGCTCGGGCGACCCTGCTACCCCGACGTGGCGGACGTTCCGGCCGCGGTCGACCTGGCGGTGATGATCGTCCCCCCCGACGTCGTCGTCGGGGAGGTCAGGCAGGCCGGCGAGGCGGGGGTGGAGAACGTCGTGGTCATCACCGCCGGCTTCAGCGAGACCGGCAGCGAGGGCGCCGCCCGCGAGCGCGAGCTCCAGGCGGTCGCCGAGGAGTACGACCTCAACCTCGTCGGCCCGAACTGCCTCGGCATCATGAGCACGCCCAACCGACTGAACGCCACGTTCGGCCCCGACATCGCCCGCGCCGGCGGCATCTCCTTCATGAGCCAGTCGGGCGCGTTCATCACCGCGGTCCTCGACTGGGCCAACGACGAAGGCATCGGCTTCAAGGACGTGGTCTCGCTCGGCAACAAGGCCGTCCTCGACGAGGCCGAGTTCGCCGCCGCCTGGGCCGAGGACCCCGACACCTCGGTGGTGCTCGGCTACCTGGAGAGCATCGAGGACGGCCGGGCGTTCATGGAGACCACCCGCGAGGCGACCCGGGAGACGCCGATGGTCGTCGTCAAGTCGGGGCGGACCACGGCCGGGGCGCAGGCCGCCTCCTCCCACACGGGCGCAATCGCCGGCAGTGACCGCGCCTACGAGGCCGGGTTGCGCCAGGCGGGCGTCCTGCGCGCGCGGAACGTCCAGGAGCTCTTCGACTGGGCGCAGGCGCTCGACGGCCAGCCGCTCCCGGAGACCGACGGGGTCGCCGTCGTGACGAACGCCGGCGGTCCGGGCGTGATGACGACCGACGCCGTCGGCGACTCGGGGCTCTCGATGGCCTCGTTCACGGACGAGACGCGCGCTGCGCTCCGGGGCGAACTGCCCGAGGAGGCGAACGTCCACAACCCGGTGGACGTCATCGGCGACGCCGGCCTGGAGCGCTTTCGGGTGGCACTCGACGCGGTCCTCGCCGACGAGAACGTGGGCGCGGTGGTCGTGCTCTCCGCGCCGACGGCCATCCTGACCTACCGGGACCTCGCGGCCATGATCGCCGACCGGCAGGTCGCTCACGGGAAACCCGTCGTGGCCTGTCTGATGGGCGGCGAGCGCACCCGCGAGGCGAAAGCCACCCTCCGCGAGGCCGGCATCCCGAACTACTTCGACCCGGCGCGCGCGGTCAGGAGCCTGGAGGCGCTCGCCGACTACCGCGGAATCCGCGGCCGCGAGTACCAGGAACCGGCGCGCTTCGACGTGGACCGTGAGCGGGCACGGGAGGTCCTCGAACGGGCACGCGAACGCGACGAGGCCCGCCTCGGGGTCGAGGCGATGGAGCTCCTCGACGCCTACGGCATCCCGACGCCGGCCGGCGAGATTGTCGACGAACCCGCGGCGGCAGTCGCCGCCGCGGAGCGCATTCCGGGCGACGTCGTCATGAAGATCGTCAGCCCGGACATCCTCCACAAGTCGGACATCGGCGGCGTCAAGGTCGGCGTTCCCGACGAGGAGGTCGAGGACGCCTTCGAGGACCTCGTCACGCGCGCCCGGAACTACCAGCCGGACGCGTCCATCCTCGGCGTCCAGGTCCAGGAGCTGGTCGACGTGGAACGCGGCACCGAGACGATCCTCGGGATGAACCGCGACCCGCAGTTCGGCCCGCTCCTGCTGTTCGGCCTGGGCGGGGTGTTCGTCGAGATCCTGGAGGAC
>Ga0102959_1000409_pt1 | contig 12492 bp, 14 predicted proteins | sample SalPonF2_B_D2_MG_FD_84520 | JGI IMG/M metagenome (GOLD analysis project Ga0102959, IMG submission 84520) | Salt pond soil microbial communities from South San Francisco under conditions of wetland restoration - Salt Pond MetaG SF2_B_D2_MG ...
GGGTGCATTTGTCCTTGATGATTTGTTATGATTTGTTACAATGTTTATATGGGATCATTATTTAACAGACAACACTGCCGGATGATTTTGGTATTTTTCTTTTTTGAAATATTGCTTTTGTCGGCTTGTACATACAACAACCAGACACTGCAGGTTAATCAGCCACCCGCGTCCATTCGCAAAGATGGGACGCTTGATTTTGTCCACCTTGGCGAGACTATAAAAGCATCAATTGCTATTGAAATCGCGGATACACCCGAAACTCAAATGAAGGGGCTTATGGGACGCGGTGCTCTGGACGATAGCAGCGGAATGTTATTCGTTTTCGAACGCATAGAACCACAAAAATTTTGGATGAAAAATACGCCGGTTCCTCTTGACATCATCTTTGTAGGAGAGGATGGGTGCATCGTCAACATCGTCGAATCAGCAACACCCATGTCAAACAAAATATACAGGTCTTCCGGACCGGTCAAATATGTTGTTGAAGTCCGTGCAGGTTTTGCGAAACGCTTTCAACTTGATACAGATACCTGCATTCAATGGCAGCGTCGGTAGTTGAGATTTATCTTTAGGTCCTTATCTCTCTCATTGAGTTCCAATGAAAAAGGGACGAAATGACGCTTCTTCCTGTTTTAGTGCAATGTTAATTTTATCAAGCAACCTCTTTTTTTCTTCCGGAAATTTTCCTTCCAGATTAATATAGTTGGTATAATGATCGCTGGCAAGATAGGATGACGCTCGAAGCTTTGTTATCAGCAATGCCGCTTCCCGCAAAACTTCATGGGGACTTAACATTTGAAAAGAGCCGTTCTGAACTTCCGCTAAAAGCCCAGTGTTGATCTTTGGGACAAAGGTGCGGAGCCGGATAAAATCCGGCACAATCTCATTTAATACTTTGGCCGTCTCCCGGGCATGGGAGTCTGTCCGGTCCTTGCCACCGATCCCTAAAACAACATAGAGACTCAGCTCCATACCCGCATCCATGACCCACCTGCCGGCTTCGATCTGCTCTTTACTGGATGTCCCTTTTTTGATCCGCTTTAGAATAATATCGTCGCCGGATTCGAGACCGACATGTATTCTTGACAGGCCGGCATCAGCCAGACGCTTCAGTCCTTGGGGACCTTTTTTGTGGATATACTGGGAAGAGCCATACACCGTGATCCGCCCTAAAGTCGAGAATGTTTCTTTTGCAAAAATAAGAATTTCACAAAGGTCGTCTGTTTTCATAGCGATGGTATTTCCTGCGGGTAAAAACAGGGTTCGAACATGGTCTCCATAGATATCAAGGGCCCTTAAAATATCTGCCTTGATATCCTTCATATCACGAACTTTATACCCGGGACCGTTTTTGTAGACCATGCAGAACGTGCATTTATTGTGCGGACAACCGACGGTGGCCTGGATCAAAAGAGAATCGGCCTCGCTGGGAGGCCTGTAAATGGGACCTTTGTATTGCATATTAAATTAGCGTCTCTTCGCTCCGCAACGGTATGACTGGAATGGTAAAGTAATGAATTAATGGATTAAAAAGAATTTTCGATTGTCACAAATATTATTACCCACCCAATAGTTTTACGCTTACAGCCGGATAGAAATTCCAACCCGTTTAATTATAGATGGAAATTTTGGATTTTTTACTGTAAGTATTCCTCATCTGAGTAAACGAAAAAAACTCCTATTCATGAAAACAAGAAAAAAGAGTCGAATTTCGTGCTTTCTATATTTCGTGTTATCGTGATTATATTAAATTGTTTTCCTATTTTTCAAGGGCAGTTTCCATTTCAGGAGCATTTCATGCAACAAACAAACTGGTATGTGATCACCGGCGCGCCATGTTCCGGGAAAACCGCCGTTATCCGTGAACTCGAACAGCTTGGCTACCCGGTGATGCATGAAGTTGCCCGGGCATATATCGATGAAAGACTGCAAAACGGAGAAACCATTGCCCAGATCAAAGCTAATGTTTTTTCCTTTGAACACCACATTCTGTATAAAAAGATCGCGATTGAACAGTCTCTTTTAAAAGAAGACACCGTTTTTCTGGATCGGGCGGTGCCGGACAGTATCGGATATTATATCTTGGAAGGATTAGATCCTGACGATCCGATTCAAAAGAGCAGGCTTTGGCGGTATAAAAAAATTTTTTTCTTTGACAGAATCCCGTTTGAAAAAGATCCTGTTCGATCAGAAGATGATAAAATTGCATCAAGGCTTGATGGTCTGTTAAAGGAAAGTTACCGAATGCTGGATTATGAGATTATTTTCGTCCCCCTTATGAGCGTTAACGAACGCGTTAGTTTTGTTTTGAAGCATGTTTAACCCTTATCGATCTCGAAACCGTTGACGGATCTGTTCTTTTTCATCGGGGGACAACCCGTCCCATTTTTGGAGTTTTTCCCGGATCCTATATCGCTCATCAGGCGGAAGCTTTTGTAATTGCCGATGCCTTTGTTTAAACCGCTTGCGCTCTTGGGGGGGAAGCTGTTCGTATTTCTTCATTCGACGGCGCAACATTTGTTGTTTATGCTCAGGTAATGACTCCCACTCTTGATATCTTCTTTTAAGCATTGTTTTTTCTTCAGGAGACAAGCGGTCGTATCTCTTTTTGTAGTTTTTTGACAGAAGCGGGTAGAAACCTCTCTTGGTCGAAGGCGCGTAAGACCAATGTTTATCCGGGAGGTTAAAATCGTTCCGATATCTCTTTTGCATTTTTTGATCGTATGTCTGTGCGTCCTGCAGAGGGTTAACTCTGTTTAGTTTTTTTGATCGGCTCCAACTTAAAGCAGGAAAAAGGTGAAAGATCACCAGTGCCAGTGTTAAAACAGCAACATAGGATTTAAGCGCCTTTAATGACCGATAGTTACGTTCCATCATTTTTTATAAACCTAAATATTCAGAATTGATCGAAAAAACACATCCCGACTCAAAATGCCCTTATATCGTGGTTTCTCCTTTTTCCATCACCTGATCCAGTTTCTCCAGGGTATCCATTTCTTCTAATAGTTCCAAATTTTGAAGCAGATCCATGTCTGTGGCAATCAATTGTTCTTTGACCCCAAGATCGGAAACGGTTCCGATACGGGTGGTTTGCTGGAACCCTTTTATGCCGAACCATCCAAAAACCACAATCAACAGACAGCATGCAGCCAGGGCATGAATGGGCTTAATATATCCGTCGAAAAACGATTTTCGTCGTCTGGCTTTGCCGCGGTGCTCCTCTTTCATTTTCCCCGTGATGGCATGATAAAGAGCGTCGGCGTCTTCATGAGAAAGGGATGGGTCGGGCATGGCTTCATTCACATTTTTCAACAGATGAAGCAACTGTGTTCGTTCCTGATAGCAGGGTCTGCATCCTTCAAGATGCTTTTCCCATTCCAGACGCACTTGTGGAGACAACTCTCCATGCACGTCCAACCATAGTGTCTCTTGCCATTTGCCACAATGTTTCATACCCTCACCTCTTATGGTTGAGCCCATTCCTGTAACGCTTCTCTCATAAATTGCGTTGCCCGAAAGAGATGGCTTTTGACCGTCCCTTCTGCCGATCCCATTGTTTTAGCGATTTCACGTATCCGCATTCCTTGAAGCACTTTCAGTTGAAAAACCACACGCTGTTTCTCGGGAAGAGACGCCAAAGCTTGCCTGATCTCCTGTGCAAGTTGTTTATTGTTTAGTGCAGCCATGGGATTTGAATATTCCTTCGGATCCCTATATTCCGCATTGGTCTCATCTGACGATACTTTTTCGCGTTTATCCCGACGCCAAAAGGAAAATATTCCCTCCCATCTGCTACGTCGTCGCCGGCTGTCTAAGCATGTATTTATGAGAATGCGATAAAACCAGGTATAAAAAGACGACTTTCCACGAAAGTTTTTTAAGCTCCGAAAAGCACGCAAAAAAGCCTCTTGAGTAAGCTCTTTGGCCTCTTCACTGTCACCGGAGCACATATTATAAGCGATTGCATAGGCTTTTCCCTGATACTGTCTCACCAGAGCCTCAAAGGCCGTCTGATCACCATCCTGTGCCCGGGCAACCAATTCTACATCTTTCAATGACATTGAGGACTCTTTCCTTTTGGCTTTTGAGTTTCGCTCTTCTTTGTTTATCGCTCTCGCTCCATTACTGTGCAAAAGCCAATCTCCAACTGTCATGCTAATCTCGGAAGTCATTGAACATATCCATCAATAAGCGACGTCGTTTTTGCTGCCTGATCTATTTTATATTAATTTTTAATCCCATGCAAGTGAGAATCCGAATAGCTAAACAACCAGTTTCGCACCCATATTTTTAATTATAAAATTATTTTTTCTATTTTCAAAGTAATCTTTTTTGAACTCCAGGAGTCTTATACATTTAGACGTCGATAGACTAAAAAAGTTTACGCTTATTCCATTGTTTTAATTGGGGCAAAACCCCTATATATATACATCAAATTATAGGGTTGCTTGACAGTAAAACTCAAATTGTTATAAAATTATTCATACAAATGGAATGTATGAAATTTAGACCATCACAAATATCAAAAGGAGCTGTTTAATGAAAAAAACCACTTCAATACTTGCCAGTCTGGTTCTTGTAACATTTCTCTTTTCCTGTGCAGGGCCGACACAGCAGGAAAGAGGCACAAAAACAGGCGCTTTGATTGGCGCCGCCGCCGGCGCACTTCTCGGTCAAGCCATCGGCAGGAATACAACAGCGACGATTCTCGGGGCGGGAATCGGTGCTGCCGTTGGAGGGATTTCCGGCAATCAAATCGGTGCGTATATGGATAGGCAGGAACAGGAACTGAGAGCTGCAATGGCTCAAAGCGAAGCCGCCAGTATTCAGAGAACACAGAATGTGTTGACCGCCACGTTCAAATCCGAAGTGATGTTCGATTTCGATTCTTCAACGCTCAAACCCGGTGCCTACATGGAAATGGACAGAGTGGCCGGCATATTGAACAAGTATGCGCAGACAACGATCCGGGTGGAAGGCCATACCGACTCAAAAGGTTCTGAAGCTTACAATCAAACTTTGTCCGAAAAAAGGGCGATGGCCGTCAAGAATGCATTGACCCAGCGGAGTGTGGATCCGGCAAGGATACAGATCGTCGGTTTCGGCGAATCACAACCCATATCTTCAAATGATGCCGTGAATCGAAGGGTAAACATTGTCATCATACCTATTGAGGCAGGATAACGCTGATCATAAAAACGGGAGTGTAAAAAGATGAAACTTTTAACAGCAGCATTACTATTGATACTCTGTTTTTCTCCTTTGAATGCTTTTGGGGGATGTACCCAAGGAGACTGTACAAATGGAAATGGAACCTATATCTTTTCAAATGGAGATAAATATGTCGGCCATTTTAAAAATGGCCAAATGGATGGAAAGGGCACACTCACATCTCATGGCGGTGGAAAATATGTCGGTGAATTTAAAGACAATATGATGAATGGCCATGGGATTCTTGTTCGTTCAAACGGCCTTAAGTATGTGGGACAATTCAAGAACAACAAATGTCATGGAAAAGGAACACTGACGACAGCTATCGGAAAAAAAATGACGGGCAGATTTGAAGCTGGTGAGTTTGTCGGGGAATAAGAATGTTTTAGGAGATTCTTTCTCACTTCATACGACAAATGCTTCCACAACCCTAAAAAGATCTGTTACACTCACAGGCTTGGCAAGAAAGGCGTCCGCGCCTGAATCCCTGGCGACTTTTTCATCGTCGGGGTTTGCGGACATCAGAAGGCACTTTTTGGCGGGATGCTTCTCTTTGAACTTGGCAAGGAGTTCAAATCCGTTCAAGCCGGACACGTCAACTTCTGAAATAATGATGTCAGGACTGTCGGCACCTTCTAAATACCGCCATGCCGCCATGCCGTTATCGAAAGATAAAACATCCCTGTTTACACAATACATTAAAACAGTGGATACAAAATCCCGGACCAACAGATCGCCATCGATCACGGCTATCTTTACATTTGGAATGCTGACCTGGCTCATGCTACTTTCAGAAATTTAACATCTTTGACGTTGAAGTTGAAGATAAGTGCTTCACAGATCCTGTTCAAATTCTCTTTAAGGGCCTTTTCTCTAAAATACCCTTTGAGCCGCCCTTCGGCCAAAGCTTTGGCCATCACTGCAAGCAACTGGATTCTCTGATAAAAAATATGCTCTTCGTGCATGTCGTCCGTGAAAGCGATACCGGCTTGTGCTTTTAAATCCTGGTCCTTGAAAGAGACCATTTTATTGACCAAATGCAAAGAATGATAAAAAACCCAACGCGAGTTTTCTATGATGGCTTGTTTTCGATACTTTCCTATAGGGCACCCAATTAAATAAGACTTCGCCATGATGATAAGAAGTTTTAATCGTGACGAGAAAATATCCTCATCCGACATATTCTTTATCTCCCCGGACGACGGCCCTACTCTCAACATGGTGTGTCCTCTTTTTGGGTTATACTAAATATATTATTTTTTTATTTGATTATTTTAAGTCCACCACCATATCTATGTCAACAAATGTTTCCTAATATTGGTTAAAAACAACCGCTTCCATCAAGTTATCAGCGCCTTTTTTTCTTTTTCCGTCAAATAGCGCCATGCCCCCTCATCAAGCCCTTTGAGTTTGATGTTTGAAATTCTCAACCGTTTTAATCTTGTGACATGGTTTCCCACTTTTCGAACCATTCGTCTTATCTGTCTGTTTTTACCTTCTTTGAGCACAATTCGAAAACGTCTGGAAGAAAGTTTGATAATCTCTGCAGGCCTTGTTCTTGTCCCCATCATTGGCATACCTCCGGCAATATTTTGCAGTGCTCCATCTGTTATGGGATTTGATACGGTGACATCGTATTCCTTTTCATGATCAAAAGAAGGATGCAAAAGCCTGTGATGAAGATCTCCGTCATTGGTGAGGATTAAAAGCCCGGTCGAGTCCTTGTCAAGCCTTCCTATGGGATAAATACGCTGAGGAATATCAATAAGGTCAAGCACAATCTTTTCACCCGGTTGACTGCAGCTTGTCACATATCCTTTTGGTTTGTTGAGTGCGATATATACAAGATCGTTTTCCGGTGTGACAACCTTACCCTTAAATTCTACTCGATCGTTTACAGGATCTATTTTTGTGCCCAACTCCGTAACAACCGTGTTGTTTACACGCACAAGCCCGGCTTTAATATATTCTTCACCTTTTCTTCTTGAACAGATGCCGGCTTTTGACAAAAATTTTTGCAGACGCATCAAAGACATTGTTTTTTATAAGTACCATTCATCGCTATATGTTTTCAAAAAAGATAGATTCGTTTTCGGTTCATAAATATGTAATTTTTTCGATGAACAAGGCCGCACAAGGGTTTTCGGTGAGGTGTACATGCTGTACACCGCAGCCGGAAACCCGCGGAGAACGCCGTTCATCGGAAAAAGAACCATTTATGAATCGAAAACTTAGGATCTATAATCCGCATTAATCTTAACATAATCCACGGAAAAATCGCAGGTGATCATGGACCCAAAACCCTGCCCCATATTCAAGTGAACGGCCACCGTAAACTCAGATTTTTTCAAAACCTTTGTGGCCTCAAGCTCAACGGTTTTCCCGCAACCCATGCCGGCTTTCACCATTTGCACATCGTCAAAATAAAGATCAATCCTGTCAGGATCTACATCAACGCCGGCTCTGCCAACAGCGCCGATAATCCTTCCCCAGTTGGCATCCTCACCGAAAAATGCGGTTTTCACCAAGGGAGAATGGGCAACCGTATCTGCAATCTTTTTGGCATCAGAATCCGAAGCCGCTCCCTGAACAATGATTTCAACCAGCTTTGTCACGCCTTCGCCGTCTCTGACCAGTTGTTTAGCCAGATCCAAAAAGATCCGGTTTAAAACCTTTTGAAAAATTTCTTTCTGGCCGGGGTTTTCAATAACCGCACCGGACAAACCGTTGGCCATCATCAACACCGTATCATTGGTGCTGGTATCTCCATCAATTGTGATCCGGTTAAAAGACCGATCTATTGCGGAAACCAAAGCCTCCTTTAAAACTTCTGATGCTGCGTTTACGTCGGTAAAGACAAAACAGAGCATGGTCGCCAAATCCGGCCGGATCATTCCAGCACCTTTGGCAACACCGGTAACAATAAAAGACTTCCCTTCCACAATCCCCTGTCCGGAAACCATTTTGGGTACCGTATCCGTGGTCATGATCGAACTGGCCAAATCAGGAATCCCTCCGGGTTGAAGTGATCCGACAAGGTCAGGGATAGCTGTTTTAATCTTCTCTAATGGCAACGGCTCGCCAATAACACCTGTGGAGGCCACAAGCACCAGATCTTCCGAAATCTTGAGTTCAGATGCGGATAAACTCGCCATGGTCTCGGCATCACGAATTCCCTGTTCACCGGTACAGCAATTGGCATTTCCACTGTTAACAATAATCGCCTGACAAACGCCCGATTTTATTCGTTCGCTGTCAAGAATTACCGGCGCCGCCTTCACCCGGTTCCGGGTAAACACACCGGCGACATTTGCCGGCACCTTGGAAAAGATAAGCCCGAGATCCTTTTTGTTTTTTTTCTTGAGACCGGCGGCAATCCCGGCAGCCTCAAAACCAGGGCACATGATAATTCCCATTGTTATTTTTCCTTATAAATTTGATGACAGACCAATATATTTTAGATTTTATTTGACAGAATAGCAGAATATTGTCAATCTGCATTCTAAAACTTCAGGTGAGATAGTACCTTAAAGAGATAATATATGAATAGACAAGCCCCTCGATGCCCCGAATGTAAAGACCGACTGGTGATTCAAAAATCGTGACGGCGAGTTTATCTGCGTTGCAGGTTCTGTGACGTCGAGTATCCGCTCAGTCAATTCGCTGATTCGATGGATGAATTCTTCGAACGCCAGCTTGGGAATATACCCTGCAACAGGCTTTAATCCGAATTTCTCATGCCGAACTTTAAAATTACCATTGAATACGATGGCAGCGCCTATCACGGTTGGCAGCGACAAGCCGAGGATCGAACCATTCAGGGCGAAATCGAGAAGGCACTGATGACCATGACAGAAGACCGCATTACTGTGATAGGCTCGGGCAGAACTGACGCCGGTGTACATGCCTTAAACCAGACAGCAAATTTTCGATGCGCCACATCGCTGACTCCCGAAGTTTTTCTAAAAGGACTCAACAGCCTTTTGCCGGAAGATATTGTTATAACTTCGTGCAAAGTGGTTCCAGAAAAGTTCCATGCTCGATATGATGTTAAAAGCAAAGTGTACCATTACAGAATTTTGAATCGATTGCTCCCTGTCGCTATCTTCCGTCAGTATGCCTGGCATATTCGGAAAAAACTCGACCTGAGCGCTATCCAAGAAGCGCTCCGCTGGATCATCGGCAGTCATGACTTCAAAGCGTTCGAGGGATCGGGAAGTCCAAGGGCTTCTTCGGTTCGGAGTATTATAAACGCTGATATTGTAAAAACAGACGATGATTACCTGGTCTTAAAAATAGAAGGTGACGGATTTTTAAAATTTATGGTACGCAATATTGTGGGAACACTTGTGGATGTCGGTCTTGACAAAATTACATCCGATGACTTTAAGCGGATTCTCGTCTCAAAAGATCGTAACCTCGCCGGGATTACTGCGCCGCCACACGGACTGTTTTTAATTGAAGTAAAATATTGACAAGTTAAAAATCGACGGCTTCGTAAAAAGCTTCAAATTCCCCCGCTAAAATCAGCGGGATAAAAAGGCGCGCCAATTCCGAGGAATGCAGCGCAACACAGAAGTTGGACTTTTTACAAAGCCGTCAAGTTTTGTTTTTCATATTCTGTATTTGCTCGTTGTAATATGCGATAACCTCTCTTCGGTTCAGCATCCCGATAAGGATACCATGATCTTCGTCACTGACCACAGGCAGGCTGTCGATATTTTTAATGGTAAACTTTTGTAAAACCGCATTCAGATCTTCTGAAGGTGTAGTAAAGATAATATCAAAGGTCGCAACATCATTCATCACCACAAGATTCCCGATTCCCCGTGAAAAGAGCACGGCCCTGATGTCCGTACTCGAAAATATCCCCACCAGCCTCTTAAACGGATCCACCACCGGGAAATAGTGCTGCTTTGTCTCAGGAAAAAATCTCCTGAAATCTCCAAAAGTCATGTCCCGCGGAATAACGTCCACCTTTTTTACCAGGTGCATGAGATCCTTGACCCGAATCGCCTGCAAGATATCCACGAAAAAATCTCCTGCATGGGCCGGAGAGTTGACCTTGCTTTTGACTTGTCTGTCATAAATTGTCCATTTTCGTGCGGCAAGATAAGATACGGAACATACCAGAAGACTGGGGAGAAGCAGATGATATGAATTGGTCATCTCACTGACAAAAATAATGGTTGAAATCGGAGTATTTGAAACTGCCGTAAAAAAACCCGCCATACCTACAATAACAAAGGCACCCGGTTCAGTGACAATGCCCGGCATGATTTGATGGAAAATTTTTCCCACAACACCGCCCATGGCGCCGCCGATGACGACGGATGGGCCAAATACACCGCCGCTGCCACCGGACCCGATGGAAAATGATGTTGTAAGTATTTTTCCAATGGCAAGAAAAAACAAAAATGGAATTGTCAGCTCATTGTATATGGCTTTCTGAACAAAACCGTATCCAAAGGCCAGGGTCTGAGGCAAGAAGAAGCCGACCAAACCGGTACACAATCCGCCAATGGCGGGTTTCAAGTGGTTGGGAATCTTGATGACCTTAGCAATCCTGATGACGCCATAAAAGGATTTGATGTAAAAAACACCGATGCACACAAGAACTAGGGAAAGCACTAAATAAGGCCCCAATTCCAGAGGATTCCGAAATAAAAAATCCGGCGATTCAAACAAAGATCCCCATCCGTATACCAGGCAAAACAGGCAATAGGCGACCACCGAGGAGATGCCTGCAGGAATAATCACTTCAGGTTCAAATTCAGGATCACGGTACAGCACTTCAGCGGCAAAAAGCGCCCCGGCCATCGGCGCACGAAAGATACTGCCAACCCCGGCACCGACGCCCGCAGCCATCATGATTCTCCGCTCCCGGTCCGACAGTTTTAATGTTGTCGCCAGAAATGATCCAAAACCCGCTCCGATTTGAGCGATGGGACCTTCCCGTCCACCTGAACCGCCGGTTGTCAGTGTAAGGGCGGAAGCAATAGTCTTGATAATCGGAACCCTGCCCCGTATAAAACCACCTTTTCTGTGGTAGGCGTCGATGGCAGCGTCCGTCCCGTGACCTTCGGCTTCGGGTGCATAGGTATACACCAGCCAACCGCTAAGAAGACCTCCAAATGCGGGGAGAAATAAAAGAATGATGGGATTAAACGGCCTACTCGTAGGCGGTATGAGATGATGCTCACCTGCCGGCGCCGGCGGTCGGTAGCCTGCTATAGAATCCATAAAATAATGCGCACCGAGCTGGCATAGGTAATGAAAAACGACGGAGCCCAGCCCTGCAATAAGACCGATGAGTATAAAGTATAAGGTCCATTTACCGGCTAGAGCGATATTGACGGAAGGCTCTTTGTCGACAACGGATCGGATACTTTTTTTAAAACGGCTTAAAAGTGCCACAGATCTACTGGTCTCATCATATGTGGGTTGCCTTAGTAAAGAATCCTGGCCCAAAGGACCAGGCTTTGGTTTACCCCTAAAAGGGGCTGTTTCCCCGAAAGCCAGACAAGTTAAAAGTGCCTAAAGTGATCTAAAGTGCCTATTTATCCCGTATTAAACGGGGAAGTGATGGAGTCGCTTCGCTCCGCTGATTTTATATAATTGACAGAATGCCTTAACTTTAGCTCACTTTAAACTTTAGTTCACTTCAAACTCTTACAGCAATTCTTTTGGCAGAGCCAGAGAACTCTGACCTGGCCCAGAGGACCAGGTTTTTTATGACGAAATAAATGTATTTCGTTCTGTTACATCAAAGGCTTTTTAGCAATATTCAGGTACGAAAATCGACTCAAATTTCAATAAGATTCTAACTGTCGCGTCCTTCAATATCTTGTATTCCTTGTAGAATAATATTGAAAAGATCAGGTATTTCGCTCTCTTCCAGACAGGAAAAAGCGATTCTCAAATCCTTGTCCCCAATGGAGATAAGTCCCACACCGTATTTTTCTATAAGGTGGACCCGGAGTGTCTCTGCGTTAACGGTCTTCAATCGGATACACATAAAATAGCCGGAATTAAAAGGATAAGCATCCCAAACTGCTTTGTATTTTGAATCTGAAAGTACTTTTTTCACGCATAGGGCCCTGTTTTGAAGTATTTCGAATTTCTCTTCTTTTTCTGCTGTGAAGTGATCTCCCTGCATGGACTTTAGTACAATAGTCTGGCCCAGATGGGAAGCATTGGAAATGGATCCCCTGATGCATCCTGCTGTTTTTCTTTCCAGTGCGTCATACACAGGCAGTGGATCGCCATTTATACGAC
>Ga0102959_1000411_pt1 | contig 12434 bp, 10 predicted proteins | sample SalPonF2_B_D2_MG_FD_84520 | JGI IMG/M metagenome (GOLD analysis project Ga0102959, IMG submission 84520) | Salt pond soil microbial communities from South San Francisco under conditions of wetland restoration - Salt Pond MetaG SF2_B_D2_MG ...
CAACAAAAATAAAAGACCAGTTAAATTTCCATCCCCACAATTTTCTTTTATATAAACCCCAGAATAGAACTAGATAAATTAAAATTATTCCTAAACCGATTATCCTAAATAAGTCCTTTTCATCAGAAATGTAGTATGGGGGAGGATCCAAGACATTGATTAGGGTTATAAATATTGCGAAAGGTATTCTAAAATTAACATAAAACTTAAGCCATCGATTAGTTTGCTCAGTTTCTTCATCGGTTGAGTCACTGTCTTTTTTATTTGATTCTGATTCAGAATCAAATAGAAAATCAGAAGCATTTGATTCCTCTACTCTATTTTTGTTTTCATCCTTTCTTGGCAAAGGCGGTGGTGTAGTTTTTTTAAACTTCTCCTCAAATTCAGCAGTATCAGAAATTGATTTCCAATCACTAAAGCCTTCTTTCCATACTAATGTATCTTCAGAAACAACTTGTTCTTCAATTTTAGAAGAAAGATTGTTTGTAGAAACTGGGCCTTTATATTCTTTTCCAGATTTACTGTAGTACCATTTTTTATCTGTCACAATTCTCTAATTTAGATGAATATTCTGAGTCTCAAGTGGGTATAACCTATAATTATAACAATTCCCCGAAGGCGTAACATGTTATCTTACGGGGCTTTAGTTTGCAGAATTAATTTCTAAACATCAAGAATGATATTATGACCGGATATTATGTAACACCCTGTGATATAACATTGCAGCATAATATACGGCCATGGTGCACGGCAGTATATATGGATATCTGTCAGGGTTGATTTGATTGGCATGGTTGCATTTCCTCTGCTGATTGTACTCTCTGATCAAATAAATGATTATCTTTTAGTAAAGTATAACTAAAGAGAGAGAATATGAAGCAAATTAGCCTATCGATTATTTTTCTATTTGTAGTGGTAAACTTTGCCAGTGCCCAGTGGAATGTCGCTGTCAGGGGTGGCGGCGAGATCATCCCCATCAGCAGTAATGATCGCACGCATGATGGCAATTTGCCCCTGGGGCTTCATGCTGGATTTTTGGGGAGATTCCCACTGTTTGAGAATTTCAAACTTCAGCCGGAGATGCAATTTGTCTGGATGGCTTACAAGGAACATACTGCGGTGCCCGAAAATGATTTTGTCAACGGCATCGCCGAACAGTATCAAGTTTCGCCTAATCAGGCTCGCCAGATGATTACTTCTTACTGGCAGAAAACGCGCACGAACACTTCGTATTTTTATTTCCCATTATTAGTTCGTTACGAATATACTCAAGGATTTACAATGCTTTTTGGCCCGGCCATAGGATTGATCTATCGTAATAAAGACGATAACCATTTGTCAGCCAACTTTAATGGACAGCAAATCGATGATCATACCATTGAACGCGGACTGGTTGGCATTCGCGAGACTAATGTCACTTTCTCGTTTGGCGCCGAATGGAAGGTATCGCAATTTGGCGCTGTAGAATTTCGCTATTCCCGTAGCCTTAATGCCCTTGAAAGCGGTCATTCTTATACTAATTCATATTATAATTTTGTGCAGCTTTCATATATTTACCGCTTATTTTCATTTTAGTAACAAAGGTAGCACTGCAAGTTTTTTTTTATGGTTATTAATCTGATATACCACACAAGCATTCTTACAATTCTAATCTTGTGGTACTTTAACTTGATTCAGGATCTGCTGCACGACGTGGGAGAGATGGCAGACAAAACTGTCAATTCTATAGCGGAGTAAAAGCTTTTGATCTCACATTTAGGCCGAAGCAATCGCATCATCTTTGAAACGTTTTGCACCGGATATCGGATCGGAATCTGGGATGACAAAAAGCCAATATTATCAATTGCAAGCTACCTGCCGGTGATACCGCATTAGATTCCCACTTAAGGTAAGAGTATTAAGGATATCACGTAAGCAGATTATAACAAATAAAAAAAGCCAACAGTATTCCTTTTACCGGGATAAACCGGTTCAAGTTCTAGAGGTATAATCTCAGTTTCGAACTTAATCGAAACACCCTCAACTGTTGGCTTTTAATGCCATGCACCCTTTTAGAGTGCCGGCTAAATTTTCAACAATTCTCTCTCTTTATAAAAAGACCGTTGCACACTTCCTGATTCTCCCTAGTTGGGTAGATATCTAGGAAGAAACCCACGGTCATTTATTTTAGGCTTATCTCTGGTTGTACCGTAGTACCCTGGAGACTGTGCAATTATCAAAATGTCAATCTCTCTCTTGAATCCACTTTTAATATAGTACCCAGAATAAGGCGCGTCTGTAGGCGATCACAGGAAGCTATTGTAGAATTTTCACCTACAGCTTGTCGGGCATATACATACTTTCTAAGATGATTTTGTGGGGCTTTCCCTGATCTCTAGTACCCGTAACAGGGCCGGCAGTAAGAGAAGGGCCGCAAATAAAGATAAACCAATTCCCAGTACGGCAATTTCGCCAATCGAGCGCATACCCGGGTGTATGGTGAACAGTAAGCCGCCAAAACCAAACATAGTCGTGAGGGCACTCATCGATATGTGTTCTCCGGTGGATCGCAGTACACGCCCGATAGAACCTTTACCTTCTTCGAGGTACCGATGCACGATATGGATGCCGCTGTCGTCACCGATCCCCAGTACGGTAGGCAAGACGACCAGGTTATAAAAGTTGAGTTTCCATCCGAAGATTTCCATAAAGCCAAACATCCACATAAAACTGGCCAGCAGCGGTAGTAGGGCCAGAACCATCCACTTAAAGCCCCGCAGCACAATCAGTTTAAAGATAATGATAAATAGGATCGTCAGGGCAACCATCAGGGGCGTTTCCTCGATCATCAGGCGCAGCATGTCGGAGGCCACGATTGAGGTAGATCCTGCGTAAAAAGTTTTGCCGCCGGCAGTGGTTACTTTGCCAACATCATCGGCAAATAGCATAGAATTGCGACCGTCGGCCAGTCCTACCGATGGGTAAACGATTACCAGGTTGCCAACTTCGCCGGTCTTGGAGGTAAAAGGGGCCTTGATAAAAGTCGGTACCTGGCTTAGCGGGATAGGTGAACGAGTTGATGCGGCATCCCTAAGTCGCCTCATCTGGGGATCATCTGACGATTTTAGAAACGGATCTTCAAGCAGCTTTCGAATTTCAGCAATGCGATCCAATTTATGCCGAACGGAAGTCGAGTCGGATGGATAGCGATCTTGGAAGATCTCCACATCCCGTATAGTGGGCGATTTGGTATCGTTTTCCATACGCTCTCGTAACACATTGGCAACCGATATCGCTTGCTGGGCGTTATCAACGATAATATAAGCCGCATTTCGTGTGCCGCGATCGCTATATACCTTGTTCATTTCCTGATTCAGCCGGATATAAGCTTCGTATTTGGGTTCCAGCTTCCCAAAGTCGTATTCAAACTTTAAGTTGGGCAGCTCCACAATGGTAATGCCCGTGATGATGATAGCTATCCCGATAATTCCGTATGACATCCACAGTCCTTTCCTGGTAGGTTGATTACTTTCCGTTTCAGGCTCAGCGGTTATTTTCTGGGGATGACCGGAGAGGTCAAGCAAACGATACTTTTCGAGTATCACCAGCAGGGCCGGCAGAAAAAAGATATAGAGTACAATAGATAGCAGCAGTCCTACGCCGGCGATGAAGCCAAACTCGCTAAAGCCCTTGAAATCGGCCAGCATCAGAATGAAAAAGGCGGCAGCCGTAGTTATCCCTACAACAGCAATAGCCTGGCCGGTTGTCATAAAGGTCGTGGTAATGGCTTCTTCCGCCGATTTGTTTTTGCCGCGCTCTTCGGCATAGCGTGCAAAAAAGTGAATACCAAAATCAATGCCCATCCCAAATAACAGCAGCCCCAGTGTGGCGGTCATGATGGTGAGTTTCTGATAGGCCAGCCAGGCGATGCCAAAGGTTAACGACAAGCTGAGCGCCAGTGGCAGGGCTAACATCAGCGTATGAGCGGGGATTTGCCGGAACTGGCGGAACATCAGGTGAAAAGAAAAATATTCGCCGGCCTTGGCCTGGTAGCTTTTGTATTGAAAATATAGCACTACGAAAACCAGCAACATTAAAACCCCGGCTCCGAATGAGTTGGTGATGTCTTTGGTGATGGCTTCAATTTCGATAAGCGTGCGTTTAAACCGTCCGCCCAGAACTACTTCCATTTGGGGTTGAAAAGAAGATGGATTCAGCCGATCTACAACGTCCTGTAGATTTTTATAGGTTTCACGTATAAAAGTGATATCGGTTTGGGACCCACTGGGATACAGCTTTACGGCCATGGCAGTGGAATCAGGCGAAATTGGGTATTCCGATCCGACCAGCTCATCATATAATTTGCTCAGCTCTTTGCCCAGCGAATCTGTGTCGGTGGTTTGCTCTTCCTCCAATTCTATATAGAACGGGTTTGCTTCTCTTTTGGCTTCGGTAATTTTTTGCCGAAGATAATCCTCCAGTTGATCCAGTTCATGATCGGTGGCAAAATAAAGCGCATTGTCTTTGAGAAAACCAATATTCTTTTTGAATTCGGCACGCAGGAAATAAGGCTGACCGTCGGGTCGCTTCATCGCCAGGGCTTGGGGGATAAGTGCCTCGGCAAAGGCTTTATTCGCTTCAAAAGAGGGACTTTCGATGATCACAGCTACCTCGTGCTCGGCGCCCACCTGCTCCCGAAGTTTGTTAATGGCCTGCACACTGTGATACGATTGCGGAATCAGCTGGGCCAAGTCGGTATCAATACGCAGGTTGAGTGCCAAAAACAGCCCGACTAATCCTACCCCAATGCTTACCATAAGAGTGGTTATAGGATAACTGATAAGCTTCCTGAGGAAGGGTAGGAGCCATTCGAAAATTTTTTCCATTGATTATTTCCCGCTTAGTCTGTTAGATGCGGTTTTCTCTCATTTCCCAGAAATAACTGATCAATGTTCCAAGGCCAAAGAAAATCAGCAGTAAATTAATTACCCATCCCACAAAGGGTATGATGCTGAGCAACAGGATGATGATAATGCCCAGTGCCAATCCCCATAGGTAATCGGAGAAGTCTTCTTGTGTTTTGAAAAACCGAATACTTACCGTTCCCAGTGTAACAGCCACCAGCAGGTAGCCGGTAAATAGGGCCAAGCCGTAAAGTATTAATAATATCAGAGATAAAGGGATGGTCAGGATTAAAATTAGTGTGACTATAACAGCGATGGGCACCACAATAAACAGCAGGAGTCCAACTCCGGTATTTTTAAAATAGTGCTCGGTCGAAAACCGGTGCATATCAATCGTAGTTTGTTTGAAAATGAGCATCAGGAGGATGCCGGTGATGAGAAGCGATACATAAAACCAGATGCTGACAAAGAAAGCCGCTCCCCACATATTCTCCTTATCGACGACAATCTGCAGATCTTCGGGCGGCTTTCCCATCTCATCTGCGTCAAGCTCTTCAGTAGCTGTGATTGTGGTGCCGGATTGAGGTCGGTAATTATCCCCAAAAGTAAAATTATTTCCATAGAGCTCTACATAGTTGCCAACGCTGCCATTAAGTTTTACATCGGCACCGGAGACACGCATCCATCCGTCAATCGTGCCACCTTCAAAAATAACCCGGTTACCGGCAAGTGCCGCATTGCCGTGAATATGGGCAGTGGGAGCGATACGCACTTCGGCCCCGGCTGCAAATAGATCACCGTTTACTTCTCCATCTATGAGCACCGTTTCTCCGGCGGCAACCAGCATATCACCAACGGAGCCGGTAACCGTTACCGATCGACCGGCAACAATGGCATCGTCACTTATATGCCCGTTGATAACCAGGTTTCGGGCTACGGCAAAAAGATCATCCCCAAGATGCCCGTAAACATCCACAAACTGCCCCGCTGCAATTACATTATTTGCAATTGAATCGCTCTTATTGATACGAATCGTAGAGCCAATTTTATAGGTAGATCCCTGGGCCATAAGCAGCATCGGTAGTAATAAGACTAAAGCTCCCAAGACGAGTTTTTTCATAGTTGATTTCCATTGATTAAGGGTACACCACGCATAACAAAAGAATACGATCATTTCGATAATATGACTCAGCATGATGCTCCCCTCAGGGATGTAACAATTAAAAGAAACTTTATGTAGGTGATTCACCTACATATCATGTTAGAGGTACCTGTTAATTAATTGCCTTATAATGAATTATCATTAATTACCTTAGTTTGAGGTTGGAAACTGGATGTTGTTGGGATGTACACAAATTTAACCGGGGAGGCCGGGCAATTTCCATTCAAACAGTGGCCGATGCTTCTCCTGAATTAAAACGGGATAATTGTATGGAACTATCAAATATTAATTTTCTGGCAGTGATTGCAGCAACACTCTCTACCTTTGTGATAGGGTGGTTGTGGTATGGACCGTTGTTTGGTAAATCGTGGATGGATGCCATAGGACTTACAGACGAAGATCTTCAACAGAATAGTATGGCCAAGATTTTTGGTTTTGCTTTCGTTTTCGAATTAATTATGGCCTTCAACCTAGCCATGTTTTTCTATGGCGGCGGGGGCGGCGGATCGATTATTACAACCGTCACCGGCGCTTTTTATGGCTTTCTTACTGGCTTTGGTTGGATTTTCTTTGCGCTGGCCGTAAATGGCTTGTTTGAAAGAAAATCCTGGAGATACATTTTTATAAATGGTGGCTACTGGACTATATCACTCACCGTAATGGGACTGATTCTAGGGGCCTGGAAGTAATTTTTGTTGGTCGGGATGAATGATTTTTACAGCGAAATGTTTTTATCATTCAAAGAGACAACTATATGAGCTTTTTATATGGATTTTATACACAATATTTATTAGAAAATTTTCGTGACGATTCTTTAATTCTTCACAACGATATCCTAATATTAAAACAGATAATCATACTATAGTAAGAGGACAAATATGAGTTACTATTTTACTACCACATTAGAGACTACCTTTGACGAAGCTATTGAACGCCTAACCGATGTGCTTAAAGACGAGGGCTTTGGCGTTCTCACTGAAATTGACGTCAAGGCAACGATGAAAAAGAAGCTGGACAAAGATCTGTATAATTACCGTATTCTGGGGGCTTGCAATCCACCGATGGCCTGGGAAGCGATACAAGCCGAAGATAAGATCGGTACGATGCTGCCCTGCAATGTAATCGTACAAGAACGTGAAAAAGGCAAAATAGAAGTTTCTGCCGTAGATCCGGTTGCGTCTATGTCTTCCATCACCAATGAAGATCTCGGCGAGGTAGCCAAAGAAGTACAAGGACGCCTCAAAAAGGTGATAGAGAAGCTTAAAACAATTAAAGCCTGACTGCCGATTTAGCCCGCTTTTCTCACTATGAAATTTTTCCTCGGCAAGACCCTACTACGCTAACACTTCGAAGGACAGGTGAACTCGCAATCCTGCTCAATGAAGCGTTGGCGTAGATGAGTCATTTTTTTCTTCAACGAAAAGCACGGCCAAATTTCGCAGTCGCTTACTTCTATACCCAAATTTAAAACGATACTCAGTTTTCGATATCTGAGATATATATCAAAAACTTAACCTTAACTTTATATTACTATGTGAACAATTTGGGTTAAATTTATTGAGCTAGTATCCTTACAACCAAGAGGGCTTTGAAAAACCAGGGATTTCGGTCAAAGTCAAAGCCTGAGTGATTTCAAAACCGCAGCGTATTAGCAATACGTGAGGATTATTAAATTACGAAAATGCAGAATTTGGATAAAAGCACGGTTTTGCAAAGTCCTCAACCAATTCAATTTTGCCAACTAATCAACTCGGCAAAAGCGGATCCGGATGATTGATATGAATAAAAAAATGGCAAACGGCAAATATGAAACGTTAAAGCCAAAGGGGAAAATTAATTTGACAACAGCGTTAAAAATCAACAGTAACCAGTCTATGAAGTATATCGGTGCACATGTCAGTGCTGCAGGAGGGGTTGAAAATGCCCCTGTTCGGGCAAAAAAAATTGGAGCCAAAGCATTTGCACTTTTTACTAAAAACCAGCGACAGTGGGAGGGGCCACCGCTATCCCAAGAAAATATCGAGGGCTTCAAAAATAATTGCCAGGAGTTGGGCTATTCCATGGATTACGTGATGCCCCACGACAGTTACCTGATCAACCTGGGACATCCAAAGAAAGCACAAGTCGAAAAATCCCGCCTGGCCTTTCTGGACGAGATGCAGCGCTGCGAACAATTGGGCATTAAATTGCTCAATTTTCATCCGGGTAGCCATCTCAACAAAATAAGTTTAGACGAATGCCTTCGGAGAAATGCCGAATCATTGAATTAGGCACTAGATAGAACAGCTGGCGTCACAGCGGTGATTGAGAATACGGCCGGACAGGGAACCAACACCGGTTTTAAATTTGAACATCTGGCGGCAATTATCGATGGAGTGGAGGACAAAAGCCGGGTGGGAGTGTGCATTGATACCTGTCACGCCTATGCATCCGGTTATAATTTGGTTACTAAAAGTGGCTATAAGAAGATGATGGAAGAGTTTGAGGATATCGTGGGACTAAAATACCTGAAAGGTGTGCACCTCAACGACTCTAAAAAAGAACTGGGCAGCCGGGTAGATCGTCATGAGAGTATTGGCAAAGGCGAAATAGGACTCGAAGGATTTAAAAATATTATGCAGGACGATCGTTTTGATGATATCCCGATGATCCTGGAAACGCCTGACAAAGAAAACTGGGCGGAAGAGATAAAACTGCTGTATAGCCTTGCCAATGTTGAAAAAAGTACGTAAAACTTTTTCGTTTTAGAACACCCCAGCTATGTTATCATATTTCGTGAACCGGTATGACAAAAAAGGTGGCCTTTCACAATTTTGGCTTCTTTTTGGGTACCTTTTACCGTTCTGAGGCATGATACATCTTTTCACCTGCAGTAATCTTTATTGGCAGTCGGTTTTGAGAGGGTGGCAACGGACACGTTGCAAACTCGGTAAACACGCAGGGTGGATTGTATGCCTTATTGAAATCGATATAAGTAATACCATTTTTATCTGGAGTAGGGCAGTAAATAAATCGTCCGCCGCCGTAGGTGTTGTTCCCATTGGTTTTATCTCCAATGATCAGAAAAAATTCATCATCCGTATCCGGATTGCCCAAAGGGGCGATGCTGTAATTTTTGCTATCAATTGTAAATTCCAACAAGCCGTACAAAGAATCTTGAAATACCTCACCCAATACATCAGGTATCGAGATGGTTTTGGGCTCATCAAAGCGGTTAAAGGTAGCCTTGACACGCCACTTTGGGGATACCGGAAAGCGCTCGATTCCGTCAAAGGAATCAAAGTTGGAATTTTGGGCGTCTTTCAGGCGGATGAAATAGTGATCCCGGCGCTTAATGATGTACCAAAACAGGGAATGATAATGAAGTTTGGTTTGACCGCCTTCACCCGAGATAGCTTTCATTTTGATCTTGGAGACTGGTTTTCCATCCTTCGTTACTGTTACTCCCGGGTCAATCCTAAACCGAAAGATTGAGTCTTTCTTTGTTATCGTCCCTAGCCTGGGAGCTGCCTTTGGGGGAAATACAATATCATTTGAAGAGTCGGCTCCAAACGTATGCGAGCCTTCCTTGATCTCATAAAGTCCGGCCAGGCTCAGCCAGCTGTCCGATTGCTTTAAAGAATCCACGCGCCGTTGATGCCACTGGTTAATCTTTGCCACATACCGATCGTGATCCATGTTTTGCTCCTTGTTGCTGCAAGCGCTAAAGATCACCGACAGGAGTAGAAATAGAAAAAGTACATTTTTGGGAATACGATACATAATTTTAAAAAAGCTTATGATTGTCCACAAGGCCGAATTTAATAAATTCTATTCTTAGCTACGAAAAAGTATAGGATAAACCATGCTTCTAAGAGCTGGCATCACTTAAAGTGGGCTTTGCAAAACCCTCCTAAATTTGGCCAGAAATTCTTCCAGATATACCATTTTAAAAACTGGTAGGTCTTCGTTAATCCGAATGACAAACGGCCGTGGAATTGATCGAAAAACTTATCCCGGGTTTTCATCCAGATCCAGATCGAGGGTGACCTCTTGATATTCATGATAGAAGAACGGGATCAGCAGCGCTGAAAGGTAACAAAGAATTCCGATGATGGTGAAAATGATACCTATGGCCATATCATAATTTAAAGCGTGCATACGTACCAGCAAATTGTACCAGTCGTGAGCTCCTTTGCCGAGACCGCCGATAAGCGGCAGCTGCCGGGCACCTCCGTCTGCGGCATAAGCGGCCACATCCAGCCAACTGTAACCTATCAGACAAAATGAGAGCTGCATACCAATCTTTTTATGGTTGAACCAGAAATATGTCAGGATTACAAGTGGCAGCAGAATTTGAAACAGCGAGCCTCCAAGTATCGTGATAAATCGCACACCGAAAATCCGGAAGAAAGTATGTCCTGCCTCGTGGACAATTAACAGAAAGTTATCAACGAAAAAATGGATGATGCTGAGCGGAAAGGGATAATTATAATTAACGGCAAAGAAAATATTATAGCGCGGCGCCCAGTAGGTTTGATGGATAGAATAAAGGATAAATGGCAGCATCAGCAAGGAACACCACCATTTCTTTAGTATGTTAATCGCCAGTGTTTTGAATTGTGAATTTTCCATCCCAAATCATTTATGGAGGGCTTTGAAAAACCGGAAATTTTCTTCAAGATCAATGGACGATGGGGTTATCATTAAAGACACCAACCACCTAAAAGGGGATTTATGAATGACTAAATTTATTTTACGCAGCATTTAAATCCCAAAAAAGAAAAGAGCGGATGAGGGGAATTGAACCCCCGTCTTGAGCTTGGGAAGCTCACGTTCTACCATTGAACTACATCCGCATGGTGGTCTAATTATACGTTTTTTCTTGGGATTTTTGAATAAATTTTTCTTCCCAGGCTTCCTGGTTCTTTTTGGCGTCCTGAATATAGCCCGTATGCTTGATAACATTGATAATCCCTTTATTAATGATTGAAGCCGGGAAACTCATGGGGCGAATGATATCCATAAACAGAACTACCCGAATGCCATCGGTGTCATTCCAGACTTCATGATCGTAGGTATCATCAAACATAATGCCTTTTCCTTCCTCCCAATGTGCGTAGGTATTTTCCACGCGAATGCGACATTTTTCTTTAGATTCGGGAACTTTTAATCCTAAGTGATAGCGTAAGAAGCCTTTATAAACACCCCGGTGATGGGGAATATGTTTCCCCGGCTCCAGAATAGAGAAGAAGGCTGTCGTCATTCCCGGAACACCTTCCACAAGTTTTGTAGTCTCGGGACATCGGGCGCAATTTTGCTCGGCCTTGTACCCAAATCCATAGAGGAAGTACGTCTTCCAATCGTTATCTTTGGTAATTGCTTTTTGATCTTCGGAGATATCCTGAAAGTTGGGAATGACTTCCTTGTTCTTCAGGATTTCATCCAGTTCCTTTCGGATAATTTGCCAGTTGCCCTCCAGGCTTTTCATCCACGCAAAATCTAAAGGATCTAAAAATGGAGTCGTAGGTACTTTTGAATACCGTTCCATAATCTTTTCAATGGTCCACAGAATTTTGCCACCTACGTCTTTTACCAGTTTTTTTCTCTTTTGCTTGAGTGATAATGTACCATTACTCATGATACCTCCCTTTTTATATTTTAATCAACTCTCTTTTTAATCATTTTAGTTTATTAATGTAATAAACCTTAAATAATTTAGAAAAGTCTTACGTCAGAAACTTTTCTAAATTAAAGATTCTCGGGAAATACAATTTTGAATATTCCTGACGAACTTTCTTAAAAAGGAAGAGCTACAAAAGATCCTTGAACGTTTTTTTCTTTTTGAAGAAGTATTCAGTGATGAGCGTAATAGGTAGCAGCGTATTTGGATCCTCATCCAGTTTACGTTGTTTCTGAAGCGCTGCTCGCTTTTTTTGAGTATCGGGAAAACGCTTCCAAAAATGATAATGAGCACACAAAATAGCTTTAAATTCCTGCCATTCGCCTTGGAGCAAGGTACGTATAGCAGCAATAATATCAAGGATATAACGTCCACAAAATCGCCAAGCAAGGGTCTCGGTACTACAGTTTTTCCATATCATTCGCAGGTTATTTCGATAGTTGTAATATACCTTGCGGGGCGATCCCATTGGCATGGATCCACCGCCTAAATGATAAACGATGCTCTGCGGACAGAATCTGACTTTATAGCCTGTATTCCAAAGGCGCCAACATAGGTCAATTTCCTCCATATGAAATTCAAAATCCTCATCGAATCCGGCAAGCTGCTCAAAAATTTCTTTACGGATAGCAAGGGCAGCCCCACTTGCCCAAAGGATATCTGCTTGATCGTCATATTGCCCCGTATCTTTTTCCATGGTGTCGAAAATGCGTCCCCGGCAAAAAGG
>Ga0102959_1000414_pt1 | contig 12408 bp, 7 predicted proteins | sample SalPonF2_B_D2_MG_FD_84520 | JGI IMG/M metagenome (GOLD analysis project Ga0102959, IMG submission 84520) | Salt pond soil microbial communities from South San Francisco under conditions of wetland restoration - Salt Pond MetaG SF2_B_D2_MG ...
AATATACAGCCCGTTCGTTTTATTAATGATGTTCGTTCTGTTCCATTGGATGAATACGACTTAGTGATCAGTGATTATGAACCAATTTCTGCATGGTCAGCTAAATGGGAAGAAGTGCCGTGTGTAGCGCTGAGTCACCAAGCTTCATTTTTGTCTCCCGAGACTCCCCGCCCCGACCAAAAGTCATTGGTGGCAGAATCTCTGTTGCAGTATTTTGCTCCCGCCGGAAATCCAATCGGCTTCCATTTTCAGCGGTACGATCATTTTATAAAGCCGCCGGTGATACGTTCTGCCATTCGTTCGTTGGAGGTGAAAAGAAAAGATCACATTACCGTGTATTTGCCTGCTTATCATCATGAAGTTCTGCAGCGAATTTTTGGCAGATTCTCTGATTTGGACTGGCATATTTTTTCTCCTTCGTGTCAGAAAGAAGTTCGGAGTAAAAATATTTGGATTCAACCTGTTGGCAATCAGCAATTTTTAAAAAGCTTTGCTTCCTGCCGCGGGGTTATTTGTAATGCGGGATTTGAGATGTGTGCGGAGTCGATGTACCTGGGCAAGAAGCTGCTGGCGGTACCCATCCGAAATCAATACGAGCAACAATGTAATGCCGCAGCTTTAGAACGCATGGGAGTACTAATTCTGGATACTCTGGAAGATCAGGCCAAAGAGATATGGCACTGGTTGGAAGCATCGCCGGTTATAAGACTGGAAGAAATCGCGGATCCCTCAAAAATAGTTCGACAGATTTTAGAGAAAGAGAACCCTGTAGAAAAATCGAGTGGTAGCTATTCCTATTTAAAAGCTGTTTCCTGATTATTCTATTTCGTATCGTTCTCTAAGGATATTCAAATGATGAAGTTCGTGCCCGGCAATAATATGCGCCAGTGCCCGCACAGAAACATCAACGCCATTGGCCGTTCCTTGCTTCAGAATCTGTTCTTCTGTAAATCCATTAAACATGCTGATATTTGCATTACGCTGTGCATCATATTCGGCTGATATATTTTGCAGGCTTCGTTCTGAAAAATGACCATTATCAACGTAGGCGTCTTGGTCGAAGCCGGGCAAAGAGGTTTGATCACCACGACTGATGCACATGGCTCGATAGGCCATCACGCGTTCGGTATCAATAAGATGGCCGATCACCTCTTTGACGCTCCATTTCCCATCCGCATAACGGTAGGCCGCCTCTTCGGGGGACAAATTTTGTATGAGCACAAACATTTTTTGTCCCTGGGTGGTAAGGGTTTGGATGATATTATCGGTATCCAGAAGTTCCAGGTAATCCTGGTAATAGGCATCATACTCGTCAGCTTCCGGGTGATTGTCTTGCCAGCTAAGGAGTGCCATAATGATACGCTAAGGATTGATTATTCAGTGATCTGTTATGTTAGGATATTAATGCCTGAAATGAAATAGTTATATCAGATAAAAATAAAAAAAGGCCGGGATATCCCGGCCTTTTTTCAGGAAAATTGATTTATACTATTGATCGGTGTTTACTTTATGTGATTTGTAATCCGCCTCCGCCGATTTATTTCCATCAATGAGCGTGATTTGTGTATGCGGATAGGTGACGCCGCCGTTGGTTTCCCAATCAGAGTAATCATTCTCAACCGTAACCTGCTTGCCCTGCGAAGGTACAAATTGTTTGTACTGGGTGATTTCTGGGTAATAGGTTTTAGGGTCTAGCAACAGCGTTACGTCGGTTCCCTCAATATTTACGCTGAGCTTTTCATAGGTATTGCCACTGTCCTTTTCGGTACCTAAATACTGCGGATTTAAATCGCCTGCATTTAAGGCGATAGAAACAAAGCTGCGGTTCAGAGTGTTTTTTAAGCTTTTGGCCATTTGAGCCGGAAGAGGGCGTTCCTGATCACCAGCTTTCATAGTGCCTTTCCCATTTTTGTACGAAAGATGAACACTTTGCGGTCCCATTTGAATAGTTTGCTCGATGGCATTCGGGTAATTGACAGTCATTGTTGTTGATATAGTTCGCGATTGCCCCATCTGCATCTGTGTAATTTCACCCGATACTGTCAGTGAGTTTAAAGTTACATCCGGATCGATTATGGCGTTAGTCATCTTGGCAAGTAACTTCTTTCCTTTTGCGGCGTCGCCTTTTACGACTTTTTTGTTGTTATCTCCGGGCTGCGGAATACTTATATCTATCGTATTAACGTCGCCGTACTTTTGCAGCTGATCTCCGATCTCATCCTTATTGCCTACAACTAATATTTGCAGATCATCTGGCCGCAAGTATTTCTGGGCAACCTGTTGTACATCTTTTACGGTAGTCGATTTTACGCCCTGGATATACTGTTGGAATGCATCTTTGGGAAGGTCGCGATAATCATAAGACATCTGCTGACGCAGCACTTTATTGTAGCTGTCATAGCGAAAAACGGCGGAGTTCAGAATTTGGTCTTTAGTGTCCTGCAATTCCTTCTGACTTATAGGCTCGTTTTGCAGGCGGGTGATTACATCTTTTACAGCGTCGATCACTTCAGATGTGGTGGAACTTTTGGTTTTAACCTGCACGTAAAATAGTCCTGGATAAAAGCTGTTCATTCCATATTGTCCGCCCGGCGAATAAGCCAGACCTAAGTCGGTGCGGATTTTTTGGAGGATACGTCCGGAAAAGCCACCGCTCAACACTTGGTTCATGACTTGAATTTTAGCATAATCCGGGTTGTCGCGCAGCCCGCCCAGATGGCCCATCAGAACCAGGCTTTGGTTTACATCGGATTTGTTGATGAAGTTAATCGAAGGCTGGTTCTTCTTTTCAACTTCTGGGAAATCAAGGTTATTTTTTGTTCCAGCGGAAATGTTCTCAAAAGCTTGCTTAAGCTTTTTCTTCATAGCTGAGCTGTCAAAATCCCCGACAACGCCAACCATTAAATTTTTGCCGGTGAAGTTTTTGTCATGGAATTTAACAATGTCTTCCCTTGTGATGTTGTTGATTGTTTCGTATTCGGTATTTCTGCCGTAAGCCGAATTTTTACCGTAGATCAAGCGATTAAATTCTCGGTGGCCAATCTGGTCAATCTGATCGTTACGGCGCGAAATAGCTGATTTCTGATGCTTTTTAGCCAGTTCAATTTTATCCTTCGGGAAAGCCGGATGCGTTAACAAGTCAACAAAAACCGGGAGGAGCTGGTTAAAATCCTTTTTCAGGACATTCATATTGGCGGACCCACTGCTAAATCCGACACTGGTTTCCATACTTGCCGCATTATTTTCTAGTAAAGTATTAAGTGAATCAGCAGGAATACTTTTAGTTCCGCCCGATCGAATGACGGTACCGGTAATAGACGCCAAACCCGCTTTGTCATTAGGTACTGAAACGCCCCCCGCACGAACATTTACGTTAACGTTAATCAAGGGAAGCTCATGATCTTCGATAAGGAAAAATTTAATCCCGTTGTCAGCGGTAAATGTTTTTACATTGGGTTTTTGAAAATTATCCAGCTTTGGGTAGGTCAGCTCGTCATACCTTTTTTGGCCTTTGGTAACAAGCGCCACCATAAAGATAAGTAAAAATGTTAAACTTAATCTCTTCATAGTAATAGTCAGATTTTTATTGGAGAAAATTGGTTTTAATTGGCGATTACTTAGCATTGGCGACCTCCTTATTGGATTTGGTTACTATGCTACCAACCGTGAGGTTGTCTTGGGTGAGATACTTTTTAGCAACACGCTGGAGGTCGTCAACGGTGATATTCTGTAAATCTTGAAGATCTGTGAAGACGGTTCTCCAATCGCCACGCTGTGCCTCAGCCTGCGCTAACATGCGGGCAATTCCTGTGTTTGAGTCTAGGCGGCGGATAAGATTTGCCCGAGCGTTCGTTCTGGCCCGATCGAGTTCTTCTTTCGTAATATTGCCGTTTTTGACTTTATCAATTTCATCTAAAATGGTGGCTTTTAACGTATCAACACTAACTCCGCGATTAGGAACTGCCAGCGTAGCAAATAATGGAGTCAGCTTAGTGCCGGGAAATCCATTAAAAGAAGCTACCTGAAGAGCAGTTTCTTCTTTATCAACCATTCGTTTATACAATATGGAAGTTCTTCCACCCGAAAGTACACTGGCCAGTAGTTGCAATGTTTGGAAATCAGGATGGCCTTCAGGTACCGTATGATATCCCATCAGCAAGATAGGTTGGGATTGTCCCTGAATTGTAAAATCTCTTTCCCCTCTTTGCTTAGGTTCTTTGGTATAAACAGGAGGCGGGGCCGGTGCGGCGGGGATATCTCCAAAATATTTTTTGGCCATCTTTTTTATCTCTTTCACATTCACATCGCCTGCAATAGCCATGGTGAGGTTATTGGGTACATAGTAAGTGTTATAAAATTCCCGGGTATCCTGGATGGTAGTAGCGGTGATATCGGAATTCCAGCCAATGGTCGGATGCTGATAAGGAGAGGCCGTATAGGCTACTGCCAGGAATTCTTCCACAAGACGCCCAATAGGACTTGATTCGGTGCGTCGCCGTCGTTCTTCGCCAATTACACTTTTCTCTTTATAAAATTCGCGGAAGACAGGATTTTTAAACCGGTCTGATTCGAGACTAAACCATAACTCTAACTTATTTTCCGGCAGACTGTAAAAAAACATCGTTTGATCAGCCCCGGTTGAAGCATTTAATCCGGTACCCCCATTGCGCTCAATAATTTGGGAAAATTCATTGTTTTTGACGTATTGTTCTTCCTTTTTTTGCAGGTCTTTAAACTGACTCCAGAGTTTTTTCATCCTGGTAGAATCGGGATCCGGGCTGTATTTTTCGCCAAGCCATTTGTGATAGGTTGCATCCTCTTTCTTTAAAACAGGTTTTTCTTTCTGCCAATTTTTGGTGCCTATTTGATGGGTGCCTTTAAAAGCCATGTGTTCGAAAATATGAGCTATTCCGGTGTGCCCGTGTGGCTCGTTAGCCGAGCCAACGTCGGCGAAGGTTACCATGCTGACAACCGGAGCTACGGGCCTTTTTATAACGATAAAAGTAAGCCCGTTATCCAGCGTGAATTTCGTTACCTTTTTCTCGAAATCTTGCAGAGATTGGGCATTGAGCTGTGGAGATAGTGTTAACCCGAAAAGACAGAGTAAAAGGGTCAAAAAGATATACTTGTGAGATTTCATAGGTCTCTCCTCTATAATGGAATTATTGATATTAATAGATTATGGATGTAGCCTAATATGGGAAATCTAAAACGATATTGCTAGATAGATTAGATTAAACTAATAGAGCGCTTTGCAAACCCCGCAAATCCACCGCTATAAGGGAGTTGTACCCCCGTTTTATGATCAAAAACATTGGTGGTACAACTAACTCCGAGCAAAGCAGGAGATTTCGCAAAGATCTCTAATAATCACATAATTTCTAAAGGGGAAATTATTATTCTTCTAGAAATCTTGGGGCAAATTGTTTGAGTGGCATTCCTCGTTTCGAGCAGTCGGTACCCATATCCCTACGTTCAAGTTGGATTTCGTAATTAATTCTGTCAGTGCGATAATACCGCTCTTGGTAGTATATTTTCTTATCGCCAATGGTAAGCGAGATACGATTGATAACAAGTAAGGCGCTACCGGGAGCGATATTGAGATGTTTAGCCATATAGTCGCTGGCGTTGGCTGCTTTTATTTTATATTGCCCTCGGAGTATTGCTATATCGTATTCTTGCTCTAATATTTTGTAGATTGTCTCATGCTTTAAATCGTGACCATCTAAAAGTTGACCGTAAAACATAGGTAGCCAGGTAATATCGAAAGCGATCGGCAGATCATCGCCCAATCGTAATCGATCCAGCCTTAATACAGATGTATTGTTATCTAAATCCAGCTTTTTGCAAACGTTCTGATCGCATTGGACAACCTGTTGATTTATTACTTTAGATCGAGCTGTCATGCCCGCGCGATTCATATCTTCCGAAAAATCTGTAAGACAAACCAATGGTTGACGGAGTTCAAAATCACTTACAAAAGAGCCTAATCCTTGTCGGCGATAAATTAGACCTTCATTATCCAAAGTTGTTAATGCGTGCCGTACTGTTACGCGACTAACGTCAAATTTCTTTACTAGTTCTTTTTCTGAGGGAAGCTGTTCTCCTGCTTCTAATTTACCGGATGTGATCTGATCTCTTAGCCAGTCACTGATTTGTTCGTGTCTGGGTTTATTGTCTTTTAGTTCCATGAATCTAATAAAATTACCGGGATCATATCGGATTTATATAAAAAGTATATAGGTATTCAATTAGCCTTAATGACCTGTTATTCACCAGGTTATGATTCATAAGATTCAGGTCATCCCCTATTCAAAAAATAGGTGAAACCTCATGCTAATCTTACGAAACAAACCTAATTTAGTAAAAATGTAGTGAAATTATCAGAATAAAACAATACATGTTAATACATGTTGTATCGTTTAAAATTATTTTGTAGTTTCATGCTCGAAAATGAAACAGCAATACAGTTACGAACAGAAATATGAGTACCACACTGATGGATGAAATACCTTTACGGTTGATTCAATCTGGTTTTAAGAAGACCACAAAGCTGGTATTGGTGTCAGTTATGGCATTAACAGGGTTCTTACCCACAGTTTTGTATGCTCAATCGACGGATACGAATCAGCCTCACGAATTACATCTGACCTTGGAGAAAGCTTTGGATATGGCTCGGGAAAATAATGCCCACAATAAAATGGCAGATGAAGATGTAAAAATCGTGAGGTCACAATACCGGCAAACGAATGCTCTCTTTCTTCCACAGATATCAGTAGAAGAGACTGCTATTTCAACAAATAATCCGCTTAATGTTTTTGGTTCTTTACTAAAACAAGAAGTGGTTACAGCGGCAGATTTTAATCCCGCGAAACTTAATAATCCCGACCGCACCGAGAATTATACCACAAGTATTAATGTAAGGCAGCCGCTTCTAAATCCCTCGGGTATTATGAAAAGACAGGCTGTAAAAAAGCAGCTTGATGCTACCCGAATGCAGAAGAAGCGAACTAAAGAATATGTAGATTTACAAGTTAAGAAAACATGGTATCAGTTTATCCTCATGCAGCGAAAAACGGGGATCATTGATACGGCCCTCACCGCTGCCAGGGCAAATATGAAACAAGCTCGGGACTTCTTTAAGCAGGGGATGATGAATAAGGCGGATCTGCTTGCTGCAAAGGTTCGTACTCAGCAGTTGCAAAGCGACCGTTCGAAGGCTCAAAACGATTTGGAAAACGTTCAACGGCAACTGGCGTATTTGCTGGGAGTTTCCGAAGGGACTCAAATTATGCCCGATGAAAATCTCAAAATGCCCCAAGTCTCTTTAGGCCAGATGGGTTTAAAGCCGTTGATTCGAAATCGATCGGACATGAAAGCCATGGAATATCAAATTGCTGCTTCCCGAAAAAAATTAACTTCAGAGAAGCTTAATTTTTTACCTTCGGTAAACTTGTTTGGCACCTATGAATGGAATGACGCTGCTTTATTAGGTACAAATGCAAATAGCTACATGATTGGAGCCACTCTTCAATGGGATCTTTTTAAAGGATTCAAAAATGTGGGATCGATACAGCAATCTCAGGCTCAACTCTCCAAGGTAAGATTGCAATATCAGGATCATCTTCGCCAAAACAGGGTGGAGCTACAGTCAGAGCGTCGTTCTTTGCAGACGGCAAGAGAACAGGTCCAGATAGCCAGAACTACCGTAGCACAAGCACGTGAAAGTTACCGTATTCGGCATAATCGCTATAAGCAGGGGATGCAGAATATGAGCGATTTACTGACGGCGGAGGCCACACTTTCTCAATCCAAGTTAAAACTTGCTGCAGCATTGTTTCAGTACAATGTACAGCTGGCAAAACTGGAATATCTGTTAGAGCAAAACCTTAGTTCTAAATAGAAGGAATTCACTCATCGCAATAACGCAATGAAAATAAGTGATTATAGCAGGATGATAATCGGAAATGAACCGGAGATTACTGCATAAATTTTTTAAAGTAAAACAATTAACAGACAGAAAGATGACAAACCATAAGATTACCATCACAACCATTATCGCTTTCTCAGTATTACTTTTCCTGAGTTCGTGTGATAGCAAACAAAACGAGGTTCAGAATGAGCCGGAAGGGCCGGCTGTCGAAACGGCTGTTGCTCAAATGACACCAGTTCCCAAATCTTATCAGTTTACCGGATCGGTGCAGGGAGAACAGCGGATAAATCTAAGCACGAAAATTATGGGACGTATTACCGAGCTGCCTTACGATCTTGGTGATGAAGTCTCAAAAGGCGAAGTGCTGCTGCGTATTAAAAATGACAATATTATTGCCCAGCGCGATCAGGTAGAAGCTAATTTGGCACAAGCCAAGACCACACTTAAAAATACGCGCACGAACTACGAACGCATTAAAGCACTTTATGCTGATAGTAGCGCAACACAGAAAGAGCTGGACGATATTACTACCCATTTTGAGGTTGCAAAAGCTCAGGTTAAAGCGTTAAAGAGCAAATTGGCAGAAATTAAAGATATGATGGATTATTCTGTGATTAAATCTCCTATAGATGGATATATTGTGCAAAAAAATGTGAGTCAGGGAGATATGGCATCACCGGGGAGGCCACTGTTAGTTCTCGAAGAAGTGAATAATCTAAAAATTCTGGTATCGGTTCCTTCCTCACAGATCGGATTATTTAGTAAAGGTGATAGCCTGAATATCTCTATCGATGCAGCCAAAGCCAATTTCAGAGGAATTGTTAAATCGGTTAATCCTTCTGGGGATGCAATGAGCAGACAATTCGAAGTTAAGGTGGCTATTCCGAAAGACGTTGCTTCTCAGCAGGAGGTAAAGCCTGGAATGTTTGCCCGGTTATCTCTTGATAAGGGAGATGAGTCGGTAATCAGTGTTCCGGAAACGGCGCTGGTTGAACATGGTCAATTAACAGGAATTTATACACTCGGCGCCAACGAACAGGTGCTTTTACGCTGGGTTCGTACCGGACGTAAGATAGGATCCAATGTGGTAATCCTTTCCGGATTGTCCAAGGGTGATCGATATATAGCATCCTATGATGGCAGATTACATGAAGGACAAAAGGTTACAATTCAATAAGAGGTTAAAACGAGATTTATGAAATCAGGAATTGCAGGAAAAATTGCAAAAGCATTTATCAATTCGAAGTTAACGCCGCTTCTGATGATGGCGTTCCTTGCCATAGGGCTTTATACTGCCTATTTGACTCCAAGCGAGGAAGAACCCCAAATCAACGTTCCCACGGCCGATATCTTTTTACGATATCCGGGATCTACTCCAAAAGAAGTAGAAAACCGCGTTGTGGTACCCTTAGAAAAAACGGTATCCAATATTGATGGAGTCAAATATGTTTATTCCCGTTCAATGCCCGGCCAAGCTATGTTGACCGTTCGGTTCAAAGTTGGAGAGAACGTTGAAAGTAGCCTGGTAAAATTATATAACGAGATGATCAAGAATATGGATAGGATGCCATCCGGGGTGGGCATGCCAATGGTAAAATCCAGGTCGATTGATGATGTGCCGGTATTATCACTGACTTTATGGAGTAATAAATACAGTGATTACCAGTTGCGGCGTGTAGCCGAAGAGCTGGGATTACAGGTTAAGCAGATCCAGAATGTGGCCAAAACAAATATCACAGGCGGGCGGCCACGTCAGATCAGGGTGACCTTGAATAAAGATAAGATGGCAGCTCATCATGTTGATCCTCTGCGGATAGCTCAACAGATCAAAGGTGCAAATCAGCAGCTTAATGCCGGGTCTTTTAGTCGTAACGATCAGGAATACCTTGTTAAAACCGGGAATTTCTTTGAGGGTGCTAAGGATGTTGGCAAATTGGTCGTAGGATCTTATCGGGGCAAGCCTGTTTATCTGAATAATGTCGCAAAAGTTGAGGATGGACCATCTGAGCCATCTCAATATGTCTCATTTGGATTCGGAGCTGCCGCAAAGAATACCTATGAAGTTAATAAATCAGGATCGTATCCGGCTGTGACATTATCGATCGCCAAACGCAAGGGAACGGATGCCATGCGTATCGCAGATAAAGTGCTGGAGAAAACGCATGAATTACAGGGCAGCCTGATACCTTCAGATATGCACCTTTCAGTAACACGTAATTATGGCGAAACGGCCTCAGATAAAGTTGGGGAACTGTTGTTACACCTGTTTATTGCTATTCTTGCCGTAACGGTACTTGTTACCCTCACCATGGGATGGCGAAGTGGTATTGTGGTTTTCGCCTCCATACCAGTAACCTTTGCGCTTACCCTATTTGTCTATTATATGTTCGGCTACACGCTAAACAGGATTACGCTGTTTGCGCTTGTGTTTGTGACCGGTATTGTCGTTGACGACTCGATTATTATCGTTGAGAATATGGACAGGCATTTCCATATGAGGAAGTTGCCGTTCTTCCAGGCTGCTATAGCTTCTATTAATGAGGTAGGCAATCCTACGATTTTGGCAACATTTACGGTTATAGCTGCTGTGCTCCCCATGGCATTTGTATCGGGATTAATGGGTCCTTATATGAGTCCGATGCCAATTGGAGCTTCTATAGCCATGTTGTTTTCATTGATGGTGGCTCTGGTTATTACCCCGTGGTTGGCCTATCGCTTCTTAAAGTATGAAGACTCAGAGGTCGGTCACCATGAATACAACTTAGAGGATTCGCTGATTTATAAGCTATATGTCAAAATTTTGTATCCGCTGATCGAAAGTAGCTGGAAGCGCTGGTCGTTCATTGGTGCAGTGGTATTGATGCTTATCGGTTCGCTGGCTCTGTTCTACTTTAAAGTAGTAGCCGTCAAAATGCTTCCGTTCGATAATAAGAAAGAGATACAGGTAGTTATCGACATGCCGGAAGGCAGTACGCTTGAACGCACGAATGCAGCCGCAAAAGATATTGCCAGTTCTTTACAGAAGGTCCCCCAACTGGTTGACTACCAAATATATTCGGGTACTTCTTCGCCGATTAATTTTAATGGCTTGGTCAGGCATTATGATCTCAGACGCGGGCCAACAGTTGCGGATATTCAATTAAATCTGCTGCCTAAAGGCGATCGGGAAAAGCAAAGCCACGAAATAGCAAAGAGTATTCGTCCCCGGGTAGATAAAGTTGCCGCCCGGTATAATGCCAATGTAAAAGTAGTGGAAGTGCCGCCCGGTCCGCCGGTCAGATCGACGTTGGTTGCAGAGATATATGGACCGAACTTCAAAAAGCAGCGTCAGCTGGCCAGTAAGGTGAAGAATATATTTAATCACACCAAAGATGTGGTTGATGTTGACTGGACAGTAAATGCGGATCAAACGGAGTATAAGTTTGTAGTTGATAAAGAGAAGGCTGCACTGGCAGGTGTTTCATCTCAGCAAGTCGTTCAAACAATTGCAATGGCTCTTCATGGAAAAGACGTTTCAAAGGTTTACAAAGGAAACGAAGTGGAGCCGGTACCCATACATCTGCAACTACCTAAAGAACAGCGTTCCAGTGTGGAAGATCTAAAGAAGATTTATGTGCAGTCACACACCGGAAAGATGATTCCCGTGGCCGATTTGGTACATGTCAAAGAGGTTACTCAACCTAAATATATTAATCGTAAGAATCAGAGACGGGTTATCTATGTCACCGGTGATGTTGCTGGTCAGCTAGAAAGCCCAATCTATGCTATACTGAATATGGGGCCAAAGTTGGGTAATCTGGATATGCCTAAAGGCTATTCGTTTAGCCAGCTTTACACAAAAGCTCCCTTCTCGGATGCAAATTATGCCCTGAAGTGGGATGGCGAATGGCATATCACATACCAGGTATTCCGGGATCTCGGCATTGCTTTTGGCATTGTGCTGTTGATTATTTACATGCTTATTATTGGCTGGTTCCAGGATTTTAAGGTTCCGATTATCATGATGGTTGCCATACCACTTTCGTTGGTCGGTATTGTACTGGGGCACTGGATTATGGGAGCTTTCTTTACAGCTACCTCGATGATCGGTATGATCGCCTTGGCGGGTATTATGGTGCGTAACTCGGTACTATTAATCGACTTCGTCAAAATCAGGCTGGAAGATGGTGTACCGTTGAAAGAGGCCGTGATCGAGTCGGGGGCTGTGCGTACCCGCCCGATTCTATTAACCACAGGCGCCGTCGTGATTGGTGCTTTTGTCATCATATTCGATCCCATCTTCCAGGGATTGGCTATATCGCTTATTGGCGGCGCTTTTGCATCAACCGCGTTAACGCTGGTTATTGTACCATTGATCTACTACATGGCCGAAAAGCATAAATATCCGGTTGAGGAAATCGAAGATTAAAGATTAATAAATTGGCAGGTAGCTCTGGTTCAATTGGGGCTTGCCTGCCATTTTTAACGAGCATCAT
>Ga0102959_1000416_pt1 | contig 12311 bp, 12 predicted proteins | sample SalPonF2_B_D2_MG_FD_84520 | JGI IMG/M metagenome (GOLD analysis project Ga0102959, IMG submission 84520) | Salt pond soil microbial communities from South San Francisco under conditions of wetland restoration - Salt Pond MetaG SF2_B_D2_MG ...
CCCCGTAGCCCAGTGCGATTGGCACCAGGCCGACGGCGCAGATGATCAGGAATGTACGTGAATTCATGTTGCAGCCGATGTCCCGTGGTTCTTGCGCCAGTGGCCGGCGCATCTTGGTTTGACTAACGATGATAGCTCGTCCGGGAGAACATAACGTCAGTACCGGTTGGGTCCCCGGACGCACGGCGTGGGAGCCGGTGAGGGTGCCGTGATTCACTCCAGTGCAATCAAAAACGTGTTTCCGTTGTTTGGTTGCGGCCTGATTACCACAGCTTGGGGTCGCACAAGGCCGGGACGCACGCAATTCTGACGGGCGATGACCCGGCGCTGCCGCCGTTGAGGACGACAGCCTGCCAGCCGAACGGATATTGCAGTGGGTAAGGCGGGATGTACTGAGCGGCAGCCTCTGCGGTAAAACCGAACCTGCCGTAGTAGCCGGGGTCGCCATAGACGAAAAGAATAGCGGCTCCCATTTTTGTCAGTTGCTGCTTGCCACTCTCCACGAGCCGCGATCCGATGCGATGTTTTTGATGACCGGGCGCTACTCCGAGCGGCGCCAGGATATAGCCCTGAGTACGCTCATCGGGGCCGAAGCTTACCGGACTAAATGCCACGTAACCGACAACGGCACCCCCGGTTTCAGCTACCAGTGACAGGGTCGGCGGGGTGGATTCATCCTTGAGCAGTTCGATAGCAAGCTTCGCGACAGTCTCTCCCTCGCCTCCGGGAAAAGCCGCGAGGAGAACATCGCGTACCGCCTGCTGAGCCGCGACTGTGGCGGGTCTTATTTTCATGATTGGTCGCTGTGCCGGTCAGGACAAAGTCGTGTTCGAGTCCATTTTAGTGCGAGTTCAGCCAAATTGTCTTTCGTGTGATCGCAACGTCCTCTCGACTTTTCGCAACGCATGCAAAATCCTCTCGCTAATCGATGCGGATCGATTGTCGCGACCGAGCAGCGCGGCGGAATGCGCGGCGCAAAGATTCTCGGCATCGCTCCATTGCCCAGCGAGTTGCCGGGCCCAGCTGCGAAAGTCCTCGGCCGCCCGTGGCCGCCTTTCCAGCGTCTTTGCAAGCGTGAAATGAAACGTGACCTCAGGCTGCTTCAGCATCCCGAGCGGACCGGGCAGCTTCAGGTACATCAAGGTATCGTCCGAGTGAATCGTTTTCGACGCCTTGTGGTAGGCCAGAACCGATGCGAAGTGCAAATGCTCGTTGCTGGAAATGAAGTCAACGCCGGCCGGGACGGAGAATTCGAAATCATCCGCGAACAGCGTCGCACATTCGGCTGATTCACTGGCTTCCGGTTCCCAGGGCAATTCAGGGAACTTGTCCACATGCCGCTGTGTGCCGTAGAGCTTCGCATCCGGGTATTGCTTGTGAACCTTGCGGACATGAACGGTATGGAACGGGTGCAGGTTGATGATTGCTTCGATGTCCGCGCCGTCGTTGGTGTGGGTGTCGACCTGCTCTTTTGTTTTGCCGCGCAAAGTGTAGGCGTCCAGGAGTACAAACTTGCCGCTCCCGCGCCGAACCAATGAGGACTGCGTGCCTATGTTAAGCACACCGCCGATTTTGAAATCACCGCGGATATTCCAGAAATCGTCCGACACTTTCAGGATCTTTTCGCTCATGAGAATTCGATGCCTTTTAATGTGATCCTCTCCCGGGTGACGGAAGAAGAAACGTAAGAGAAAAATAGCACTAGGTCAGTTGCTGCGAGCTGTGCCCGGGGATTCCGGGGTTTCGCCGGTAGTCACTTGAAGATTATCGAGAACCATTGGGAGCCCTTGCCGAACAAAAGTCCTGCCCCTGCAAGGACGGTGACATCCGGATCGTTGCGTGTCGCCTTCAATGTAGCAGCGCGCGGAGACCTGGTGCCGGCCGGCACCGGATTTGACGCGGCTCTGCACGGCACGGATCGCCACGCCCGCAGTTCCGGCAACGGGTTTTGCAGACTCTGCTGCGTGGCTAGTCGTCTGCCCACGTCGCCATCCGCTTGTAGACATCGTCGGCCGGGGCGCCGGCGAGGAGTTCGTCGACCATACGGGCGAATCCGGGATCGACAATTCCCCGGCCGACCTGATCCCACCATGCGCGACCCAGCTTTGTCGAGTGGTTGACTACGATCACGTAACGATAGGCCAGCCAGGTTTCCTCATCCAGCAGGCCGTTGATGTACTGAAAATACTCGAATTCGCGATTTCTCAGGTCGAGCATGAACATGAAACTCAACCGCAATTGCTCCTCCGCCGACAAGTCCTGACCCGATGCCATTTTTGCGAAGACATCCGCATTCCCGATGTTGGCGCTCAGAGAAGTGACATCGTTTGATACCAGCGTTTGCCGCGACTCGGACCGGAGCAGTTCGTTGTTCTGGCGAATTTCGATCGCCAGAAACACGATGCCTCCGACAACCGCGAGGTTGGCGATCAGTGCCAGCCAGTCATTGATCTGGGATCTGTCCATTTTCAGATGCTCAAAAATTGAGATTATGACACGCCTCGTTATCAATTCAGGCGCCTGCAAGTTGCTGCCGCGCGAGGTTATGGCCGGGCTGCGCGGGGCATCCCGCTTATTTGATGTTGCCGCACTCAAGTACCTCGTTTTCCGGCCGCAAGCGTTACCCGGTTAGCGGTTCACTGCCACTACCGGTTGGCAAATCAGGAGCCGCTGCGATGGTGGTCGCTATTTGCCCGGTGGCTGAGCGAGTTGCGTTACTCACGCCAATCGATTGCAATGTGGCGGGGCTGTTTTTCGATTCTTCTCAGCCATCTGCAAATCGCAACGTAATTGCCGAGGTCGAACTCACCTTCGTGCGCGACGTGGGTGTAAGCATACAGCGCAATGTCGGCTATCGAATACGACTCGCCGACCAGATAGGTCCTGGACTCGAGGTGCTGCTCCATTACGTCCAGAGCGGCATAGCCTTTCGGACGAAAGGCCTCGATTTCGCTGGCGAACTCATCGCGCTTGTTGGCGTAGCTAATCCAGTTGCGAAGTGTGGCGATAAACGGCTCATGGCTGTATTGCTCGAAGAACATCGATTGCAGAACCTGCGCTCACTGCAATCTCGTATCCGGCAGGAACGGCGTGTCTTCGGCCAGGTACCAGAGCATGGCGTTCGACTCCGCCAGTACTTCGCCGTTGGGCAGTTTCAACGTGGGTACCTTGCCATTCGGATTGAGCAGCAGAAACTCGGGCGTGCGGGTTTCATTGGCCTGCGTGTCGACCGTCACCCGCTCGAACCGCAACCGGAGTTGATGCATCAGCAGCCGGGCCTTGTAACAGTTTCCAGACGGTGGATATTCATACAACGTGTACATGCGAATTTCACTCACTGAGGAGGATGTCGGAAGATGGGTCGACCGCACCGAATTCATCTTCGGGTGCGCGCCTGTTACGAGCTTGCATCCCGGTCAGCCAATCCCCGCCTGCGGCTTGGTGTCTTCAATGCTGGCCTGGGTATATTGAGACCAGGCCCTGTTTTCATTTACCAGGAGACTTTCCACGCGCTGGACGAAAAGACGGAAAGCATCTTCCTCGTGGTACGGATCGGCGCGCGTGAGATACAGAAACTTTTCATACTTGAGCGATTCGCAGGTTTTCCTGTATTCCGTCCAGTTTTCCTGAAACTGATTCAGGCCTATCGCGGCCGAGATGACCGCAATTGAAGCACCCAGGACAGCGACCACGAAGGCCACCGGAAACGGGTCGCTGGCAAAGCCGGCTATCACCGGTATTGCCGCGGCGGCGACAATTTCGGTTCCCCTGAGACGTTTGAACCAGTGCTGGGCCGACCGGCTCTTCCTGTCGTACCAGTCAATTTGTTCGTCAACTCTGGATGCGATGTACTCGTCTTCATTCATCGGCATATCCTTCGCTTTGCAATGATTTTCGAAAACAGACTACTCGTGCCGTCGCGGCGTAGCCAGGCGCGCGATGTGCATTCTGGCTGAGCCCATTCGCCTGAATTGCATCGCTTGCCATTCGAACGAGTCAGAATTCACGACGGCATAAGCCGAGGCCGCGGAGCTGAACGCCTTGCGGCACATTTAACAGTGGCATGAGCGCGCATCGCGCAGTTTCCCATTGGCCTGGTACCTGATGGCACCGCAAAAGCACGAACCGTTGATTGTCACTACCGGCCCTCATGTTCTAATTCTTCGCAGCCTGGCAGATGATCTTCCAATCCTGCTTCATGTCCACAACCGTCCAGCCTTTCGCCATGGCTCCGTCCGCCCGACTGCGTCCGATCTGCCTATCGGCTGCCTCGACTGCCACTCCTGACCCTGAAGATTGATGTTATCAACCAGTAGTCGTAGTGACGGCGATAAATTGAACTTTCAGCCCTGCAATGCCTGTTCGCAGGAGCTCTTTGTTTTCTTGTTTTCGTACATTGCCGAATCGCCATCTTCTATCAGTGCTTCAATCGAATGATGTTTGTCGGGCTCAAAGTCGACGATGCCGCAGGAGAACGCAATGTGATAACCCGGATCCCGGGTGTGAAAGTACTCAGTCAGAATGTGTCGCAGCCGGTCTACGATGCCCGCAGCGGTATCCGCGGATGCGTTGATAAACAATATGACGAACTCGTCGCCTCCCAGTCGCGCAAAAAGATCCGAGTCCCGGCATACGGTACTTGTCTGATCGGCAAAAACGGTTAATGCACTATCGCCTTCCGCATGTCCGAAGGTGTCGTTGATGCGTTTGAACTTGTCCAGATCCAGATATGCCAATGACGCGGGAATTCGCTGCCGGGCGCAGAGATTCAGGCTGTGCTGGCCGACCATCACAAAACCTCTGCGGTTGAGAATATTTGTCAGCTCGTCCAGGGTGGCGAGGTGCGTTGCCGCCAGTTCGCGTTCGGCGGTTGCAGCCAGGTCCTTCAGAGCCTCCAGGTCTTCGTTGGAAAGACTTCTTGGTTTCCGGTCAATAATGCAAAGCGTTCCAAGCCGGCTGCCATCGGTAAATCTCAATGGGCAACCGGCATAGAAGCGAATATTCGGTTCGTCCGTTACCAGGGGATTGTCAGCAAAACGTTCATCCGTTGTTGCATCGTTGATAATGAATATCTCGTCACCGAGAATCGCATGCCCGCAAAATGAAATGTCACGCGGTGTTTCGCTAACGCTCAGCCCTATGCAGGACTTGAACCACTGGCGCTCTTCGTCCACCAGGCTGACAATCGCAATTGGCACGTCGAACATACGCTTCGCCATGCGTGTCAGGCGATCAAAGCGTTCTTCCGGCGAAGTGTCCAGGACACTAAGCGTTCTGAGGGTCTTAAGCCGAACTTCTTCATCCAGTGGGATGTCAGGCTTTTTCATTAATTGTTCCCGCGCGTAACTTTGTTGGGTTTTTTGACAAATGTCCGGTGCCGGCCACTGGCTGCAAATTGGCACGCCTCAGGCTGCTTGATCTCTGATCTGCTGGAGGTAATGGCGTGGAAAATTCAACCTGGCCGCCAGTTCGAGCAAGGCACTTGCATATTGAGCATTGGTTCCCTGCAGTTTGCTCTCCGGAAGGATATAACAGACCGCCGCTTCGTGCGTACCGTCTGCCAATGCCACCGAAACGATTTCCGCCTCGTAGTCGGCTACGGTTTCCTCCGAATACAGTGCCGTTACGTCCGCGGCTCCGATCGTCATGAGAACACCGTAAACTTTGTGGTTTTTATCCTGCACCAGTGTCGCCCGGCTGCCTATGCGCAATACGTAACCGTCGACATGCCCGGCCAACGCCCGTGACGGCCGGATCCCCTTTGCGGCGAGCAGCGTTTGGTCCATGAAGAGACCATAAAAAAATACTGCCAGCTGTTCGGTGTTCATCTTCCCCCCAGATCGCCGTGCTCATTGTTACGTCCCGTCCGATGCCTCGGATTCAGGCAGCGAAGACCGCTTAGGGGCTGCCGTGCCACGAAGGTGTCGCGGCTGCTGGCTCACGATTTGTCATCCTGAAAAACGAAAAAGATTTCCGTTGCCATCAGATTTTGCGTTCCAGCGAAAAACCAATCGCCAATTTCGCCTTGATAACTGGCTCGGCTAAAGCGTTCGGCGCCAATAGTCGAGGTTGATTGAGTTGTTACATGCCATTTTCCACATTCCGGTTTCTCAGGTACGCATGGGCAATAATCGCAATTGGAATCGAGACAACGGCCACTGGCCAAAACCAACTGAACCAGGTTTGAAACACGATAGGCCAGTTTGACGCCGACCGGGTTCGAAATATCCCGCCCGGGTTACTGTACCAGTCCATGGCCGTGGGAACAGCGGCCGCAAAAAATGCGACGACAACTCCAATGGCCACGCCCGCATAGACTGATTTGATTCTGATTTCATTGGCAGCTGTCATTCAACGCCTCGGCTTGGGTTTGAGTTCCGCCGTCACCGGCCGCGAAACGGTTGGGAGGGGCGCTATGTTCCGCGAACCGCCTGAACGACGGGGCATTGACTCAATTCTCTTTCTTCCCGGAGTTTCAATTCGTTGCGGGACTGGTGTGCGCGATTTTCCGTACATCGGCCAGGGCAGCCGGCTGCATATGGCTGGAATCGATGGGGCGACTTGCTTGCACTCCTCGGGCTATCTATCCGACAGATGTTCGAGGTTTCCGGCGTAGCTTCACCTTGTTGTCCTGAAGCCATTGCTCCAAACCAGTGCCCGGTAGCAAGGTCCAATGGTATCGGCACACTCAGAGGAGTGTACTGCGAGCAAGAGCACTTTCTGCCCATCTACATCGACAACTCGCCACTTGTGTGCCAGGTACTCGTATTTTTTCCCATCAACCAGTACCCATAAAAACGTTCCACCGGAGCCGCCCCACATGGACACCGATGTTGAGCATGAGAACTGGGATGCGTCCACAATCTCTTCCGGTCTGCCATCGCCCGTGAAGTCGTGAAATGTGATCGCCCGTTCCGTCGCATCGAATCTACCGCCCTCGAAACTTTCACATTCGCTTTTGGCCTTCTCGACTATCTCTGCTGCAATGGTCGCATGCTCGCCACCCATTACGGTTGAGGAGAAACATAGAAGAACGATGTTGACAAAGAAAAGGGCTTTCATCTCGAATTGATCCTGTCAGTAAATGTCGATTATCGCCCTGTTAATCGTCAGCTCGATCATCGATTTCCAACGCCCCGCGGGCCAATGACAGACCGGTCGTCGCGCGGCGTGCCCGGGCCGTCGGATTGTAACCCTCATTTCAGGAAACACCGCGTTTGGCGCAAGATTACAGCATGTCGCAATCGCTAGCGTATCGTCTCGGATTGCCCGCCTGGGCTTTTGCCGGCTGGCGCGGCCGTTATTTCACAGACCGGCCGTCGCAGCTGGCGAGCTATGCGCGGGTGTTCAACGCGGTCGAGGGCAACACGACGTTCTATCGCACGCCCGATGTTGCCACGGTCACGCGCTGGCGCGAGGCGGTGACCGCAACCGATTTCCGTTTCTGTTTCAAGCTCCCGCGTACGGTTACCCACGAACGCACTCCCGATCTCGCGGAACTGGACCGCTTCCTGAAAGCGATTGCGCCGATGGGGCAACACCTCGGGCCGTTGTTGCTGCAGTTCCCGGCGTCGGTCGGACCGCAGCAGCTGGCATTGCTGGACACGCTGTTTTCGCGGATCCCGGGCGACTGGCGCGGTGTTGTGGAGGTCCGCCACCGTGGGTTTTTCGACGACCCGGAACCGCTCGCGACATTGCTCGAGCGTTACGGCTTCGGTCGCGCCATGCTCGACTCGCGCCCGCTTTATCGCGGTGACATTTCGCACCCGGAAGTTGCCGCGGCACTGCACGAGAAACCCGATCTTCCGTTGTTGCCGGAGGTGTACAACAGCCTCGCATTCGTGCGCCTGGTGCTGCACCCGAACCCGGAGTTCAACGATCTCTACATCGCTGAATGGGCAAAGCGGGTTGCTGCCTGGCTCGAGGCGGGTCACGAAACGTTCATGACGATCCATTGCCCGAACAACCTGCATTGCCCGCCGTTCGCGCTGCAGTTCAACGAGGCGTTGCGGATTCGCCAGGCCGCGGTGCCGCCGTTGCCGGCCTGGCAGGTTCCGCAGCAGGGTTCCCTGATCTGATTTTGTTGCGGCGCATTGCCGCATGCGTAACGAATTCGACGTACCGTTTGCGTTGCTGCGTATCTCTCGCGGGCCTTTTTGACAATGACCTGACCGCTGCCTAAGGTCGAATCGGGATATCCATTGGCGTTGTGCCGATTGGTCGGGCAAACATTTCATAGGGATGGGAGACGCAATGAATCGTTATGCATCGAAATTTCTGATGTTCGTTCTCTGTACAACCGCGCCGGTGATGACGGCGAGCGCACAAACCGACGACGCAAGAATCCGCATGCTCGAGGAACAGCTCGCGCGCCAGCAGGCAATGATGGAGCAACAACAGCAGACTCTGCGGTCGATGGCAAACGAGTTGCAGGCGCTGAAAACCGGTGCTCCGCCACCGGCCGCGAAGATGCAGCCGCCGCCACCCGACGACATCGAGGAATCGGGAGACGGAATGGAACCGGACTGGGATACCGATGCGTTTTCAGTCAACTACTACGGCCACATCCAGATTGACAATATCTACGATTTCAAACGCGTCGAACCTGACTACAATTCAACGCTGCGACCATCGACGATCCCGACCCAGAGCGGTGAATTCGGCGATAACGGTGAGACCATCATCAGCGTCAAGCAGACCCAGCTCGGTTTCAAAGGCGAGCTGGCGACGCCGCTGGGGCAGGTGACGTCATGGTTCGAGTTCGATCTCTTCGGTACCGGCTCGGATGCCGGCAAAACGACGTTCAGTATCCGTCATGCATGGGTGGAACTCGGTGGGTTGGGATTTGGCCAGACCAACAGCAACTTCATGGACATCTCCATCTTCCCCAACGTGGTCGACTGGTGGGGGCCGTCCGGAATGGTGTTCAACCGCAACCCGCAACTGCGGTTCACTTACCCGGTCGGCGATTCGAGTTTCGCGATAGCGCTCGAGAAGCCCAACGGCAGTTTCAACGCTGGCATATTTGGCGAAGTGTCACCCGAGTTCGGCGATGCTGCCAATGCCACGACGCCATTGCCTGACCTGACCGCACATTACCGCAGCGTCCATGACTGGGGGCATGTGCAGCTCGCCGGGGTATTGCGCAAACTCGAGTTCGAAACCCGGGGCACGCCCGGCAACGACCCCGATGGCAGCGAGACCGGCTGGGGCCTGAACCTGACCAGCGTCATCAACAGCTTCGGCAGCGACCAGATCAAGCTCGGTGTCGTCTACGGCGAGGGTATCGCGAGCTTTATGAACGACGGCGGCGTCAATCTCGCCCCGGAGGATTTCGAGGCGAAAGCGGTAGAGGTGCTCGGCGTCACCGCTTACTATGACCGCTACTGGTCGGATCGCTGGAGTTCGTCGTTCGGATTCTCGGTGCATGACGAGGACACCTTGAACCAGCAGGCTGATTTCGAGTTTGACAAGGGTACCTATGCCAGCGCCAACCTGCTGTTTACGCCGCACCCGAACCTGCTGTTCGGGCTGGAGGCGCTGTTTGGCGAACTCGAGGACGTTGCCGGCCGCACCGGCCGCGATTACCGCACCCAGTTCACGCTGAAACACAAATTTTCGGGTGGCCGATGAGACCGGGGCAAAGGCCTCAGATAAGGGGGATTATGATGAAACGGTTTTTTGCATTGGCGGCCGGGATAGCGATTGCCAGTGTCGCCCCTGCGGCATCGGCACCGGAGCAGGAGATGGCGGCATGCGAGTTCTCGGTGGTCGAGGCGAGTTTCGAAGATCTGCAAGCGGCAATGGCGGCCGGCAAAGTAACGGCGCGGCAGATCGTCGAGCAGTACCTCGCGCGCATCGTTACCTATGACGAAAACCTCCACGCGACATTGTCGGTCAATCTCGATGCGGTCATTGATGCCGACCGGCTCGATGCCGAGCGCGGAGCCGGCAAGATCCGCGGGCCGCTGCACGGCATCCCGGTCGCGCTGAAGGACAATATTCACACTACTGATATGCCGACTACCGGGGGTGCCCTGGCGTTCGAGAACTACGTGCCGCCATACGAGGCCACGCTGGTGACCAACCTGCGCGAGGCGGGCGCGATCATCATCGCCAAGACGACGTTGACCGAGCTGGCCAACTGGGTCGCCACCGGCATGCCGAACAGTTACAACGCAATCGCCGGCTACGGCTACAACCCGTACGACCCGCGCCCGGATCCGCGGCCGGGTGTCAATGACGGGCGTGGGGTGATGGACACCGGCGGATCCAGTTCCGGCATCGGTACCACGGCCAACCTGTGGGCAGCGAACGTCGGCACCGAAACCTCGGGCTCGATCCAGATCCCGGCCAACAATACGATGCTCGTCGCGATCAAGCCGACGGTAGGCCGGATCAGCCGCCACGGCATCATCCCGATCACGGCCGACCAGGACACGGCCGGGCCGATGGCGAAATACGTTGCCGACGCGGCCGCTTTGCTCGGGGCAATGGAAAGCAATGACTCTCGCGATCCGGCCTCCGGGGTCTGTGCGGCGGCGGGCGGCGATTACTCATCGCACCTGAAAGCCGGGGCGCTCAACGGCGCACGGATTGGTATACCGGTCGCGTTTTTCTACGAGCCGTTCACGCCGCCCGGCGCGAAGGGGCCGGTCGGCGGGCTAAGCCCGGCGGAAGCCGCTGCGATGAAAGAGGCAATCAGTGTGCTGCGCGCCCACGGCGCTACCATTGTCGAACCGGCCAACATTCCGAGCGTGATTGCCACCGATCCGGACGACAATCAGCTGCTGTTCGGCAACTGCTACGACTATCCGCAGGGCAAGGGCGGCGATGACAATTGCTCGGTAATACTCAAATACGGGATGAAACGGGATTTCAATAAATGGCTGGATTCGCTCGGCGATACGGCGCCGGTGAAGTCGCTGACCGCGCTGCGCGAGTTCAATCTGGCTAACCGTGACCGCAACGCGATCCGTTACGGCCAGGCCGAACTCGACATCTCGGACGAGATGAGCGCAGAGGGCGACGAGGCTCGCTGGCGCAGGGATCGCGACAAGGATATCCGGCTGAGCCGCAGCGAGGGCATCGACGCCGCATTGAAACAACACAATCTCGACGCGCTGCTGTTCCCGTCGTGGCGTTCCGAGAACATCCTGAACAAAGCCGGCTACCCGGCCGTCATCGTGCCGTTCACGAAGGTGCCGAACCATCCCGATCCGCCATTGCCGGCCGGTTTCGAACCGCGGCCGATGCCATTCGGTGTGTCATTTGTCGGCACCGCCTGCAGCGAGCCGCGCCTGATCGAGCTGGCGTATGCGTTCGAACAGGTCACGCGCGGGCGAGTGCCGCCCGCGGCAACGCCATGAGGGCCGCGGCTTGAATCCGGCGCGGGTTATCGCGGCGGCCTGCGCGGCACTATTTTGTGCGTTCGCTCAGGCACCGGCATCGGCCGCCGACTCCGGGACGCTCGAACGTGCACTCGATCGGGCATTCGAACGCTACGCGGACCTGGAGGAGGGCGAGGTCGCCGATTACATTCCGGCGCTGGCCGCAGCCGATCCGGACCGGTTCGGGCTGGTCGCGATGACCGTCGACGGTGATCTGATCGCGCGCGGCGATACCGAGGTTCCGTTCGCGATAATGTCCGCCGCCAAGCCGTTTACGCTGGCGCTATTGATGCAGCAAAGCGGGCCCGACATCGTGCGCGAAAAGATCGGTGTCGAGCCGACCGGCATGCCGTTCAACTCGCTGATCGGTATCGATCGCGGCCAGCGCCATGGCCTGAATCCGATGGTCAATGCCGGCGCGATAGTCACCGTCAGCCTGATCGACGCGGCGACGCCGGAACAGCGCTGGTCGAGGATACTCGGTTTCTATCAGAGTCTGGCTGGTGCCGGGCTGGACATCATGGCTGACGTTTACGCGTCGGTGGGGGCGAGCAATTTCCGCAATCGCGCGATCGTCAACCTGCTCGAAAACAACGGCTGGCTGGGCGCCGACCCGGTCGAAACGCTCGACGTCTACAACCGCCAGAGCTGCGTCGCGGTCACCGCGCGGCAGCTCGCCACGATGGGGGCAACGCTGGCCAACGCCGGGATTAACCCGGTGACGGAGAAACGGGTGATGGATGCGGCCAATGTTGACGAGGTGCTGGCGGTAATGATGCTGGCGGGTATGTACGACGAGTCGGGGACCTGGGCCTTCGCTGCGGGCATCCCCGCCAAGAGCGGAGTTGGCGGCGGCATTGTTGCGATCGTTCCGGGCAGGATGGCGATTGTCGGGTTTTCGCCGCGGCTGTCGGCGACCGG